>Ga0209816_1001120_pt1 | contig 20130 bp, 16 predicted proteins | sample CoawatmetaG01DNA_FD_187509 | JGI IMG/M metagenome (GOLD analysis project Ga0209816, IMG submission 187509) | Marine microbial communities from the West Antarctic Peninsula - Coastal water metaG017-DNA (SPAdes) (version 2) | ecosystem: Environmental > Aquatic > Marine > Coastal ... | reverse complement strand
CCATAAAATAATAGCTTACTGCATAATTCTTTATTAATCTTAATTGCTCTTGAATTCCTTAAATAATATGACAATAATTCAAAGAACCATTTAAATTTTTTAAACACAATAATATTTAATCAATAATTATAATAATTTTAACTCTTTAAGCCTATCTGCGTCTCCAAGATAAACTCCATCTTTAATTAAAGATTTCTGAAGATCTCTAATATCTAAATCTCTTGGATTCAAATTTTTAAGGTCCTTTATGCATAATGCAGAAGCAGCTCCTGCAGCTTGGCCGAGTATCATACAGGTAGGTTTTGTCCTATAAGGGAGAAAGTCATCTGTTGATACAGTTTTACCACTAGCTACAAGCAAATTATCAACTCCTATTGGCAGCATTAATGAAAAGGGAACCTCATAAGCTTTCTCAGTCTTTCTAGAAGCCATACCAATACTATCTTTATATTGCAAACATTCCATACGCTCCTCTGCAGTATAAACATGATCTCCAATAATTTGCGCCCCCCTTCTAATACCCATATATGAAGCAACAGCTGTAATGCTAGAATTTTCAAACCCTGGGATTGTATTTTGTAAGAATTTCCATATTTCAAAACATACTTCTTGGCCATCATTCATGGCATTAGATACATCTTCTTCATTAAATGGATTAAGCATAATGCGATTAGCATTCACAACTACTGATTTGCTTGATCTCAAACCATCCATTCCAAGTCCACTTTCTTCTATTAATTTATATTTTCCAATTTCAAAAGACATATCTCCTTTAGTAACCTCACTCTTTATCAATTCCTTAAAACTAGTTTCATGGGGCAAATAAAAAAAACCTTGCTTTTTCCATAGATAAGAGAATAGTTCAACATCTTCTATTAAATTACCCCGCTTAGTAGATGCGTAATGGTCAGGATTTTCAATAATGAAATCATGAGTTTTATCAAAATTAACATTTCCAATAACAAACTGAAGTGATGCTGTTTTTTCAGTTCCCTTAACCCAACCTTTATTTTTAAGAGCTTGATTAACAACCTTTATCAGCGTGGGATCAACATCAGCATTCAAAGTACATGGAACTCCACATAATCTCGCCAAATCAGCCTCACCTGAACAATCGATAAATTGTTTTGCTCGAATTGCTTGAAATCCTGCCTTGTTGTGAATAATAACTTCTGAAATAAATTTATTTTGCTGAATTACGTCTAATAGAGGTGTGTTGAGAATGACCTTTACACCTGCATTTTTAAGCATATCTATTACTACATATTTAAATATTTCAGGATCAATTTGAAGTTTTGGAATTTTCCAATCACGCCAATTTTCAACTGTACCTCCCATATCTGAAATACGATCAAACAATTCTTCAACTAGACCCCTTGTAATGAGCTCACCATTTTCAAGCATCATTTGCATACTAAAAGGTGTTACCCATCCACCAGTAACTAAACCTCCAACGATACTCTGTTTTTCAATTAATAGTGTCTTTACTCCACTTCTGCCAGATGATATTGCAGCAGCAAGACCACTAACCCCAGCTCCAACAACTAAAACATCAACATCATAGGCAATTGGAACAGAGTTTGGCTTATACTCAATATAGTCTCTTGATCTGTATTGATTCGCATTTTTTATACTCTTAGTAAAATTAATCCAAATGATAATTATTTTCTTAAGCGTCTTTAAAATTTTCATATATTTATTTATAGCAATTTTTAATATTAGTATATTTAAAAATTAGATTAATAAGATTAAAATTCTTCTCTATTAAAAAAGGGAATTAACTTTAGTCAGATCATCTTCTGTATCAATACTGATTGCAGCTCCCTCACAAATTAAGAAACCTGTATTATTGCCTTTTATAGATTTTTGGTTAACAAGACAATCTCTAGAAATTGCATAAGCAATACCATTTCGATGATAAACTTTACTTAATTGTTGTCGAGCAATAATATCAGAGCCTTTTTCATCAAAGTATGTAAGATTTTTGCCTTGAATTTGCAATTGTTTTAAAGGATGAAATTTAATATCAGTCTCAGAAATGGTCCAAACAGCATCAAAATTATTTTTAACAAGCAATTCAATTACATCAATAACTTGCTGGGAAGTTCTAAGAGGAGATGTTGGTTGCAACATTACTACTAAATCATATTCCATAGTATCATTTTTCTCTACTTCTAAAAGCGCATGAGTCAAAACCTCTAAGTCAGAAACTCTATCCCCTGAAAGATTCAATGGTCTTATGAATGGAGCTTCTGCTCCTCCACTTATTGCTGCATTAATAATTCCCTCATGATCTGATGAAACAATAGTTTTATCTATAAGACTAACTGAATTTGAAACTCTAGCAGCAAGTTCTACAATGGAAGAACCGCCCACTTCTCTTAAATTTTTAAGAGGGACACCTTTACTTCCACCCCTAGCAGGAATTACAGCTAAAACCTTTAATCCTTCAATCAATAGAAGCCCTAGTTAAATTATTAAAATATAAATATTTGATACAAATAAAACTCAATTAGTTTACCAATTAGTGCCAATAAAAAAATTATAATATCTTAAATAACTCAAGCTCTGCAATAATATTATTTAGATTATTTAATAAAATTTTAGGTCTTTCATTAAATCTACTATTATCCTTTCCAATTCCGATGAAATGACAGCCCAAAATAATTGAAGTATTTCTATCTATCTCACTATCACCAATGTAAATAATCTCTGATAAACAATAATTATTTTCTGTTTGTATCTTTTTTACATGCTCTACTTTAGAATTTGGAGAGCCTAAAGCTAAATCTATATAGTCTTTCCAGCCAATTAAATCTATCAGAGCATTTAGCTCTTTTTGAGGTGTTGCAGAACTAATAAAAACTTTAATTGATTTTTTTTTTAAATCTTTTAAAGCATTATAGGCACCATCAATTTCTGGAGCACAAGAAATTCTATATTCACATTTTTTAGTATATAAAGAAGTTAATTGTAAGGCATCGATTTGAACCCCTCTTTTAAGCTGTAACTCATTTTTTAATGCATTGAAGATATCACTTCTATCGCCTAAATTAGGTAAATTTAATATTCTATCAAGAATAGCACTAGCACCATCAATATCTTTAGTTAAATCATAAAAGGTTTGTCTTTTTATTTCATTTGAATCTATTAAGGTACCATCAAAATCAAAAAAAATACACTTAATCATATATTTTATTTTTCTTCAATTTCAAATCTACCCCAATTTTTAACTACTGTTTTTCTCTCACTTCTTTTGAGATCATTAATTTTTTTGTCATTATAAACTGAATCATCATTATAGTGAGTTGTAGAAACTTCTTCAATAATACATCCATCTTTTGACCAAAATTCATGCCATACTCCCGGCTGAACTAATGCAGTATCTCCAGGATATAAAACCCTGTGACGTCCATCAATAATACTTTCAAATATGCCTGATAAAACTTGAAATGTTTCCTCTTTGCGTTTATGGTAATGAGAGGGATGCTTCTGACCAGGAAGGACAACAATTAGTTTTTTACAATATTCACGATTTATACAATCAACAATAAGCGCACCAACTTCTCTAAATTTTTCAGCACCATAGTGATGAGAAAATTCTATTCCAAAATCACTATTTAAAGTAATTGAAGCCATATTAAACATTGCTTTTACCTCATGAATTGACTCTTTTAAAACTTGCATTGATTTTTTTTCATTCAAAGTTATATTTTCAGGAAAAATTGGCTCATTTATTTCAAATGATTTATTAATTTGAATTGAGTCATCAGCCCAAGATTCACTAGAAATTTGGCCCTCAACAAATGGCATGGCAAAATAAACATCTTCAATATTAAGCACAGTATCTTTTTTTAAATTTTTTCTTGCAAAAACTCCTCTTTGAAGACCCTCTAATGATTTTTGTTCTATTTTGGTGATTGGCCTATCAAGTTTCTCTGTGACCACTCCGCATAAAGCTTCTGCATAATGAAAAGCTTTAAACCATTCTTCTAATTGTTTTGGTGTTGATGAATATAAGTTTAATTTGATATCTTTAGTTTCATAGCCAACATGCCTTTCAAACATCTTTGCACCTTTGGCTACAGCAATTTGAATTGGTGCAATTTCATTTTGATCTTCATGCGTAGACCAACCAATAGTAATATTCCTGTATCTATTTTTAAGTGTATCAATATGATTTAGATGAAAATCTTTAGTTGGTATTGGGTAAATTGAAACACAGTGCATAAGTGCAAGCTCATTACCACGATGAGCAAAAAAACTAACTATTTTATCAATATCGTTGATTTTTAAACCACCTGTTGATGCAATTACTGGAATTGATGCTCGAGAAATTTCTTCTAATAATGGCCAATCTTTAGCAGAGCAACTAGCCACCTTAATTATATCAAAACCCATTTCTGAGATAATAGGGACAGAATCATTATCAAAAGGAGTACACATGGTCAACATCCCTTCACTTTTTACCTCATCAAATAAAGTTTGCCATTCTTTACGTGATAACTGAGTATCAAGAAATCTTGGAATATGGATATTATCACTACCTTCAAAATGATCAGGATGAATAAAAGTCTCATATTGTCGAAACTGAAATTTTATTGCAACACGAACATTATATTTTCGAGCAACCTTAGAGCATTCCTGAATGATTTTTAGTCCATGTTGAACACTCCCCTGATGGTTGTTTGCTAAATCTAATACAAATAAATTACTAAAGTCAAACTGTTTCATTTTTATCCTTATCAATCTTATTTACAAATGTGAAGGCACTGTTTTTGTAACCTTTAGAATAATCTATTGAAACAGTACAATTATTTTTTGCTGAAATATGAGATGCTGCAATAACCATCATTGTTTCAAGACCCTTATCCAAGGAAATTGGAGAGTCCTCATAAAAACTTTTATTATTAAAAACCATTTCGATATGTTTCATTTCTTCAAAAAAATCATCGGGTCTAGCCTTGGAAAATTCATAGAAATTAGCTTTACCAGTATTCTGTCCATTTGAAACCGAGTCAAAGCCAGGTTTATTTCCACAGCACCATTCAATAAAGCCATCTTTACCCTGAATTCTTGCCCATTTTCGAGTTGGTTGAGTTACAACATCTTGAACAACTCTACCAATAACATTTTTTGAAGTTCGAAAACTCATTAAACAATTACTATCATAATTTAGATCAGCACTTTCAACATAGTTCATTATTGCAGAAACTTCTACTATCTTACCAAGATTAGCTACATATGTGAAGTTTTGAAAAAGGTTTATAGCATGCGAATGCTCTCCACATGATCCCCCTCCCCTTTTCCAAAAACCAAGGTAGCTATCTGAGGGTCCGTCTAACCATGGATGTGCTTTGAAAATACCACCCCAAAACTCTCTAAATTCTACATCTAAAGTTTCAATTTCACCAATAATATTATCTTTTAGTTGATCATAAACTAAAGATGCTGATTTTGAAATTGCGTGATCATAGCCTATAAAAACCATGCAACCAGCCTCTTGTGCTTCATCATAAAGCTCTTGAGCTCCAGATAAATCTGGCGTACATAGAGGTTTTTCTATAAGTACAATTTTTGCACCTTCTTTAATAGCCGATCTGGCAAGATCTATATGGCTATCTGGAGGAGTACCAATAATTATAAAATCGTAACTAGAGGAAGCAACTTCACTTGTATGATATAAACCAATTTCACTATCCCACTCTCCATATCTCGTTGGATAGATATCATTCTTAGTTCTAATCAATGCCTCTTTATCGACATCAAATATATCTACAGACCAACCCATTCGACGAGAAGCATGGGTCAAATGATTACCAATTGAGCCCGCCCCATAAATTTTTACTTTCATACAACCTCTATTCTTTTGTCTATATTGACATCATCATGATGTATTTCACCAAAATGGCAAATAACTGAACCACTTAGTTTTGATCGAGGTGAATATAAAACAATATTATTATCTTTCGCTATTACCTTACCTTCTATATAGGTGCAGAGCAGAGGCTGATTATTAATCTGAACAAAGTCTTTATATGTTTCTAAAATAATTTGCTTACTATTAATCACTCTCTGCCTTAGGATGTCATGAATTTCAATAACTCCAAAAAGTGATGCAATAGCATGATAAGGCCCAGTTGTCATTTTATTTTCTTGAGTATTCAGATTAAAATAAAAAGTATCCAAATTATTTTGTTTTAAATTTGATTTATAAGCAACGAAACTTGCTCCAGTTAAACCAAATAATCCTTTGCAAGAGCTAAACGCCATAACATCTGCTAAATGGTGGCCCTCTTCTAGACCAATTGAGCCAGTTGCATCAACATATAATTTTGCACCGCATTCATTTGCTTTGTTTTTAACAATATTTAAATCTATTTTGAATGCTATTGAAGTTTCGGTATAAGCACACAAAACCCAATCGAAATTATCTTTTATAGATTCAACATCCTTATATTCACAAATACTTACAGAACAGTCTTTTGGTAATAGCTTCTCCAGTCTATCACTATAATAGCCTGTCGAAACTAACAAGACCTTACCTGAAACAAAAGTATGTGCTGCCAACTCTAAACCTAAAGTGGCGGAACCCTGCATCGTTACAACTTCATCCTGGCCACTTAACTTCTTGACCCATTCTAAAACAACTTCTGACATTTCAGTATATTCAACATCTCCTCTTCCAAATAATGGTTTAAGGTACTTAAGATTCTCATGCAAAACTACTGCAGGACCAGGAGTAAGCATTAATTTATTATTATTATTTATTTGGGAGATGGATCTAAGAGCATTTTGACGAATTGAACTACTACTAACCCCCTTGGTTCGAGGAAAAATTTTAATTTTTTCCTTTGAAATAAGATTTGAATTATCTGATCCATGAACTAAAAAATCAATATCATATTGATCCATAACTTCATCATCTACTAGCCAAGGCACAGGAACAACTTCAACAACATACTTTATTGATTCTAAAATTTCTTTGCGATTTTCAAAGTCTATTTCAGGCTGATAGCCTTTTTTGCTTATAATTTCATCATCGGTAGTTAGTCCTATAATAACCTCTCCAAACTCAGATGCTTTTTTTAATAAACGTATATGCCCGTGATGAATTAAAGTACATGACATATCAACCATAATTTTTTTACTCATATTAATTCCTAATTATTCATACTTAAATTTATTGACTTTGACAACTTCCAGCGGCGGTCTTGGGGTCTCTTCATCAGTTCCACACTTGACACTCAAAAATTTTAACCCTTTTACATCACTAACAACTGCCTTAAATTCATCAAGAGTAAAAACCATATTTTTTGGTGCATCAAATCCAGAATTATGTGCTATTCTCGAATAATTTACATGAGTTTGATAGGTATTTTGCCCACCTGTTGATTTATTTTGCTCGTTATCAAATACTATATATGTTAAATCAACCTTGTCAAAGTATCTTCCAGCAGTAGTCAATCCTCCCATGTGCATAACAAATTCTGCATCACCGCCACATACTATAACTCTTCTTCCAGCTTTTGCTGCTCCAAGCCCCAAACTTAATGCGCCACCCATATTTCCAGCCATATAAAAATTATTAGTATCAGGCATAAAATAAAACATTTCTCTTGCTGTATTTCCAGTTGTCCCAATAAACAGGATGTCTTCTCCTTTAAAAATATCATTTAATTGAATTAAAAACATACTTCTAGGAGTAAAGTTAGACAAATCTAATTTGTGATCATTATTGAGATTGGCCTGAACAAAACTATCTTTTTTAATCACACAAATTGAGTGGTTTTGATTTGAATGATTGATTTGAGAAATTGCTTTATTAAGATTATGACTATCTAGGATATGGTAATCATACCCATAAGCACTAATTAAATTTGGAAGCTCTGATGCTAAATGCTGATGTTGAATTTCACTATCGCCCTCATTATATGTTCTCCAACTGGTAAGAATAGGAAAGGTAATATTGTAAGGCTTCAATAGGCTAGTAACACAGCTGGCAATATTAGCTAACCCAGATGACTGAATTATTACAATAGGCTTTCTACCTGACATTTTAAGCCCTGCAGCAATTGAACAAGCAATCGCTTCGCTTGCTGCAGGAAGATACTCTATACTTTTATTATTGATAGCCTCATTAATTACATTTTTTGCAAAACTACAAGGAACAACACAAAGATGAGTATAGTGATTAGTAATCAAAGCATTAATAAAATTTATTGTATTTAAAGGCATTATTTCGTACCAGGTACAAAATCTAGAATCTCATTAATTGACATGCAATCAGATTCAGACTCAAGACTCCTTCCATTTTCAAGAACTGATTTGGCTACTTTTAGCATTGCTGGATAAGCTGCCCTCAACATATGATTGGCTGTTATTACAATATTTACACCCATTTCAATGAACTCTTCGATAGTTACGCCATTAAAGCTAGTCGGAACTACAATAACAGGTGTAATCTGATCTTTTGCTCTAAACTTTGACATAAATTCTTTAATCTCAGACGGGTCTTTATGCCTTGAATGAATCATAATACCATCAGCACCTGCATTAATATAAGCCTCAGCTCGACTTAATGCATCTTTCATCCCCGCTTCTAATATTAACGATTCGATTCGGGCAATAATCATAAAGTCATCGCTAATTTGTGCCGATTTTCCATGAGAAATTTTATTGCAAAAATTCTCAACAGTATCTTGAGTTTGATTAACATCATTACCAAATAAAGAGTTTTTCTTTAGGCCAGTTTTATCCTCAATTACAATTGCACTAACACCGGTCCTTTCTAAGCTCTTAACAGTAAACTCAAAGTGCTCGATCTTTCCACCAGTATCACCATCAAATATCATCGGCTTAGTAGTAACTTCAAAAATGTCGTTTACGGAATTAATCCGAGAAGAAATATCAATTGCCTCAATATCTGGCTTGCCTTTTGCAGTTGCATCAGTTAAAGAACTTGACCAAAAACCATCAAAACTTACTTTTTCTCCATTTCTTTCTACAATAGTATTTTCTGCAATTAATGCACTTAGAGCATTATGAGATTCTAATATTCTTAGGATAGGTTTATTTTTAATAAGCTGTCTTAAACGGCCAAGCCTTTGAACTGAAGTAACACCTAGCTTCATTAATTGGTTTTTTAAGTTCTGATCGCTAATATCTGAACTATAAACAACTTCAATTAATTTCCCATTCCATTTATTTAATAAGTCAATAACCTCTTGTCTAAATTTGACCTGGTTACCGGAGGTCCAATTATCTCCATGGACCACATAATCTGGCTTAATTTTTATTAAATTATCTTTGTAGCTAGCATTTTCTTGTGGAATAACATGCGAAACCATTTTTAAATTTTTAACAACATTTCTTCGTTGATGATATTTAAGATAAGCACTATCATTTAACTCATTAATTGCATTTGATGTTAATAATCCAACTGTAACCTCACCATGTTTAGCAGCTTCCTCTAAAATATTAATATGTCCAGCATGAAGTAAATCTGCAATCATTGATACATAAACTTTTTTCATTTTTTCCCTCTCTTGGAAATTAATTTTTAACAACTAGCAAATCAATATAGTGATAAATTAAGTATTCCTAATTATAGATTTTATGTTTTTACTGTCTCTTGAAGCTTTTTTTGAATTAAATCATTTAAAGTCTTCCATCTACTTCATTAGCTTTTAGTAAATACTTAACATCATAAAGCACATGTTTTTCTTTACCAAAGAGAGTTATATTCTCTAATGATAAAGCTTTGAATTCATCATGAGCAACTGCTAATATTATGGCGTCATAATTACCAATTTTTGGTTGGCTTATTGGTTTAATATCGAATCCATTGAGTGTTTTTTCTTTGTCAACCCAGGGATCATAAATATCTACCTTAGAATTCAACTCTTGAAACCCTTCAACCAAATCAATTACTCGAGTATTGCGAGTATCAGGACAGTTCTCTTTAAAGGTAAAGCCCATAATAAGAATATTTGAGCCTTTAACTTGAATGCCTTTCAAAGACATTAGTTTTTCAACTTGATTTACAATATATTGGCCCATATTATCATTTATTCTTCGACCAGCAAGAATCACTTCAGGCTCATAACCTACTTCGAGGGATTTATGGGTTAGGTAATACGGATCAACACCAATACAATGTCCCCCAACTAGACCCGGCATAAAAGGTAAAAAATTCCACTTAGTTGATGCTGCCTCTAAAACTGATTCAGTATCAACTCCAAGCTTATTAAAAATAATAGAAAATTCATTAATAAGTGCAATATTTAAATCTCTTTGAGTATTTTCAATTACTTTTGCAGCCTCTGCCACTCTTATACTGTCAGCTTTATGGGTTCCTGCTCTGATAATTTCTTGATATAACTCATCAACTTGATCGGCAATTTGCTTTGTTGACCCCGAAGTTACTTTTTTAATATCTGACAAGCGATGCTCTTTATCGCCTGGATTAACTCGCTCTGGTGAATAACCACAAAAAAAGCCTTGATTAAATTTTAAGTTTGACTGCTCTTCAAGAATAGGAGCACATATTTCTTCAGTCGCCCCTGGAAATACTGTCGATTCATAAATAACAATGTCCCCTTTTTTAAGAATTGCTCCAACCGCCTTACTTGATTCTTTTAGAGCAGTAAGGTCAGGTTTCTTATGACTATCTACTGGAGTTGGAACTGTAATTATGAAAATACAACAATCTTTAGCCTCATCTAAACTAGATGAGAAAGTTAAATAAACTGCGTCTTTAAAATCTTGTGTTGTGGACTCAAGGTTTGAATCATAATGATTTTGAAGCTCATCAACTCTAACTTTATTAGTGTCAAAACCAATTATATTACGTTTTTTACCAAACTCTATTGCTAATGGAAGTCCAACGTAGCCCAGACCAATTACACAAATTTTTTTAAGCATTTTGACTTTCAAATTAAAGTTATAAAAAAAAAATTTTGTTTACCCGCTTATATTATTTTTATATAGTTACTAATTTTTTTAAATAATATTATGATAATTTAAAGGTCTAGATTGAGTTAGCCAATAAAGATATGTTGTGACAGGTTTTAAATCATCCTGCCGTAAATATCATCAAATCTGATTATATCATCTTCACCAAGATATGAGCCACTTTGTACTTCAATTATTTCTAAAAGTTGATGAGTTTTATTCTCCAAACTATGCTTGGTACCAATCGGAATATAGGTGGATTCTCCTTCTATCAAGATTAAAAGCTCTTGACCATTTATTACTGTTGCTTCACCACTTACAACAACCCAATGTTCAGCTCGGTTATTGTGCAATTGAAGTGATAGCTTCCCACCAGGATTGACATGAAGCCTTTTTACTTGAAAATGTTTACCAGCCTCAATGGAGTCATACCATCCCCATGGCCTATATACTTTTCGATGGAACAAATGCTCATCTCTATTTTCTTTTTCAAGATACTCTACGATTTTTTTAACCTCATGAGCCTTTTCCTTTGTTGATATAAGTGTAGCATTTTCTGTATCAATTATTACTAAATCTTTAACGCCAATTGTTGCCACTATATGGTTAGTAGATTTGATGTAAGTATTATGAGTCTCATTTGCAAATACATCGCCATTAATTACATTTCCATTGTCGTCTTTTATACCAATATCATAAAGTGTTGACCATGTGCCAATATCATTCCATTGAGCCTCTAGTGGAACAACAACTAAATTATTAGTTTTTTCCATAATCGCATAATCAATAGAGTCAGACGGGCAAGATTCAAAAGAATTTTTATCAAGGCGAATAAAGTCAAGATCTTTTATAGCAAGATTGACAGCACTAGTGACTGCATTCAACATCGGCTGAGAATGAATAGTTAGTTCACTAATAAGTATATTATTATTAAACATGAACATACCAGAATTCCAAAGATAATTGCCCTGTTCAAAATATAGCTTAGCTATTTCTAGAGCAGGTTTTTCTAAAAATTCTTCAACTTTGTAAGCGCCATTTTTATTATTTTTGGATGATTTTATATATCCATAATTAGTATTAGCATCAGTTGGCATAACTCCAAAAACCACTAATTTATCTTCTTTTGCTTGTTTAAATGCAATATCAATAGCTCTATAAAATTTATTAACATCCTTAATAATATGGTCAGCTGACAAAACTAAAAGTACCGCACCAGGTGAATCTTTAATTGAATGAACCGCTGCTGCAGCAATTGCTGGAGCAGTATTTTTCCCAATTGGCTCAAGCAGAATTGTTGGATTAGAAACATTAATTTGCTTACACTGTTCAGCAACTAAAAAACGATGCTCTTCATTGCAAACTATAATTGGATCTTTGAGGTTACTAATTCCACTCAACCGAGTAATAGTATCTTGAAGCATTGTATGTTGACCACTAAGCTTGAGAAACTGCTTTGGTAGTTGCCTTCTAGATAGCGGCCAAAGACGCCTTCCAGAGCCTCCTGAGAGAATAATTGGGATTATACTTAGCAAGTATTTTGAATATAATTTTAATACTGTTAATTTTACAACAGCTCGAGTAATAGAATATATCTAAATATTTCAGATTTGTTAATAGAAAACCATAGATTATCTTAACTTTAAAACTCAAGTACATCCTAATTCAAGGAAGAGTAATCATGTTCACTTATTCCGTATAATTAAAAAACATAAGTTACCAAAAAAATAAGGGATTAGTGAAATTAATTTTATTAATGAGGTTTTGATACCAAACATCCATATTATTTTTTTATTAAAATGATTTTCAAATATTAGGCTTTTAATTATTTTGGTATAATATTAATACGAAAAAGATATCACGAAAGGTACGAATAAATGATTAAAAAATGTCTCTTCCCCGCAGCTGGTTATGGAACACGTTTTTTACCAGCTACAAAGGCAGTCCCAAAAGAAATGTTGCCAATTCTCACCAAACCTCTGCTTCAATATGGCGTAGAAGAAGCTTTGTCTGCTGGAATAACGAACATGGCAATTGTTACTGGTAGAGGTAAAAGAGCCATTGAAGATCATTTTGATAATTCATATGAACTTGAATCACAATTAAATGGCACATCAAAAGAAACATATCTTAGAGAAATTAAGGAGATAATTAATCAGTCTTCATTCACTTATATTCGTCAAAAACAAATGCTGGGTTTGGGGCATGCTATTCTAACTGGTGAACCTCTTATTGGAAATGAGCCTTTTGCTGTTATTCTAGCAGATGACCTATGTGATTGTTCTGCAAATAGCTTACTAACACAAATGATTAAAATATATGATCAGCACAAATGCTCTATCGTAGCTATTGAGGAAGTGCCTATGAATCAAGTTCACAACTATGGAGTTATTGATGGCAATCTAATCGGCAACACAAACGATACATATCGAGTTACCAACATGGTAGAAAAACCTCAAGAGATTAATGCACCAAGCAATATGGCAATCATCGGTCGGTACATCTTAACTCCTGATATTTTTAATATTTTAAAAATTATTAAACCTGATAAAGCAGGAGAAATACAAATTACTGATGCCTTACTAAAGCAGGCAAAGCAAGGAAAAGTGATTGCATATAAATTTAAAGGAACTCGTTTTGACTGTGGGAGTATTAAAGGGTATTTAAAAGCCACAAATCATTATGCTGAAAAACTTGGACTTAATATCTAATATATTTAAAAAAATTAAATAAACTTTTATGTACAGCAATATAAATTTTAATAAAAAAACTATTTTAATTACTGGTGGAGCTGGATTTATTGGAAGCAATCTTGCATTATATTTTCAAGAATATTACCCTGAATCTAATATAGTTATATTTGATTGCTTTAGAAATGAGTTGACTTTTCCAAATGGAAATTTAATAAGCTTTGGTCACTATAAAAACTTAATAGATTTTAATGGTCAAATTATTTGTGGCAATATTAATAATAAAAGTGATTTGTTACTTTTAAATGATTATAAATTTGATTACATCTTTCATCTGGCAGCTATTTCTGATACTAGGGTATACGATCAAGAAATTATTCTAAAAACGAATATTAATTCTTTTTATAGTTTTTTAGAAATTGCTAAAAAAGATAACTCAGTTCTTGTATATGCTAGTTCAGCAGCTACTTATGGAAACCTGCCCTCTCCTCAAACTGTAGGAAATGAAAGCCCTGAAAACCCCTATGGGTTTAGTAAATATATTATGGATAAGGTTGCGACAATATTTTCTAAAAAAAATCCAGATTTATTAATAGTGGGGTTAAGATTTTTTAATGTCTATGGGCCAAAAGAATATTTTAAGGCCTCAACATCCTCAATGATTAGCCAGCTTGGGCATCAAATTTTAGATAACAAATTTCCTCGTTTATTTGAAAATTCTGACCATATTTTTAGAGATTTTATTTATATTGATGATGTCATACAAGCAAATATTAAGGCATGTCATCCTAAACAAAATGGCATTTACAATATAGGAACTGGGATTTCAAGAAGCTTTCAAGATATAGCTGATATTTTACAAAAAGAACTTAAAACTGATTTGGATATTGAATATTTTCCTAATCCTTATGATGATTATCAAATGCACACTCAAGCAAATATTAGCGACTCAATAGATAAATTAGGCTTTAGTCCAAAAATATCATTAGAACAAGGAATTAAGCTTTATACTCCTGAAATTAAACGATTACATGGAGACAAGTCAATTGATTAATTTGAATAATAAATCTCCTAAGTTATTAGTTATTGGTGACCTGATGATTGATCATTATCTTTGGGGCTCTTGTGAGAGAGTCTCGCCTGAAGCACCCGTTCAAATAATAGATATTCATCATGAAAGTATAGTTCTAGGTGGGGCTGGAAATGTTATCAATAATTTAAAGAAACTAGGGGCTGCAGTAGATGTTATCAGTGTTATCGGAGATTGTGATATATCTGATGAATTAATAACACTAATTTCTGATATTGATATTGAAAAAAAATACTTATTCACACAAAAAAAACGTGTTCCCTCAAAAAAATCTAGAATTATCGCTTCTCAACAGCAAGTTGTCCGATTTGATCGAGAAAGCTCAGATGACATAAACATAAATTCAGAAGATAATATCATTCGTACCTATAATAGAATAATTGAAAACTATGATGTAATACTCTTATCAGATTATGGCAAAGGAGTGCTCACTGATCGATTAACTAGGTCTTTAATTAAAATTGCAAAAAAATACAATAAGAAGGTATTAATTGATCCTAAAGGTGTAGATTATTCAAAATATAAAGGAGCATACGCACTTACTCCGAATAAGAAAGAGGCCAGTGAAGCGACAAAAATTAATATCCAAGATGCTAATAGTCTAAATAATGCAATCATTCGCCTCAAATCTCTTTGTAATTTAGAGGTTTCTTTAATTACTCTCAGTGAAAATGGTATAGCACTTTTTGATGATAACTTTCGGATTTATCCTACTAGTGTAAAAGAAGTATTTGATGTAACTGGAGCTGGTGATACGGTATTAGCTTCACTTGGATTTGCAATAGCTTGTGGATTATCTATAGATGAGGCAATTAAATTTTCAAATCTTGCTGCGGGGGTGGTTGTAGGTAAAATTGGAAGTGCAACTGCCTCAATAAATGAAATTATTGAATATGAATCTAGCATAAATAAATCTACCAGTGATAAACATATCAAGACCTTTGATGAGATTACAGAACTTATTGCTGAATTAAAAACCAAAGATAAAAAAATTGTATTCACAAACGGTTGCTTTGATTTACTTCATGCTGGTCATATTAGCTTTTTAGAAGCTGCTAAAACTTTTGGAGATACATTAGTTTTAGGGCTTAATTCTGACCAATCTGTCAAAAAACTTAAAGGCAATGAGCGACCAATAAATAGTCAAGAAGACAGGGCATATATACTTGCAGCTCTGGAAGTTGTAGATTATGTAGTAATATTTAATGAGGATACACCTTATGAACTAATTAAATCAATAAAACCTGATACTTTAGTCAAAGGGGCAGACTATAAAGGAAAAAAAATTGTGGGCCAAGATATTGTAAATGAACTTAAGTTGGTAAAATTTATTGATGGCAAAAGCTCCACTCAAACTATTGAAAAAATTAAACAACATCAATAATTATGCAATCGATAATAAAACAAGAGTTTAGCGAGCATATAAAGGTCAGTCAAGATACGTTAAATTCTACTACTAAAGCAATTGAAATTGCTGCAAAAATCTGTATTAATAGCTTAAAAACAGGTGGAAAAATACTATTAATAGGTAATGGAGGAAGTGCTGCAGATGCCCAACATATTGCAGCAGAGCTTGTTGGCAGATATAAAACCGAACGTAAAGGATTACCTGCAATTGCCCTTACTACTGATACTTCTGCTATTACATCAATTGCAAATGATTATGGCTATAAGAAAGTATTTGAACGTCAAGTTGAAGCTATTGCAAATGAGGGTGATGTATTAATTGGTATTAGCACTGGAGGAAGTAGTAAAAATATAATTAATGCAATACTAATTGCTAATAAAATTGGTTGTAAAACTATCGGATTTAGTGGAAGAGATGGGGGTGAGTTTAACATTTTATGTGATGTGAATATAATAGTAGCAGCTGAAGACACGGCTCGAATTCAAGAAATGCACATATTAATTGGTCATACTATTTGTCATTTGATTGAATCTGAATTTCACCAGTCTAGTTAACTTTGAATAAAAAAATATATTTTATTCGCTCAAATTCAACAAAGTTTGGTGGCGCTGAAAATTATCTCTACAGATTATCAAAAGCATTATCGAAAGAAAATATTGATCATAAAATCATACACTCTCCTTTCCCAAAGATACTGCCTTCTTGGTTAAGAGCGATATTATTTAATTTTCTAGTAAATTTAATAAAACATGATAAGTTTTATTACTCTTTAGACCGAATAACTTGTGCTGACTTATATAGAGCTGGTGACGGAGTTCATAAAATATTATTATCTATAGAAAAAAAATCTAAAATAAATTTACTTCATCCTGTTTATTTATATTTAGAAAGATGTTGTTTTAAGAATTCTAAGTATATTATTGCAAATTCAATAATGGTAAAAAACCAAATTATTGATTGTTATAAAATTAACCCTGATAAAATTTATCTAGTATATAACGGCATTGAATTAAAAAAAATCAATTATAAAAAATCTTTTGAAAGACTCTCTAAGGAATTTTTAATTAAAAAAAATCAGTCAATCTTACTTTTTGTAGGAAGTGGATTTAAAAGAAAAGGAGCAGAAGAATTCTTACTAATTTTTTCTAAATTAAAGGCAAAAAATATCAGAGCCTTCATAATTGGTAAAGAGAAAAACATTACATATTATAAAAATCTATCTAAAAAATTAAATATTGACACTCAAGTTACATTCACTGGGCCCAGAGAAGATGTAGATGATTTTTATTCTATTAGTGATGTTTTTCTTTTCCCTACTCACTATGACCCTTTTTCTAACGTTGTTTTAGAGGCTATGAATTTTAAAAATGCTGTATTTACTACAAAGATGAATGGTGCTAGTGAAATTTTAGATGAAAATTTTATTATGGATATCCCCTATGATAATGCTGTAGTCTCTTCTATTGATAGTTTATTAGAAGATAAAACTAAGTTAGAATTAGTCAAAATGAAAAATGAACAAATATCTAAATTATTTTCAATTAAAAATAATTTAGATAAAACACTTGAGGTGATTAGTAAAATTGATTGATAAAACTATAAAACCATTAAAAGTATTAATTGAGCTTCCCACATGGCTTGGTGACTGCATTATGACTACTCCAGCTATTGAGAATATTGTAACTAATTATAATAATATTGAACTTACTCTTATAGGGCCATTGAATTCAATTGAAATTTATAAAAATCATCCCAAAGTTGTAAAAGTTATATTACTTGAGAAAAAATATCAGTCACTATATAAGATTTATAGTCAATTAAATGCATTTGATCTTTACTTTTCATTTAGAAATTCTATTAGAGCAAAATTTTTGAAATTTATTATCACTGCTAAATTTAAATATCAATTCGATTATAAAAAATATCATAATCTTCATCAAGTTGAAAAATATGTTGATTTTATAAACAATAGTCTAAATATTAATTACTCTGCCGGTACTTTAAAGATTCATAGTACAAATTTTAAAGATAAGAAAATTCATAAAAAAATAGGTATTAACCCGGGTGCTTCATATGGAAGTGCAAAACGCTGGTATCCCCATAAATTTGCTGAAATAGCTATAAAATTATCTGACAAGTTTCATATTATGATCTTTGGAAGTGATAAAGAGATAGACTTTGCGCAAGAAATTGAAACAATCTTAATTCAAAATGGCATTAAGAACTACACTAATCTTGTAGGCAAGACTTCTGTCTTAGAACTAGTAAATTATATCTCAGAATTAGATATTTTAATTACTGGTGATAGCGGTCCAATGCATATAGCTGCTAGCAAACAAATACCTACAATAGCAATATTTGGGCCAACTAATGACAAGGAAACCTCTCAATGGAAAAACAAGAATAGTATTATTATAAAAAAGAATCTTAATTGCCAACCATGCATGAAAAGAGTGTGCCCTCTTAAACATCATAAATGCATGAAACTAATCAAACCGCAGGAAATAATAGACTCAATTAATATTATCCGCCCTCTCTACCATAATGAATAAAATTATCAATGGTATGTTTTATGTATTTTTATATAACTAAAAATTAATGAAAAGTTTATCTCATAAATTCTTGATTAATTGGATAAATTTTTGGGTATTCTTTTTTTGTGTATCGGTTCTTTCGCTAAGTGGTCATGGTGGTGAAGCAGCAATAGTATTACTTTTAACTTCAATATACGTATTTCATTACAAAAATTACTCAATTTCTAATCTTAATTTGGATAAAGATGAAAAATCCTTTATTACCGTAATTATCATTTTTTGGATGTTAAATATTCTGAATGCCATTATTCAACCCTCGGTCATAGAATTTGAAAGTATTAGCTTGATATTAAGAGCTATAGACAATCCAATGAGATGGATTTTATTGCTTCCTTTATTTTTTATGTTTAGAAGTTTTAAACTTGATTGGAAAGTACTATCAATAGGGCTTTGTACAGGCGTAATAATATCTGTAAGCTTTGCTGTTTATCAAATATATTTTGAAGGTTTAACAAGAGCACGTGGAGGAATGAACAATGTAATATCATTTGGAGAACTCATGGTTGCTGCTGACTTAATACTATGGGTGCTTATGATTTATGCATGGAATAACCAAAAAAAAATACTTTCAATAATACTTCTCATCGTCAGTTTAGTTGCTTTTTATGGGTCCTTATTATCTTCAAGTCGAGGTGCATGGATCGTATATTTACTGATGATACTAAGCTACATTATTTATTCCATTAAAAGGGGGGTATCAAATAAAAAATACCTCCTATCTAAATCCGTTTTATTAAGAATAGTTTTAGCAATTATAATTATTTACTTTACTTCATTAACTTCACAGTATAAGCAAATAAAACAACAATCTATTGGTACAGTTTCTCAAATTTCAGCAGGTGAATATCATAAAGCAACATCTGGACGAGCACCAATATTTAGAACTGCTATAAAAATATTCCAACGTTATCCTTCTGGAGTTGGAACAGACAATTTTAGAAATGGAGCAAAAGTTATAATAATTGAGGATGCTATTACAAATAAAAATTTAATAGTTAAAAATCAAGATGGTGAAGTGATTAAAGGTGAAGATTTATTATCCCTCTTCGATAACATTAATGAGCATTCATACTTACAAAGCTTTTATGAGAATGGAAATATTAGATTTACATCAAGATTTAGACATGCCCATAACGAATGGCTTAATATCTTAGCTGAAAATGGAATATTTGGATTTGCTTTATTTACTTTAATATTTATCTTTGCATTGAAAATATTTTGGAGGAATTTAAATAGTAAAAATGAATTAGTTGGTATCTACTCTTATTCTGGAATATTACTTATTTTAAGTTTTGTGATATTTGGACAAACTCAGTCAATTTTTACTAATCATGCTGTTTTGATTTTCTTTATTTTCTTTTTATATTTATTCCTCGGTCAAATATCTAATAT
>Ga0209816_1001118_pt1 | contig 20134 bp, 21 predicted proteins | sample CoawatmetaG01DNA_FD_187509 | JGI IMG/M metagenome (GOLD analysis project Ga0209816, IMG submission 187509) | Marine microbial communities from the West Antarctic Peninsula - Coastal water metaG017-DNA (SPAdes) (version 2) | ecosystem: Environmental > Aquatic > Marine > Coastal ... | reverse complement strand
AACCAATATACTGGAATTTTAGACATCAGTACTTTTGGGATGGCGGCATACATTGCTTAACAAGCGACATTGTTAGAGAAGGTGACTGTCATGATTATATAACAAATAAGAAATATGCATAATGGGAAGTAATAAAGAGCAAGGAACAAGTCATACGCCATATATTAACTGGTACAGACAGTTACATAAGTTACAAATAGATTTAACAAGTCATTGTAATGCTGCATGTGCTGCCTGTGTGCGTAATTATAATGGTGCTGAAACTCGTCCGGGATTACAATTACAACATTTTGACTTGGAACTATTTAGAAGAATTGCTGCTGAAGATACAAAAGGCTGGTATATACGCCAAATGTCTTGGAACGGAAATTGGGGCGACCCATTGATGCATCCAGACATAATAGAAATGGTAAACATCTGGACTACCTATCATCCAGAAACTAATATTGCTATAGCAACAAATGGAGCAATACGAAGTACAAAGTTTTGGGGCGAATTTGCAAAAGCATTAAAGAACGCCTCTTTTCATAAAGTAGATTTTGCAATGGACGGTATGGCAGACACACATAAATTGTATCGTAGAAAAACATCACATGCTAAATTATCAGAAAATATTAAAGCATTTACTGATGCAGGTGGCCACGGCGTTATATACATGACTATGTTTGAACATAATAAACACCAAATTGCAGAGGTAAGAGAACATGCAAGATCACTGGGTGTAAGAATGTTTAAAGCTAGAGGAAGTTTCACTGGTGATAGAGTAATGGAAGTGCAAGGAATGAATGAGGCTAATACTAAATTTCTTCCAGCAGGAGAAGCAGACTATACAATGAAAGCATGGTATCCAAACGATGGACAAGACCGTTTTACTGAAAATGACAAACAAATTGATCAAGAGGCAGTATACTTTGAAGAAAATGACAAGCCTATTTCTGGACAAAGAGACGCAGCGTTCTATTCAAGATTTAATAATAAGTTTGAAGAACTAATGAAAGACTATATTGCTGTGTCTAAATGCCCGTGGCAAAAAGAAGGTGAAGTTCAGTTAGATCCTTGGGGTGTTGTATGGCCGTGTTGTCATACAAGTTTATATGGCGGAGACGGTGTTATGCAAGATGCAATTAATTGGGATAAAGAGTTAGCACCTGGGTATAAAGATATTGCAAACGAAATAATGAAAACATGTGATCTACATAATAGACCATTGAAAGAGATTTTAAACAATGAATTTTTTGATAAAACACTTAATAAGGTGATCATTGATGCTGAATGGCAAGTATGTAGAAACAACTGTGGGATATGTAAAGACTAATGTACGTTAATCCAATGTTAAATGACACACGCTATCCAACGTGCCTTGCACCTTGGAATGCCCTTACGATTAAATGGGGTGGTGCAGTACTACCTGACATTATATACAATGGTAAGTTTGGAAATATTACAAGACAAACATTACCAGAGATATTAAACAGCGACGAAGCAGTAGCACTACGCAAGTCACATGCAAGTAGAATAGTACCTCCTGCATGTTTGGCATGTACTAAAAAAGAACAAAGTGGCAAAAGTCGCAGAATGTATTTTTGGGACAAGCTAGATGAAGATGTAAAACGTGGAAGCATTAAGAATACAGTAGACAGCAAACCTGACATTCGTTACTTAGATTTTACTATCAGCAACAAATGTAACTTAGCATGTATACATTGCAATCCGTTTGTTAGCACTGGCTGGACAAAAGATGGAAAGAAGTTAAACAAAGAAAATCCAAGTTATTGGGAGCAAGCACAGATAGGATATCACGGCGTAGAAGATATGTCGTTTTTAGATAACTTGTTCGCTGACCCAGAATACTTTCGTAACTTGCAATGGGTTGCATTGCGAGGCGGTGAGCCTTTATATGATGAGAGCTGTAAGGCAATATTACAATGGTTTATTGACCAGGGCCTAGCATCAAACATTATGCTAGACATTAGTACAAATGCTACAGTGTTTGATGATGACTTTCAAGAGATATTTAAACACTTCAAGCATATTGAATTACTTATTAGCATTGAAGCAGTAGACGAACTATACAGCGTTGTACGTGGCGGTAAAACTACATCATTTACAGAGCTAGAAGATAACATTGAAAAGTTTTATACATACGATAATATTGAGGTTGTGTTTGCTGTTACAGTAATGATAACAAATGTATTTGGATTAGATAAAGTATGGAACTGGTTTAAGAAAAACATATGCATAGAGCTAGTATAAGCATGAGTAACGTTGTAGTTAATCCAGCGTATCTCAATATTGCTTATATGCCTGATGTACTTAAATGGACAATGTACGACAAGCTATTGCAAATTCCAGATCAAAGCATTTGGCCTAAAGGCAGTTATCATGCAGAAGAAATACATTATCAAACAGGAATACATGCGATACGTGATGGCTTACAGTCTGAAGTAGATCCAGATTTACAAGAAAAACAATGGGACTCGTTTATAAAATATACAAAAGACCTTGACAGGTTACGAGGCACAGATACGTTTGCACTAATAAAGGAGTTAAAATTATATAATGAGTAACCCAGATTTTGGTAAAACAGGAAACAGCGTATGGAACCAACCATACATGGATCATTTAAATGAAACGTTCTTTCCTTGCATAGACATAACAACACTAGCAGACGAATCAGCTATATTTTTAGAAAGATATCAAGGATGGATTGAAAGCAGTAAGCTAAACAGTTTTAAAGGACTAGATGCATTCCCTCATCGATTTGCAAGTGTAGGAACTACACAAACATTAGACTGGTGGCATTATTATTGTGCGGTGAATAACTTAAACATTAGAACATTTAGAGGGGAGTATCCTTACAATAGAGATGCATTGTTACAAACAAAATTAGAATGGCACGATAGTATTGACGACCGTGGATTGGTAAAAGGCGATGCAGTTTTAGTAAGCGTTCCTTTTAGTGGAACAGGACGAGTTCCTGAAGCGTGGGACGAAATGATTAAGACATGTAACTTGCTTAACATTCCAGTATTAGTGGATTGTGCATGGTTTGGTACTTGCTTTGATATTGATATAAACTTAGATGAACCATGTATTAAAATAGTAGCATTCAGTACTACCAAGGGATTAAGTTGTGGGAATTGGAGAAGTGGTATTACATTCTCACGTATAAACGAAGGCAGTCTGGAAGTACAAACTGATTGGAATCATGGAAACCATCTTAATACAGCTATTGCTAATTGTTTAATGGAAAAGTTTACACCCGATACTATTCCTAAAAAGTATATGGATGCTCACGTAGCAGTATGTGACCATTATGGATTTGAAATGACAAATACTATACACATTGCTCAGGCACCCAATGGCCCCATATATGATGAATTTCATAGAGATGGAGTGTATAACAGAATTAATATTGCAAAGGCATTAAAGCGTTACAAAACCAAAGGCAACTTTTATGAGTAACCTACCTGACAATGCATGTGCATATCCTTTTAAGGCAAGTATGCTGATGCATGGTCAACCGGCAACACCTTGTTGCAGATTTCATACTAGGTTCTTACCAGATGATAATAGCTTTGATGAGATACGTGAAACAATGATGCGTAATAAATGGCACCCAGGATGTTACAAATGTAAGTCAGATGAAGAAGTTAAGGGTAGTAGTATGAGAACTGAAGCAGACGAGTTCTTTGATGACTTTGACGATGTAGTACGTTTAGAGTACTTAGAAATAACAGTAGGCAGACTTTGCAACTTAGCATGTTTAAGTTGCGGTGCAGACTTTAGCCACACATGGGACAAAGATGCACTTGCACTAGGTATTAACACACCAGCACAAATTGAAAAATTAAAAGAAGTACAAGAATACGATTTAGATAATATGGACTTAAAGAACTTAAAGCATGTTAAATTTATTAAAGTAACAGGTGGTGAGCCATTTTTACACAGACAGTTTCTTAAACTTGTAAGCAACCTAGCAGACAGTGGATTAGCAGAAAATATAGACTTGGAAATATTTACAAACTGTACATATTATCCAAAGAAATTAGAACTAGATGCACTATTAAAGTTTAAGCGTATACAACTAAGTCCTAGTATTGACGGAGTAGGTACTACAAACGACCTCTTACGTTACCCTTCTAAGTGGGATAAAATTGAGGCAACACTAGACAAGTGGATAGAGCTTAAACACGCTACAGGACGCTTACAGATCGCTACAGCCACCACTGTAAGCGTTATTAACGCTCCACAGCTACACGAGTTTATACATTGGGCTAGAGTGCATAAAGGTATCGGAGTAGTGTTACAGACGGTATATGAGCCTCATTATTTAAGTGTAGAGCATTGGCCAAATTGGTTTAAGCGTACATTAGAACTAACAATAGATCAACAGTATATGGGCTTTAACAAGAATGGCGGTAAGTTTGAATCAAGCTATAAATTGCTAAAGAGCTTGTGTGCAACATCAGATCAACCAGACAATAGTAAGCAATACATTACCGAATTAAAACGAATACTAGCACATCGTGGACAAGACATAAGCCTTGCTCCTAAGTTTGAAAATATAATAAAACACAATGATAAGTAAAGATAAATTAAAACAAAGTAATACATTTTGTATGTTACCATTTATGCATATCTACGGAACTGCTGGCGGTAACTTAGTGCCTTGCTGTGAGGCGCAAGAAATTCCATTGAACAAGAAGAATGAAACTGCTCAGGAAAGTTGGAATAATGAAAACTACCGAGAGCTAAGACGAGCCTTAACAAATGACGAAAGACCGGAACGCTGTAGTGTGTGCTGGCAAAACGAGGACAGTGGTATAGTAAGCAATCGTCAACAATGGGAAGATGATAATTGGGAGGAATTTTCAGACATCATCGAAGTTAATGACGACTTTAGTGTTATTAACGACCCTAAGTGGATCGAACTTAAAGTCAGCAACTTCTGCAACTTAAAGTGCATTATGTGTAGCACACACAGTTCTTATAAACGTGTACAAGATTTAGATATTATAACTAAATATCAAAAAGACGGACACGAAACAAAACTACTTAGACCAACCACATTGTTTAATAGTTTAAACGAGTGGCCTGCATTATGGCGTCACGTGCATACCTTACAATTTACAGGTGGCGAACCAATTATTAATAAAGAGCATTACGACCTACTAGAATCTATTCCTAAAGAAGTAAAAAGAAGAATTGCATTACGTTATGCTAGTAATTTAAGTTATGTTAAGTTTAAGAAATATGACCTAATAGAAATATGGAATGAATTTAAAAGTGTAAATATTAAAATAAGTATGGACGGTGTTAATGATGTTTATGATTACATACGTCAAGACGGAGACTTTAAAACAGTGCATACTAATATGTTAGCATTGCAAAACGAACCTACTATTAGTCTTGCAATTGGTATAACAGTGCAAGCGCATAATGTTTATCACATGCCAGAGTTTTATAAGTTTTGGAAGGATAGTGATATTGATATAAGTTTTATTACTGCTAACATATTACAAACTCCTCGATATTTAACTCCTAGTCTTTGGCCAGAGGAATACAGAGAAGCAATTATTACAAAGTTAAAATCTCATTTAGACGAGCATCCAGAATTACAACGTTGTATTAATTATATGGAAAACAACGAACCAAACATAAGAGACTATGCAAAAATGAGAAAGTATACTAGAGACTTAGAAGAACGATACGAAATGGGTACGTCATTAAAAGAGATGGTTAAAGAACACTTAGGCATGCCAATAGAAGACATGGGCAGCGTACACAACAGATTAATAGAAAGCGAAAAGAAATGAATCGTAAGTTAAAAATAAGTGGCGCCGAAGTGCCAGAATTTGATGTAGCAATTAGATTAAAAGTAGTAACCAGGTGTCCAGGTAAGTGGAAACTAACAGACATGGAAACTGGTGAAGAATACATTGGACAAGTGCCAACTGAAAACGATACACATCATTGGAAGAAAATTGAATGACTGATATATTAAAAGAAATTGAAATCATAAAAGAACGTATATATGTATGCGAAGCTGAGAAAATTAGTGACAAGCATTTAGACAAGCTACGAGCTAAATTAGATCAACTACTGGAGCAAGCCGCTAAATGAGAAAAGGTGATAAGGATTGGGATTACCAATTTGTCAGTGACTGTGAAGTTGTAAGTGTATTTCTACCTAGAAACACTCACCTAGAGCACCATCAAGAACTAAAACAAAAGTTACAAATGTTACAACAAGTTGAATGTGATAATCATTTAGAATCAAGTATAGTTAACCTGTATAATACTAGTAGTATTGACTGGATAGAACACGTAAGAAAGATGGGACACAAGTATGTTGCATTTTGGTTTGACGGCTGCTGGCCAAAGGATGTTGGCATTGAAGCAAAGATATTAAACTATGTAACTCGCTTAAAAAAGAAGGACTGGATTACCGCAGTGCATCCTAAGTACTTGGATAGCTTAATGTTATTGAACATAGACGAGTTTATTGCGTGGCCAGCTAAAGCGCCTAACTTTGGTAATTACAAGTTTTGGGCTGAGAATTGGATAAGCGACTGTACTGTGGAATTAAGTAAAACTATAGAAAGAAACATTGTAGTTGGAGCGCCACAATCAGATCCAGAAAACTTTTTAAATGGACTAATGAATAAGAAGTACACAGATCATACAATTGCTAGAGGCGCTAGGGTTATTATTAAACGTAAGAATATACCAAGCAGCCCAGTATACTTTGTTAACACAGAACCATTTAATAACTGTAATATACCACACGAAATGTTTGAACAGTACGTAGGCACAACAGCCGGGTTTAAACTGCTATATAACGCATATAACTATGGTATCGACATGGACAGTACTAAGTTCGTCTGGTATGATTTCGACGCACACAGCGTACAATTTAAGCGTCTAATGGTGGAAGAATGGAATGGAATTGACTATCCAGCGTTTGTAAAGCAATGGTGCGAAGATAATCCAGATGCAAATACACTATTATTAAAATCAGTAGATAAAGAATGGTTAAATATAGTAGAGCAGTTCGGCGGAATGGATAGTTGGTTAGATTTTTGGATGCAAGTAAGATTATGTAAGCATGAATTTCTTACTGTAGACTTAGTTAATAATCATAAAGAAATAACAGACACATTGGATAATAATGCAAGTACATTCTTTTGGAGCAGTAATATATACAGCTATGTATTATTAAAAGTTATAGTTGAGCCATTTACACTAGAAAGAAGTTTTGCAGAATTAATGATAAGACTACAACAAATTGATACGTGCTGGTTTTCAGGCACAGATCCAAACGATAACGATTTAACATGTAACGTAGACTGGGTACTAGGATATAGTACTAACGACAGTATAGGAACAGGAAAATAATGCTACCAAAAATTACAATTAGAGAAAAAGAAATATGCCATATAACAATAGATCAAGTTATATGCAATGAACTTGAAGAAACTGCATCTGACAATTATATTGGTGTGCTTAAAATGGCAACAAATATTAATGTAGAAATGCAAACCGAAGGTTCGCATATTATTGATTGTGCATACGATAGCATAAATGATATTTTACCTGATTTAAAACATTTTGGATTTAAAGTAGCAGTGCTATGGGCAGAAGGCAGTTGGCCAACAGACCAAGACATTGATAATGAAATTTTACAATCAATTAAAGAATGGAATAAATTCAATTGGGGGTGTGCAGGGCATATTTTAGATAGGCCAGGTAAGCAACACCCAGAGTTTCATCATCAATGTGTAATTATTAACTTAGAAACACTTACAGACATTAGAAAAAGTGGAGTGTACGAATACGAAGCAAGTACAGAACACTTACATGATGATTATACTCCTATGTGGATTAAACCGCTTAACGATCCTAACCGAATAAATTCTAAGCCAGCTAAGACCTTTTTTGATCGTGTGTTAAGAACATCATTGGAAATGGGACTAACTGTTTTTAATTTAGATTACAATATTAGAGGCAACAAGGTATGTGTATATCCTGAAGATGATATAGCGTGGACTGAAAATGAATTATTTAAAAAATACACGTTCAGCGACTTATATGCTTTGCCAGAGAATTATATGGACAAGCGTCCTTTACTTGAATTTAAAGTACAGCAAAACGCAGTTGTATATATAACTAATACAGAAATGGTACCGCATATAACTATAAACAATTTACAAGTAGCTGTTTGTCCGTGTAGTGGATTGCATCAATTTAAATACATTGAGCCAAGTTTAGATGTAATGGAAACAGTAATATGGGCAGACTATAGCACATACGCAGTTGAATGGATGCAAATACTAATACATGAATGGAATGGAAAAGACTTTCATAAGTTTTTTGAAGCTAACAAAGACAGATTAAAATTTGATGGCCATTTTATGATGGGCTACGGAACATGGGAAAAGTTTTTAGATAGCTTCGAAAGCGAAGAACAGTGGTTAATAGTATGGGGCAAAATACAAAACCTAGAACATCAATTTAAAGTAGTTAATATTGTAGAGGACCATGACAAGGTAGTTGAACTTATCCCACATAATAAAAATGTGTTGTTGCAATGCAGTAATATATTTTTATATGAATCAAACTATTTTACTCCTGGAATTAGCACAACCCTTAATGCAATAGATTACGTAACAAAAGTACAGAGTATTTCAAATAAGGTTATATTTAATGGTGATATAAATAGAAACTATTATGATATGACAAACATGGGAAGACAAAAATGGATATGATAAATTATAACAGACTAGCATGGTATGACCAAGCTGATCAGGAAACAAGGGACCACTTTGAAACATGGGAAAACATTGATGGATACTTTGACCGCAATCCAGCTAACGCAGATAATATTCAATTAGAACCACGTCCAAATGATAACATTAAAAATAATACAAATGTTCCATGGGTTGCTGTTCCTGAAATACCAGTACCGTGGAAAGACATACACAAAGAAGCAATGCATCTATTAGAAACAGAATGTTTTAGTTTACATAGATCTAATGGCAGTGGCGGCTGGTTAAGTTTGTGCATACACGGAATGAGCAGTGTGCATACAAATTGTCCAGAAGACTACGACTTGCCAGATAGTGCAGAAGAAGATTTAAGTGACTGGACTGACATTGCAAAGTTTTGTCCAAAAACAGTGCAATGGATGAAGGACGAAATGTTATACGATAAATTTACACGTGTAAGATTTATGTGTGTATTACCTGGTGGTTGGATTATGCCACATAGGGATACAGATAGACTTGCAGGACTTGGGGCAACAAATGTTGCTATTAACAACCCAGATGGGTGTGCGTTGGTTATGGAAGAATATGGCACTATGCCATTTACTCCTGGCAGTGTTTTTAAGATAAACACAGGACATGTACATTCAGTATGGAATCGTAGTGATGAACCTAGAATACATATGATATTTGATGGAGAATCTAGCGACAAATTTAACACTAAAGTGATTGAGAATTATGCCAAAATGTTTGATGTTTAAACACGGAATGACTATAGGTCCTGTCGGCAACGTCAGGCCTTGTTGTATGTATATGAACGAAGATATCCCATTTAGATATAACGAAGATGGATGGAGAGAAAAGTTTGACGAATTGTATGACGAAAGTTTAACAAAATGGCTACCCAACTGTTATGAATGTAAAGCTGAAGAAGACAGAGGCAGTACAAGTCTAAGACAAGAAGCAAATGAGTGGTTTAAAGGCGCAGAGGGAATACAGTATTGGGATTTAAAATTACATAACACATGTAACCTAACGTGTGTAATGTGTAACCCAATTAGCAGTAGCAAATGGCAGAAGTTAGTAAATGAAAATCCTGAAGAAGATTGGATGAAAGTTGTAAAAAAAGAGGCTATGCTAAAAACAGGGTGGCACAAAGATATATTACCTGAAATGATGGAACAACTGTATGATACAAAGTATTTAAAATTTACAGGTGGCGAACCTTTAATGATCCCACATGTTAGAAAGATTATTAAAAAGTTATACGAAGATGAAGTATCACCAGCAGTACGACTAAGCATTATTACAAATGGAACTTTCCTACTTGATGATGAAATGCTTAAAATGATATTAACATTTAAAGATGTTGTATTCCTAGTAAGCATAGATGGAATTGAAGATCGTTTTGAATACATAAGACAAGGCGCAAACTGGAAAGAAGTAGAATCTAATCTAAAACAATTCAAACAAATTGAAATAAATAACAGTAACTTCCACCTAAATATAAACTACTTACCAATGTCAGTTAACGCAGCTCAAAACGAATCTGCTGAAGCATGGGCAAAAAGTAACAAAATTTCGTTTAGTAAGAGTGTAGAGATATACCGACCGAAATACTTGACATATGCAAGTTTAAATGTTAAACTAAGACAACGGTATAATATTTCTTCAGAATATGAATATGACGAAAATATGTACAAGGAATTATTAAAACAAATGGCCATAAAAGATAAGTTATTAGGCACCGACTTTAAGAGTGCTTGTCCGGAGTTTTTTGAAGATGAATAAAAAGTTACCAAGCGATACATTCTGTGTATTACCATTTATGCATGCCGCAGTTAATCCTGGCGGCGGATTTCGTGTGTGCTGTAATAGTAACCCACAAAATAATAAAGTACTCAATGACGATGGTAGCGGAAAAGCATACAGAATATTTAAAGATGACATAAGCACAGTATGGAACAGTGAATGGTATAAGAACATTCGTAAGCAGTTTATAGCAGGCGAACGTCCTGAAACATGTCAACGTTGCTTTAGAGAAGAAGATGCAGGCATACGCAGTCCACGTGCAGGCTACAATGAAAAGTGGTACAAAGATGATGTTAATGTAGCAGAAGAAATTCCATTAGACATTCGTTATGTAGATTTACGCTTAGGCAACCTATGTAACTTAAAGTGTCGTATGTGTAATCCATGGAGTAGTAGCATGTGGGTTAAGGATTGGAACAAAGTAACTGGGCTAGCAAAACTAGAACCGAACGACCCATTAAGCAGTGAAGAACTAGACTATATGGAAGTCATGAAGGAATGGCCAGACCGTAAACAAACAGGTATTAACTTTGTAGAAATTGCAGGCACAATTGAAGAGATTTACTTAACAGGTGGTGAGCCTACACTAGCAACGTCACAGTATGCATTGTTTGATTATTGCATTGCAAATGATTTAGCTGGTGGCATTAAACTAAAGTACAATACTAACCTAACAAACATTCCACAAAAGATGATTGATTACTGGAGTCACTTTAAAGGTGTGCAACTTAATTGCAGTATTGATGCAACAGGCGATAGAGATAGATATGTTAGATATCCAAGTAGCTGGCCTAAGATTGTAGAAACATTTGACAAGCTATTAGCATTGCCTAATGTATACATTCAAGTGCATTGTACAGTACAAGTACTGAATATGTGTGCAATGAGTGAACTGTTTGATTGGACTCGTAGCAAAGGCATTCCAGATAAAGACATATACTTAAATATTCTTAATCACCCAGAGATGTACAATATACGTACATTGCCTACAGATTTAAAACAAATGGCAGAAAAACGTTTAGAGAATTATTTAGACATTCCAAAAGTAAGCGACTGTATTACATATATGTGGGCTGAAAATTGGCACGAAGATAAGTGGCAAGAATTTATTGATTACAATATGAAAACAGACGAATTACAAAAAGGCAATCTATTAGATGTATGCCCGGAGTTTAAAAATTATGTCTAGATTAATTACATATTTCTGTAGCTTTGGATATAGTGGCAGCTATGCTTCAGGCGCAATTGACCCTCCAGGAGGCAATAATGGGGCTCCTAATAAAATTGCAAAGCATTATGGATTAGAACTTGTAAACAAAAGTAAACCTGGCACTAATATTCATCAACAGTTTGCATCTATTATCAAAGACGTTGACGATGGATTTATAGATACACAACACGATAAGATACTTGTGCAATGGTCATTTCCTGGACGTGCTTATGCTATAGATAGCAGAAAAGCTTCGTATTCATATGGTGTAGACTATAGTCATCATGACAACAACACTCCGCATATTAAATGGTATTTTGAAAACATTTATGATGAAAAACTTGCCAAAGGTCAGTTGTTAAGTTATGCAAATGCATGCCATGATATATTAAAAGGAAATATATATCAAGGATTTATTATAGGATCAGACGAGCTAACTAATGACCATAGCACCGGTCGTCTTTGCGAAGTTAACAAATGTTTATACAATAACGTAATACATAAAATTAATAATGTTTCATTTGAGAAACCAATAGTTGATGAACTTAAACAACATGTTCCTAATTCATTATACACTTGCAGCCACCCAACTGATAATGGGCACCAATATATTACCAATCATTATATTAATAAAATGGATGCATGTCCGGAGTTTACAAATTATGTCTAGCACTTATTGTAACGAACCATGGAAAACAATTCATTATGATCAAGCCGGATCAATGGGACCTTGCTGTACATTTAGAGGGCCAATGGGCGGGCGCGATCTAATGTTTGGATCTGTAGAAGAATATTTAAACAGTGATTGGTTAAAAGAATTACGGCGTAAAATGCTTAATAGTGAAAGAGATGTTGGTTGTGGAAATTGTTGGCGTAAAGAAGATGCCGGTGAAGATAGTTTACGATTGTCTCGAAATAGAATAAATGGTCATGTTACCGAAGTAGACATAGATAGAGTCTATTTAAGTTTTGGAAACATATGCAATAAAAGTTGTAATATATGCAGGCCAGCTAGAAGTAGTATGATAGCAAAAGAATATAAAAAATTAGGAAGTGATCACGAGATATATAATATAGACTCAGATCCCGAAATAACACAAAAAACTTTTAGTGGCATGTATTTAGACAACTGGGAGAACTACATAGACGCATTAGATAGTGCAAACACAATATGCTTTGACGGTGGTGAACCATTTATAACAGCACAATGTACTACAATATTAGAAACATTAATTAAAAAAGGTATGACTAATAAGTATATTCAAACCACAACAAATGGCAGTGCTAGTGCATATCAATATAGCTTATTAAGTAAATTTTCTAAAGTAGATTTTGATGTAAGTATAGATGGAATAAACGAATTATACAGTTTAGTTAGAAGCCCACACGATTGGACATGGTGGAATGACAATCATGATAGAATGCTTAAAAATAACAATGTAGGCAGAGTATATCAATCAGTTATTCACTGTCTTAATGTACATCAGTTACCAGAGATGTTAGAATACTTCATAAGTGTAAATGATAATCCAGAACGTAGATTCGGGCTTACTACAATTGTAACTAGGCCTTATTTGGGTACACACATTGTGCCTAATGCAATTTTAGAAGTAGTTGGCAATAGACTAGCAGATATGATGCACTTGTTTAATAGCGAAGAAGCTGCAAATGTGCAAAATGCAATCACTCATATAGAATATAGTATGAATAACAAAAACGAATTAGACGAAGCTAATTTTAAAAAATTCGTAGATATTTTTGGCCCCGTTAAGAAATTAGATTACCAAAGCCATCTACCATGGAGTATTGAATGAGAATATTATGCACAGGAAATCCAGAGTTTGGTGTAGCGAGTGCTATAGCAGAACGTTGGCCAGAAACACAATTTGTTAGTAGAACAGATTGGGGATACGATTTAACGCAAAATAGCTATAAAGACAAGCTAGCAGAAAAGGCTCTTAACTATGACGTCTTTATTAACTGTAGCGCACTATGGCAGTACCACCAGACACTGGTACTAGATGTAGTCTATAAAAATGCTTTAAAGAACCGCAAACGACTACATATAGTGAGTTTAGGCAGTACAACAGACAGAGCTACAAAAGGTAGCGATTGGCATTATCAGCAGGAAAAGAAGGCATTGCGTAGCACAAGCAACGCATTGGGCTTAAAAAGCATATGGGCAGGTGGTCCTAAAGTAAGTTATGTTACATTTGGCACATTAGAGAACAATGCACACAAGCATCCAGGAAGAGCAGTAATGCAATTAACCGATGCAGTAGACATGATAGAGTATGTAATCAATATGCCATATAATCTAAACGTAAACGAGTTAAGTATTGACCCAATACAAACAGATTGGCCAAACAATGAGTAAAGAACCATTTAAATATATACCGCCGCCATGTTGTAACATATGTGGACATCCACGTCACTGTGGAACTCCGCTATGGCGAGAAGAAAAAGACTACGATGGTCGAGAATATCAAATACAGGTATGCTACGGATGTAGCTGTAAAAAATGCAATGAATCAGACTAAATTTTGCTATATGCCGTGGCATGCTATTACACTTAGTGCTAATGGTGATGTTAAGCCTTGTTGTCAGTTTAGTAACAAAGGCCGTATGCCTAATACTGAGCATGACACTATTATGGAAAACTTTAATAGTGAGCGTATGCAAGACTTACGCAAAGACTTTTTAAAAGGTGTACAACCTAGTGCTTGCAACAGTTGTTGGGAACGTGAAGACCTAGTTGGGCAAAGTAGACGCTTATGGTTTAATAAGAAATTTATGAAATTTGATGAAGACTTTAAGAATGGGAATATTCCAGATACACATGATGTTCCTAACCCTAAGTTCTATCAAGCAGATATTAACCTATCAAATGTATGTAATCTCAAGTGTCGCATGTGTGGCAGTTGGGCAAGTAACAGTTGGTTTGAAGAAGAACTAGCACTTGCTAAAATAGACAAACGCTATGAGAAAAATAGTAATCCTATTCCATTGCAACAATATGGATTAGAAGATTTACGCAATATGCTACCGCATTTAAAAGATGTAAAACGTATAGACTTTAAGGGTGGCGAGCCCATGATGGCAAAACATCACAATCAATTCCTACAATGGCTCATTGAAGAAGATATGACTGATGTAGAATTGTTTTATACAACAAACGGTACAGTACAAAATCCTAAGATTTTAAACTTGCTTTCTCACTTCAAACGTGTTAGTATATGTTTTAGTATAGAAGGTACTGGAGATTTATATAGATACATCAGAGGTGGCAAATATCAAATAGAAGATTTTGAAAAGACATTAGCAGTGTACGACAAGTTAGAAAATGTACAAATTATGTTTAATGTAACATTGCAAAACTATAATATATTTAACCTGCCAGACTTGTGGATTTATCTCAACGAATTAGAAGATAAATATAATAGAGTAAGTGCTAACAGTAGTTTCACTACTATCTGTAACAAACCAGCATATCTAAGTCCACTTAATATACCAGATGATCTAAGAGATAAAGCAATTGAAAATTTATCATTAATTAGCGACTTTGACAAACTAGTAGAGAGTATGAAAACTAGAGTATTTGATCCTGAACTATGGGAAGTGTTTATTAACTTTACAAATGACCTAGACAAGATGCGTAACGACAGTGTGGTTAGTGCAATACCAGAACTAAAGGATCATTTTTAATGCTAGTAGGAATTGAAGACAACCACGCACCTAAAGACGAACTACTTCGTGTAGAATGGAACTTAGGTAAACGTTGTAACTATAACTGTAGCTATTGTGGAAACGAACTACACAATAAAACAAGCGAACATATGCCTTGGGAAGTATACACAAGTACAATTGATAAACTTGTAGAAGCGTCAAATGGTAAAAAGATTAAGATTAGTTTTACAGGCGGTGAGCCATTTGTACATCCGCAGTTTATTGATATGTTAAAGTATGCTAGAGAAAATGGAGTGTATCGTTGCAGTGTAACAACTAACGGAAGTCCTCCTCCAAAGATATATAAAAAAGCATTGCCATATTTACATTACGTAGTTATCAGCTATCACTTTGAATTTGCATACCACGATAAGGTTATTAACAATATCACAGGCATGTGGAAAGAGATATTAGAATATAGAGCAAAAGATCAATACAAAGGCATGCATGTACATATTATGGCATTGCCAGGCAAAATGAAAGAATGTTTAGAAATTATAAACGAACTAAAAGAATGTGGAGTAGAATATACAATACGTAAAATTAGACCACGAGTTAACATGACTCGCACAGGCTGGAATAAGCCGCATGCAGATGGCATGGAAGGTATTCATCCAACGCACAAAGAAACTGAAAAGTTTGCAGGACAATATTATAGTCCTGAAGAAGAGGAGTGGTTAAGTAACAATGTCTAGTACTAACAAACAGCAACGAATAGATTGGTTAACCGAGGCTGGAAACAATTTTTGTGCAATGCCGTTTGGACATATGGCAATTGAAGCTAATGGAGATATACGTCCATGTTGTATGGGTGATAAATTTCCAGGACTAAACATTAGAAACAAAACAATACAAGAAGTGTATAGAGATCCTATAAGAGACGAATTTATAGAAAGTTTTAGACAAAACAAGCAACACACGTTATGTGGAGCATGTTGGAAAGATCCACAAATACGAACACATTTCTCATCTGCATTGCAATCTAAAAGTATAACAGAACAAGCAATGGCTGGGAAAATGCCCGGTACTGAATTAAAATGGTTAGAAATTAAGCCAGGAAACAGATGTAATTTAAAATGTAGAATTTGCGGTGTGCATGGTAGTAGTAGTTGGGCAAAAGATGCACACAAGCTGGATCAAAAAGATGTTCCATATAAAGAAAGTAATGCATTTAAATATACACAATCATGTGACTGGATAGAAGATAAAGACTTTTGGAATGATATAAGAGAATTAGCGTCAGTTGAGTATATACACTTTATGGGCGGTGAGCCGTTTATGGTTCCTGAACACTTTCAGTTATTAGAACGGTTAGTAGAAGACCCTAGCATTGATACTAGTACAATAGCTATAGGATACAACACAAACGGTACATACTTTCCTACAGAAGAAAATATTAACTTATATAATAATTTTAAGAAAGTTCACTTTGCGTTAAGCATTGATGACTTTGGTGCTAGATTTGAATACCAACGTAAACTAGCTAAATGGGAAGAAGTAAAATTAAATATTGTTAATTTTAGCAAATTATGCAAAGAAGCAGAAGATGTACAGTTTACAGCTGATATGGATACTACGGTAAGTGTTTTAAACATATTTGCATTAGATGAAATATATGAAGAATTTATAAAACTTGGATATACTATTGATGATGGACATGAACATTATGTATACAATGGTCCTGAAGCAATATGGCAACTACCAAGTGATGTAAAACGTATTATACTGGATAAGTACAAAGGCAATACTACACCATGGATAACAAAAGCTATGAAATACATGATGTCTCGAGAGCTTGAAGCAGGTAAATGGTTGTTTGCAGATGTACATACCTCATTAGATAAACTACGTAAAGAAAACTTTAAAACTATATATCCAGAATGGTATCAAATATTAAAGCCATACTGGAAACCGCAACAAATGGAGCAACAAATGAAGCAATCACCCGGTGATATTATTGATAACCGATGAGTAATTTTAAAAACATTATTGTACATTATAAAGATGGTACAAGCAAAGAAGATAATGCAAACAGTGTTATGGCACGTGATGAAAACGATTTCCGTGGATGGGAATGTTGGGCTGGTGTACAAAATATTACTATAAGCAACACAGGTGATGTATACAGAGCTATATGTAAAGTAGGCGGTAAACTTGGAAACATCTATGATGGATTTGAGATGCCCACTGAAACTATTATATGCAACAAGCCTAGATGTATTTGTTCAGCAGATGTACAACTTTCCAAAGCGTTACCAGAACATGTACATAAATTAAGGATAGGTGATGAGTAATTATAAAGAATTTTATGACAGAGCAGTAGGCAAATTAAAAGGCCTGCCAGTAAGCAAAGATACATTCTGTCCATTGCCATTCTCTCACATTAGTACTATGCCGCATGGTGAAATTAAACTATGCTGTAGAGCACAGCCGCCTATGGATGGAGTAAATCCAAATGTTAAAAATGAGGATTTTAATCTTAAAGATTATTGGCACAGTGAATATATGAATGATATTCGTGATGATTTAATTCTTGGAAACAAGCCACCGCAATGTAGTAATTGTTGGAAAATGGAAGACAACGATATTGTTAGTTTACGCATGAATCGACTTACTGACTTAATGGACAAAGATACGTACAGAAAGCCAGTAGAGCATTACTTAATAAACAGAGAAGTAGAATTTAAAATTCCACTTATTGAATTAAAACTTAGCAACGTGTGTAACTTTAAATGTCGCATGTGTTGGCCAAAGGATAGTTCAAAGTGGGTAACAGATTGGGATAAAGTCAAACAGTTCTACAGTGAAGGTGATCAGAATTATATAGAAGAAATAGTAGATGGGAATGATTTACGTAAAACCCGTGTAATGAATTTATATGAGAAGGATGAAAACTTTGTAGGACATCTGGTTGAACTAATGGAACACATTGAAGAAATTGAATTTGCAGGTGGTGAGCCACTTATGGATCCAATTCACTATCGTGTGCTAGAAAGCATTCCGCACCCTGAAAATGTTACACTAAAATACAGTACAAATTTAAGTATTATGAAGATGGGCAAAAGTAATGTTATTGACTTATGGAAGAAGTTTAAGAGCATTAAACTGACTATCAGTATAGATGGACATAAGGACCTAAACACTATCATTAGACGTGGATCTGATTGGGACTTGCTAAAGAGCAATATTAACCTAATTAGATCAGAGTTAACTAACTTAGATGTTATTAAAGGAACCACATGCATCAGTGGCATGAATGCTATGGAACTAGGCGAAACCGCAGAAGCAATTGTATTTGAACTAGGATTACATTGGCATACAAGCCGCGTACAGTACCCTGATTTCCTTAATGCGAATGTACTAAGCCCCGAACAGCTACAAACTGGAATAGACGGCTTAAAACGGGTATTTGATAGCTTAAAAACGCCTGAAAGACGGCTAACACCCAGACGACAAATGCTAGAAATACACTTAAAAGGTGCTATGAGCTGGCTACAGTCATGCATTGATAATAACAAACATGTTGAAAAATATAAAGCATTTACTGAATTTAATAGCAGAATAAATACAATAGATAATATAGGAATAGATGATGGAAAATAACGACTTAAAGTGGAGTGAGTATGATTTTACCGCTACACCATATGACAAGCTAGTTCGAGTAGGACAGCGCAACATGCTCTATCGTGACATGTTTACAGTAAGCTGGCTATTAGGAAGATTTTGTAACTACAACTGTAGCTACTGTTGGCCATATGCTAGAAGTAACAAAAAAGACCACAGACCCACAGAGCTTAACTTAAAGACAATTGATGAGATTAAACGTCAAGCACGTGAGCGTGGATTTAATAGTTTCCATTTTAGTTTAAGTGGAGGCGAGCCTACATTCCATCCTGGTTACTTAGATATGTTAAAGCATCTAAGTGATGACGCACACAACACAAATTATACAAGTGTACACATGACTACTAACATGTCACGTAATATGAAGTGGCACAAAACTTATGTAGACTACGCAAGTAAATTTCACCGTGCTAGTATTACAGCCAGCCTTCATACAGAACATGTGAATACAATAGAGAAGATGCAGGAATTTGCGGACAAGCTAATATTCTGTCAACAACATGATGTACAAGTTACTATTAATCAAGTAATGGTTCCTGAATGGTTTGACCGTGATTGGGAAAATGCATTGTTCTTTCATAAACAAGGAATTAACGTAACACTCAAACCACAAAGTGATCCAACAGCAAGTAAAATTGTAGATGGTTATACACCAGAGATGTTAGAGAAGTTACACAATGGAATGCCGCAACGTGGATACACAGAAGTGAAAGCGGCAGAAGCTAATGTAGTTGATCGTCCTAAGCCAACATTTAGAATTGACCAAGATGATCACTATCGTAAGCAAACAGCAAAAGTACCTTGGAACATGCAGGTAGAATTTAGAGATGATAAAGGTGATCCATACTACATGGACCAAGCTGAACGCTTTAATGCGTTTAACTTTAACAAGTTTGAAGGTTGGGAATGTAGCAGTGGTTATCGTAGTATTATTATACGTGAACCTGATGGAAGTGTGAAGCGTAGTTATAGCTGTCACGATCAGCCACTTGGAA
>Ga0209816_1001117_pt1 | contig 20147 bp, 20 predicted proteins | sample CoawatmetaG01DNA_FD_187509 | JGI IMG/M metagenome (GOLD analysis project Ga0209816, IMG submission 187509) | Marine microbial communities from the West Antarctic Peninsula - Coastal water metaG017-DNA (SPAdes) (version 2) | ecosystem: Environmental > Aquatic > Marine > Coastal ... | reverse complement strand
CTCAATTTTCAGCAAGTACAAAGCTCAGTAGTAATAAGAAAAATTCAAGAAATGCGGTTGCCTATGATCAGCGTGGAGGGGCATTCACTAATGGTGATATAGACTTTTACAATTATCAAGACTTGGTCCCTCTGAGAAATGACTGGGATATTAGATTCAATTATGATCTGCGTTTTCTAACAGATGTCGAGCCAGGATTAGAGGGAGAAGCATCACCTATGTTTATTAATGAATTTTCTTCTCACTCTCTTAGTATTTCCGGATCCTACAGACCAACGGATAATTGGAGTTTAAACTATAGAACAGGTATAGATATTGCTCAAAAATCTGTTGGATTTACCACCATCAATGCCGTTCGTGATTTACACTGTTGGGAAATGAAATTTTCATGGGTACCCTTTGGATCGACAAGATCTTATATGATCGGGATCAATATGAAGAATCAAAAATTTAGCCAAGTCAAGGCGCAAAGAAGGAGAACGGCTGTAGATTACTAATATTAACAATTTGTCTAGTACGCTTTGATATTCCTAACGTAGTCTACCCAATTTTTCATCATGAGTTTTCCTTGGTTTGTCAGGATACTTTCCGGATGGAATTGGACACCAAATGCATGGTCAGCAATATTTTCAATGACCATAGGTGCATCATCATCTAAGGCGACTGCACATACCTTCCATTGAGGTCCCAGTCCTTCCGTTTTTACCGCCCAACTGTGATATAACCCAACCGTCAATGACTTTACGCCGTTTAAAAGAATGCCATCGTTTGCTACTTTTTGAAGCTTCGCTGTTCTTCCGTGCATCACGCCATTCCTATTGTAAAGCGAGGAGCCTGCTAAAATACCTAGAGCTTGCATTCCTAAACAAACTCCTAGAAGGGGAATAGTACCTAAGGCTTTAGATGCAATATCCATTAGAATACCATTGTTCTCTGGGAGTCCTGGGCCAGGGCTTAGAACTAGTCCGTGAAACATACTAAGATCTAATTCATTCAGAGCGCTTGAGTCATTGCGCAAAACAGTAACCTCACAGTCGAGCTCCTCCAGGTAATGAACCAAGTTATAAGTAAAACTGTCGTAATTATCTATTAGGAGTACCTTCATTATAGCAAATATGAGTTAAATTGATCTTAGAACATTAATAAAACTATGGAAAAGAAAGCGATAGAAGGAAAGGGCTTGGCGCCAGCAATAGGTCCTTATAGTGCCGGTGTTAGTGTGGGAGATATGATTTATACCTCTGGTCAAATAGCTGTCGATCCGCATACTGGAGAATTAGATCAAGGGGAGGATATTAACTATGAGACGGATCGGGTCTTGCGAAATTTGCAAGCAGTATTACTTGCTGCCGGTTCAGATTTTAAGAGTGTGGTTAAAACAACTATTTTCTTGAGTAGCATGGACCATTATCCTAGAGTTAACGAGATATACGCACAATATTTTATGGCGCCATACCCTGCAAGAGAGACTGTTGCAGTAAAAACTCTTCCAAAAAACGTGAATGTGGAGATATCCTGCATTGCAATGCGGAAGGGTTAAGTTTAGGTATTAAATTGCACACTTATTTTTAAACACTTCAGAAATGGATTTTGACGTAATTGTAGTTGGTTCCGGACCAGGTGGTTATGTAACCGCAATAAGAGCATCCCAGCTAGGCTTGAAGACAGCCATCGTAGAGAAAGAAAGCCTTGGTGGCGTTTGCTTAAATTGGGGTTGTATTCCAACAAAGGCCTTGTTAAAAAGTGCTCAAGTATTCGAATACGTAAAGCATGCTGAAGATTTTGGCATTAAAATCAGCAAATACGATAAAGATTTTAACGCAGTAGTTAATAGATCGCGTCAAGTAGCTAATGGTATGAGCGGCGGTGTTCAGTTTTTGATGAAGAAAAATAAAATCACCGTTATAAGTGGTTTCGGAAAGGTAAAGCCTGGTAAAAAGGTCGCTGTTACTGGTGAAGATGGAAAGGAAACGCTCTACAGTGCAACGAATATCATCATTGCCACCGGCGCACGTTCTAGAGAGCTACCTAGTCTTCCACAAGATGGTAAGAAAATCATTGGATACCGTAAGGCAATGACACTAGAGACTCAGCCAAAGAAATTGGTTGTTGTAGGCTCAGGAGCTATTGGAATTGAGTTTGCTTATTTCTACAACAGTATGGGAACAGATGTTACGGTAGTAGAATACCTACCAAACATAGTTCCGCTCGAAGATGAAGAAGTCAGCAAACAACTCGAGCGTTCATTCAAAAAATCGGGAGTTAAAATCATGACCAATGCAGAGGTTACTTCTGTAGATACTTCGGGCAATGGTTGTAAAGTACACGTAAAGACTAAAAAAGGCGAAGAAGTTCTTGAAGCTGATGTTGTACTATCTGCCGTGGGTATTACACCTAACATTGAAGGTATAGGTCTAGAAGACGTAGGTATAGCCACAGATAAGGGGCGACTGTTGGTAAATGATTTTTATCAGACGAATGTTCCTGGATATTATGCTATCGGTGATATTGTTAAAGGGCCAGCTCTTGCTCATGTTGCTTCTGCTGAAGGAATACTATGTGTGGAGAAAATAGCGGGTCATAACGTAGAGCCATTAGACTATGGCAATATCCCGGGGTGTACGTATTCTTTCCCGGAGATAGCATCTGTAGGAATGACTGAGAAAGCTGCTAAGGATGCTGGATATGAGCTTAAAATCGGTAAGTTTCCTTTTTCAGCATCTGGTAAGGCTTCAGCCTCAGGCCACAAAGACGGATTTGTTAAAGTTATTTTTGATGCGAAGTACGGAGAGTTACTTGGTACACATATGATAGGTTCTAACGTTACTGAAATGATAGCGGAAGCTGTTATTGCTCGTAAATTGGAAACCACAGGATATGAAATATTAAAAACAGTGCACCCTCATCCAACGTTAAGCGAAGCCTTTATGGAGGCAACTGCAGCGGCATATGGTGAGGTAATACATTTGTAGATTTTTTAAGATTATTAAACCGCCCCAAAATTGGGGCGGTTTTTTTTTGTCAATGCATATGAACCAGCCGCTTGTAAAATTTAAAGATTTGGGCTTTGCCTATCAAGATCTGTTGTTTGACTTTGGAAATGCCCAAATTCAGCCAGGAGAAATTGTGGTGTTGGTGGGACCTTCCGGAGCTGGGAAAAGTACACTCATGAGTCTTTTAAGAGGCGAGATAGAGCCGTCAAAAGGAGAGGTGTATATTTCTGGAGCATTGGTTGAGACGAAAAAAAGAAGATTGGTTCTAGATGAAAATAAAGCAGGCTGGGTACCTCAACTCGATGATCTTCAGTCTATGTTGACATTAGAAGAAAATATAGCTCATAATATTTTAAGACTTGATGACAGTAAGAGAGCCCTTCGCATTGAATCGTTAAAAGAAGCCATGCATTTATCTGCCTTTTCTAAACAGAAAGTAAGAACCCTAAGCGGAGGTCAACGACAAAGGGTAAGTATTGCTAAGGCAATGGCAGGTAATCCTCCTGTATTATTGATGGATGAGAGTCTGGCCCAGTTAGATTTAAGGACTAAGTCGTCCATTCTCCTAGACCTAAAGGACATGGTAAAGCGGGATCAATTTTCAGCATTGCTGGTATTACATGACCCGGCAGACGCGTTGCTTGTAGCCGATAGGTTATGGGTAATTCAAGACGGTAAACTGGTTCAGCAAGGTGCTCCAACTGACATTATATCAAATCCAATGAATCATGAGATAGCAGCGTTGTTCGATTATGTGAATGTTGTTCCTGCAGAATTAGATATTCCAGGGCCTTGGATTATAGAAGGTACAGATAAATGGCTTTTCGCTCACGATTTACCAAAATTAGATGCTGAGGTCATAGATGTTATGGATACGCCTAGCGGTAGTATAACTATATATAAATTTGAGGGTTACAGGTTGATTCAAAAGTAAAACGCCCCGATCCCAAAGGGAACGAGGCGTTTTCTAAGTACTCCAAAAGAATTATTACTTCACCTTATCAACGATCGCTTTGAACGCTTCCGGGTGGTTCATGGCCAAATCTGCCAATACCTTACGGTTCAATTCAATGTTCGCAATTTTAGCCTTACCTATAAACTGAGAATAAGACATACCGTGTAAACGAGCTCCAGCATTGATACGCTGAATCCATAGTGCACGAAACGTACGTTTTTTGTTCTTACGATCGCGGTAAGCATACTGAAGACCTTTCTCAACAGCATTCTTTGCAACTGACCAAACATTCTTTCTGCGGCCAAAGTATCCTTTGGCATGCTTCATTAATTTTTTTCTGCGCTCTCTAGAAGCAACAGCATTTACTGAACGTGGCATAATTTTTAATTTTTTGCGAGCGGTACATCTACTATCTCAAGATGGTTTGGTTACCGATCACAGGGTTATTAATTAACTCAGGGGAATTTATTTCAGTCCCAATTGCTTTTTGATGTTTGGAGCATCAGCATTGCTGACCAGACCAGATTTTGTCAAACGACGTTTCTGATCTGTTGCTTTTTTAGTCAAGATGTGCGACTTAAAAGCGTGCTTTCTTTTAATCTTACCAGAGCCAGTCAGCTTGAAACGCTTCTTAGCACTGGATTTTGTTTTCATCTTTGGCATGATTCAACTTTATTATTAATGGAGTGACTTCTATTTTTTTGGAGCTAGTGTGATGCTCATTTTTTTACCATCCATGGACGGCATGTGTTCTACTTTACCGAAACCCTCTAAATCTTGGGCGAGGCGAAGTAGTAGGATTTCTCCCTTTTCTTTAAATACAATGGCGCGACCTCTAAAGAAAACAAACGCTTTTACCTTATTCCCTGCTTGCAGGAACTCAATAGCATGCTTCTTCTTGAAATCATAATCATGGTCAGACGTATTAGGGCCAAAGCGCACTTCCTTGATAACCACTTTTACAGCTTTCGAAGCGAGCTCCTTCTGCTTTTTACGTTGGTCATACATGAATTTGCTGTAATCAATGATTTTACACACCGGCGGATCTGCATTTGGTGAAATTTCAACCAAATCCAAGTCTAAATCTTCTGCCATTTTTTTGGCATCGCGGGTTTCATAAACGGCAGGTTCAACATTGTCTCCAACTAATCGGACTGATGTGACACGGATGCGATCGTTTATTCTGTGGTTTGCTGCCAACTTCTCTTTTGGCTGCTTTCTTTTACCTCTTCTCAGGGTTCGTAGTGTTTAGTTAAACGTCTATTAATTAATCAATTGAGAAATTTCGTTCTCTATATTTTGTACAAATTCTTGTCGTGTCATGGTACCTAGATCGCCTTTTCCATGACGTCTAACACTCAATTCACCGCTTGTAGCTTCTTTTTCACCAACGATAAGCATGAAAGGTATTTTGGTGACTTCTGCATCACGTATCTTTCTTCCTATCTTTTCGTTTCGATCATCTACGAGGGCGCGAATATCGGAAATTTCTAGGAATTTTGCTATCTCTTGAGCGTACTCGTTGAATTTATCACTAACAGGTAGAATTTTCACTTGTTCAGGGGTCAGCCATAAAGGGAAATTACCACCACAATGTTCCAACAATACGGCGACAAATCTTTCCATTGATCCGAAAGGTGCTCGGTGAATCATCACGGGTCGATGTGTCTCGTTATCACTGCCTTTGTACTCCAATTCAAAACGTTCAGGTAAATTATAATCTACTTGTATTGTACCTAATTGCCAGTTTCTTCCTAGGGCGTCTTTGACCATGAAGTCTAGTTTCGGTCCATAGAAAGCGGCTTCGCCATATTCTACTATCGTATTGAGTTCTTTCTCAGCTGCGGCCTCTATTATAGCACTCTCTGCTTTGGCCCAATTTTCATCGGAACCAATATATTTCTCAGGTTTATTTGGATCTCTCAAGCTGACTTGCGCCACGTAATCCGTAAAATCTAAGGTCTTAAAAATGTAAAGCACTAAATCAATGACACTCTTGAACTCGGATTTTAATTGATCCGGAGTACAGAATATGTGTGCGTCATCTTGTGTAAACCCTCTAACTCGTGTAAGTCCGTGAAGCTCTCCACTCTGTTCATAACGATATACCGTACCAAATTCAGCGAATCGAACGGGGAGGTCTTTATATGATTTTGGAATTGCTTTGTATAATTCACAGTGGTGAGGGCAATTCATGGGTTTTAATAAATACTCTTCTCCATCTTCTGGAGTGCCTATGGGCTGAAAGCTATCCTTACCATATTTGGCATAGTGACCGGAACAAACATATAGTTCCTTATTGCCAATGTGTGGCGTAATTACGGAACTATATCCCGCTTTTTTTTGTGCTTTTTTCAAGAAATCCTCGAGTCGTTCGCGCAGTGCAGCACCCTTAGGTAACCACATCGGCAGTCCTTGTCCAACTCTTTTACTGAAAGTAAATAATTCCAGCTCTTTTCCCAGTTTTCTATGGTCACGCTTTTTAGCTTCTTCCAGGAGTTCTAGATAGTCTTTGAGTTCTCCTTGTTTTTGAAAGGATACTCCATAGATACGGGTCAGTTGCGGATTGTTTTCATCACCGCGCCAGTATGCACCAGCAACATTCATGATTTTTACCGCCTTAATATATCCCGTATGAGGTATGTGACCGCCTCGACAGAGATCAGTAAAATCCGCATGGTCGCAAAAAGTAATGGTCCCATCTTCCAGATTTGAAATTAATTCTGTTTTATACGGATTGTTTTTGTAGGCGTTCAATGCTTCTTGCTTCGTTACTGCGCGAAGCTTGAATTCAGATTTTAACCTTGCGAATTCGAGCATTTGTTTCTCAATGCGTTCGAAATCCTTTTCAAAAATCATATCACCGCCAAAATCCACATCATAATAGAATCCCTTTTCTATAGCAGGTCCTATGGTTAGTTGCGCATTGGGGTAAAAGTGAACGATTGCTTGAGCCAAAAGGTGGGCTGAACTATGCCAAAAGGCTTCCTTTCCCTGAGTATCGGACCAGGTGAAAAATTTTAACAGACCATCTGAGGTTAGAGGGTCATTTAATTCAATAGTTTGACCATCATAACTGCCAGAAAGTATATTTCTAGCTAAACCATTAGAGATGCTTTTTGCAACATTCATAGCAGTTATGCCTTTGTCATAACTTTTTTGATTGCCGTCGGGAAACGTTACCGTGATCATTTTACCTGTTTTTCGGTTATATCAGAGGTGCAAATTTAATAGCTACAGGAGCATTTTAGCTTTTTTTCGTGATGATTTTATAACACTAGCTTTAGATATTACTTTTGCTCTCGATGAAAACAGTCTTAACAAAGGAAGAAATACTAGCTCGTTTCAATAAAGCGTGCTCTAATACCCTCATGGAAACGCTTGGAATTGTCTATGTAGATGCTAACCCCGTCATTGGAACACTTGTTGCTACAATGCCTGTTAATAGCAGGGTGTATCAGCCTATGCAAATCCTACATGGTGGAGCAACGGTGGCATTAGCAGAGAGTGTAGGCTCCGCCGCTTCTTTAATGTTGATCGACCCGGATACTGAACTTGCCGTAGGTGCGGAGATATCTGCTAACCATGTAAAAAGTGCAAGAACTGGTCAGCTAACAGCTACCGCTACTTGTGTTCATCAAGGGAAAAGTTCGCATTTATTTCATATTCGTGTAGAAAATGAACAGAAGGAATTAATTTCCATGGTAAAATTGCTCAATTTTATTAAGCAACGTAAATAATGCTAGATCTTATTATCCGATTGCCGGGAGAAGAGATTTCCGCAACACGATTGATCGCGTGTGAATTAGAGCAATCCACCGTGCTACTTAGGGGATTTAAAGGACAAATATTTGCGTTCAACCAACCTGAAATTATTCCGCAATCCACTTTTTGGACAGGGTTCGGCCGTGACAAATTTCAATCTCTTGTAAAAACAAACGCAGCGTCGTATCAAGAGAAGGTAAGCAAGGCTATTGACGCTATTCAGCGTCATATTTTAAATAAAGTCGTACTGAGTAGAGATCATTTTTGGGAAGGTGCCCAGGCCAGTGCAGAGCAAACCTTTAAGGAACTCTCAGAGAGATATAGTGACGGCACTGTTTTCGCGTTTAAACATCCGGTTTTAGGTGATTGGATGGGTGCAAGTCCAGAGGTTCTTCTTCAAAAAACCGATCATGGATATCAAAGTATGTCTTTGGCAGGAACAAGGTTAAAGTCAGCACAAAATATCTCTTGGGGAAGTAAAGAACAGGAAGAGCAAAATTTTGTCACGAAAGAAATTATAAATAAGCTAAAAGAATTTGGAGGAAATATAACCACGAGTTCGCAGCACACTCAAAAGGCAGGTCCTGTAGAACATTTACTGACATGGGTATCTTCAGATAATACATCCCTTAATGAGATTGAAGCTTTAGAATCGTTGCACCCCACACCAGCCATCTGCGGTACTCCAACGAAAAAAGCGAAACAAATGATTGAAGAGTTGGAGCAATATGATCGAGAGATGTACACCGGATATCTCGCGCTAATGAGCACGCAGTTGCATGCCATAGTTCTTTTGAGATCCATGAAATGGCACTCAAACGGGATTCGATTCTTCGCTGGTGGTGGAATAACTAAAGACAGCGTACCTTTGAATGAATGGAAGGAAACCGAACACAAAATCTCGGCTCTAAAAGACTCGATAATTCCCAAATGACCTCAAGTAAGCCCATCGCAGATTGGATATTAGATGGCCTAAAAATAATGGGGGTTGATTCCATTATATTTTCCCCTGGATCTCGAAATGCACCATTTATTATAGCGGCATCCGCAAGGATCGATTTTAAGTTGAGGGTTGTTTTAGACGAACGCTCCGCCGCTTTTCAAGCGCTTGGCGAAATTGAGGCATTAGGTAAACCGGTAGCAGTTTGCTGTACATCAGGAAGTGCGATCGCAAATTACCATCCAGCGGTATTGGAAGCTTTTTATAGCAAACTGCCGCTCATTGTCATTTCTGCGGATAGGCCAGCATCAAGAATAGATAAGGGGGAAGGTCAATCATGTCGTCAAATGGATTTTTTTAATCCGCATATAGGAGCATCCATTTCTGTTCAAGAAGATATACTCAAATTGGCTTTAGAGGAATCCCTCTCTTTCCTTTCTCAGCAAGTCCTCGATAAAAGAGCACCAGTACATATTAATGTTGGCTTTCAAGAACCTCTTTATGATTTGATGCCTAAAAAAACGACCATGAACTTCACGGTCGAGCGTGCACTACATGAGATAGATTTAACCGGTGCATTGTATGGATTGTCCCAGTGTGATTCAATCGCCGTAATTTTTGGTCAACTGTCACATGAGCAGTCTCTCAAAATGCGTGAAGACATCAGTTCAGGTAAGTATACTTTTACATGTTTTGTGGACCCGTTGTCCGGCTTACTAGATTTACCTGATACCAGACCTATCTCTGATCTCCTGTCTTTTACTCCGCAAGGAATTATTAGTATAGGTGGACAGTGGATAGATAAGGCTCCGAAATTTCACCTGAGAGCATTGCATCTAAAAGTACACGTTCATCTTGATTTTTATCAGTCCTGGGATGTAACGGACGCGTCAGATTTTATTCACATTGCTTTGAATCAATTCCCTGAAGAATTTGAGCTTAGACTTAAAGAACAATTGATCAAGACCTCCTCTGTAAAGAAGGGTTACAATCGCGTAGAACTTCAGTGGTCAGATGCTTTAGTGTTTAAAACAGCACTACATCATATTTCTGACTGGAGTCATTTACACCTCGCTAACAGCACAGCTGTGCGGTATTTCTCTTTTTTTAACAGACCAGTTAACCTCTATGCCAATCGTGGCATCTCGGGCATAGATGGAAGTCTAAGCACAGCTATTGGTGCATCGCTGGCGCGCCAAAAAGAAAGACACTTTTGTATCATTGGAGATCAAAGCTTTATCTATGATTCTAATGCATTAAATCTATCTTCTCTACCGTCAAACCTAACCATCATTATTTTAAATAACAGCATTGGTGCCATATTCGATTGGTTACCAGGAAATCGTGCTTTGTCGAGCGAAACACAACGGTTGTTTGCAAACGAGCAAAAAGTCAATTTTGAATCACTTTGCTCCAGTTTTGGAGTGTCTTATATTTGTGTGACCGACCAGCAAGAATTGACTAACGCTATGGCAGAACAAGTATCTGGTACGCTTGTTATAGAAGCCCGCACTATGGATGCAGACAATACTGCAGCCTACGAATTACTTAAAAGAACTTAAAAATGGCACAAAGAAATTGGACCACAATAAAAGAATACGGTGACATCCGATTTGAATTATACAACGGTATTGCCAAAATCACGATCACTCGACCTCATGTTTATAATGCATTCCGTCCTGAAACCAATATGGATATGCTAGACGCTATGGAAATTGCCAGAGAGCGTCAAGACGTTCGCGTTGTAGTATTCACTGGCGAGGGTGAAAAAGCGTTTTGCTCTGGTGGAGATCAAAATGTCAAAGGTACCGGTGGATATATCGGAGGCGATGGCGTACCAAGGCTTAATGTACTTGATCTTCATCACAAAATTCGTTCACTGCCAAAGCCGGTAATTGCGATGGTAAATGGTTATGCCATAGGTGGGGGACATGTCCTGCATGTTGTTTGTGATCTTACCATAGCCTCTGATAATGCGATATTTGGTCAAACAGGCCCTAAAGTGGGTTCATTTGATGCCGGATTTGGCTCGTCTTACCTTGCCAGACATGTGGGTCAAAAACGTGCACGTGAAATTTGGTTTACTTGTAACCAGTACAGCGCGGAAGAAGCCTTTAATATGGGGATGGTAAATAAGGTAGTGCCCTTAGAAAAACTTGAGGATGAGGTAGTAGAGTGGTGTAAGACCATCATTTTGAGATCTCCATTAGCTCTGCGCATGATTAAACGAGGCCTAAACGCTGAGCTAGATGGTCAAAGAGGTCTGATGGAATTCGCAGGAGACGCGACCTTACTCTATTACCTTACTGACGAAGCTCAGGAAGGGAAGAGGGCGTTTTTAGAAAAAAGAGATCCTGACTTTGGAAAATATCCGATGTTCCCATAATTAAAATCTAGCCCTTTTTTGAAAAAGTGAATTCATTTCACATGACGTTAAAAGAGCTTTTGAAGGCGCCCTATTACATGAAAAATGCAGTGCAAGAAATAGGACCTCCATTTCGACTTAGAACTTGGTTTCACGCGGCTCGTATGCGTACGTTGCCCTTGGCTTTTGCTGTGATAGCACTGGGGTCGGGTCTTGCGTATTACCATGATAAATCATCATTCAAATGGTCCATCTTTCTCCTGGCTGTATTAACGAGTTTTTGTTACCAAGTGTTATCTAACTATGCCAATGATTTAGGCGATGGTATCAAGGGAACTGATGCCGACAAGCAGGGTGAACAGCGTGCGGTTGCTTCAGGTGTTATTTCTGAAAAACAAATGCGAAATGCGGTACAGTTCTTTACTCTACTTGCACTTTCTTCCGGGGCATTTTTGTCTTATTTGGCCTTCGAAAACGTAAGGTTGAATGTCCTTTTCCAATCACTTAATATCCTTGCGGTTTGGTCAGCGAGATCTTATACTCTAGGGAAGAATCCATATGCATACTGGGGAGGAGGTGATATTTTTGTATTTATCTTTTTCGGGTATGTTGGTGTTTTGGGGTCGGTTGCCATACATACGAATGCGTTCTATATCTTGGACTTGTTGCCAGCATCTGTCGCTGGAGCTATGAGTGCGGCGGTACTTACTTTAAATAATTTGAGAGATATTGAAGGAGATAAGCTGCATGGTAAAATAACTTTAGTAGTGCGCTTTGGTTATCTATGGGGTAGAGGCTATTTTAAGGTATTATTGATGTTGTCCATGATGCTCAATTTAATCTTTGCGATTATAGCAACCATCGAATCACTTCATTACTACCCTCTTGTAGCACACATTCTCTTCCAATTGTTACTTCGTTTCATATATAAAAAGTTTATTGCGGCAGACTCGTCAAAGAAATTAGATGCCCTATTGAAACCAACAGCTCTCGTCACGCTGCTGTATTGCGTTTTCACTGCATTAAGTATGGTGCTATGATACATGCTACGTTTTTTTCCTATAGATTGGATTTCAAAGAGCCGAGCGGTACCTCAAGAGGTGTCTTGAGACAAAAGGAAAGCTTTTTCCTTCAGATCATTGAAGACGGCCAGGAAGGTTGGGGCGAAGTTGGTATTTTGAGAGGTCTCTCCGCAGATGATACACCAGCTTTAGAGACTCAGCTCTCGTGGACTGCAAAGAACATTCATTTAGGACTAGAGGAATTATTCGCGGCGAATCAAATGTTTCCAAGTATACAGTTTGCTCTAGAACAAGCCTTTAGTCATTTAAAGAATGGATTCTGTCATTTTCCTTCCGATTTCACTTTAGGCAGGGCTAGTCAGGCTATAAATGGTTTAATATGGATGGGTGATCAAAGTTTTATGATGGACCAGATAGAGCAACGCTTAGCAGAGGGTTTTAAGACCTTGAAAATGAAGATAGGCGCGATATCATGGAATGCTGAAAAAATATTATTAAAAGGTATAAGGGAGCGTTTTTCCGCTACTGAGTTAGAGATACGGGTTGATGCTAATGGATCTTTTGAATTAGATAACGCCGTGAAGGTTAGTGGCTATTTATCAGATATTCAAGTGCACAGTATAGAACAGCCAATACCTGCAGGTAATAATGCGGCTTTAGCTAAGGCCGTTCGTTTAATGCAGATTCCTATAGCATTGGATGAAAGTTTAATTGGATTATTCTCATTAGAGAAAAAGTGCCAATTATTGGACGATATTAATCCGCCATTTATCATTTTGAAACCAAGTTTTATAGGCGGATGGGGTGGAAGTAATGATTGGGTAACCTTAGCTGAAGAGAGAGGGATACAATGGTGGGCGACCTCTGCTCTAGAGAGTAACGTGGGGTTAAACGCGATTGCACAATGGGTTTTTACAAAGAAAAACAAGATCCCTCAAGGTTTAGGTACTGGAAGTCTTTACACAAACAATATACCTGGACCACTGCAAGTGTTGAACGGAGAGATAAAGATGCGTAATGACGCAAATCAAGGTTGGGATTTATCCGTGCTTAGATCGAACATCTTAAAGCAATAAACACAGACCTTCCCGGTGCAGTGATCCCGCTTGAATATGGCCTGTACTTGATATTCATTAAGTTTTCCATCCCAATACGAAGAACTATATTTTTGTTTACCTCGTAAGTACTCTGAATATTAATAGTATACCAAGCCGGGCTATACGTTTGTCCCAAGTCATTAATGGCATACCTTTGAATCTTAGATCGCTCACTAAGTGGCATGTCTTCAGGAGCGACCTCACCATTATATCGCAAGGTCATATTACAAGACCATTTCTTTCTTCGATAGACTATTTGAGATGTGGCATTGAATGGGTTGATGTGCCTTAGGGTTTCTCCTTGGCTATCACGTCCAAAAGGATGAGACCAATGAACGGTCCAAAACAGTCGTTTACTAAGCTCACTACGTAAGCCAAATTGGTAGCCCCAAATCCAGGCGTAATCTAGGTTTTGAATTGCTAATACTTGAGAAAGCTCACCATCATAAAAAATACTGTCGCTTCCCCGAAATTCAAACGGCGCCCGGAGCATTGCATTGTTTAAATAGCTGTAATAGAAGCTCGCATCTAAAGCTATCCAATGGTTTAGTTTTTGTTTCATCCCGACCTCAGAACTATAAAGACGTTCTTCTCTCAAATCAGTATTGGGTACAATCAAACACCCTGGTTGAGAGTTGAACACCTTACTTGCATCATCTATATTTGGAGCTCTGAAGCCCGTACTGAAGTTAATAAAGTATTTAAAATTAGATTTATAGTAAGTGAGCCCTAAGGAACCACTAGGAGCGAGAAAATTCAGATAAACATCCTCGTTAACTTCTGGAAAACTATTGAATTCGATAGGGGTGAACATCGCTATTTTATTCACGCGGACTCCAGAGGACAGAGCCATGGAAGGTGAGATGTCGTAATTCGTGCTCAAAAATACTGAGGCACTGTTCCATGTGGAGCCATCTGCATATCTGTTTTGAGCTTTCCAGGTAGAGTCAGGATTTAATGTATGATAACCTTCTCCATTACTGCGGAGCGAGTTACCGATGATTTCTGAACCGTATATAATCTCAAATTTCTCCGATATCTTCTTAGAAGCATCCATATTTAGTTGGCCAATATTCATGTTTTCAGTTTGAATACGCCCTACCATGTTTTGGTATTTCCGTACAATTCGACTTTCTTCAAACCATTGCGCTGAGGCGGTTATTTTAAACCAGTCGGTATACTTTGTTTTTGATCGGTTTTCTACAGCTAAAAAAGACATTGCCCAAAGTTGAGGACCATAATTCCATACAGCATACTTAGGGTGTCCATTCGAATCGGTTTGAACAAAACGGTCATATCTATTAACAGGACTCATAAAACTTGCGTAAAACCCGGATTTCAACTCTGTTCTGTCGTTTATTCTGAATTTTAATTTATGTGTTAAATTTCTTTGCTCATAGCTTGTATTTGGCTGAATTAGTGTGTCTTGACCTCTGTTAGCCGTTATTCTAACGGTAGTGTCTAAACCACCAAAACTGACGGGGATCGCAGGAATTCTTGTATTCGACAAGTGGTGCTTTGGAGTCCATGAAAGTATGTTAGATCCCATCCTTAAATCTCGAAATTGAGAGTAAGTCATACTGGTCATTCCGGCCCAGTTTGAACCTCCATAATTTAACCTAAAGTTAGGTCGCCTGGTGAGTTGAGAACTATGAGTACTCAGGTCAAAAACTAAACTTTGTAGAATTTCAGTTGAATCCCCGTAATGTGCATCATAAGTGTTGATATGCATAACACCACCCATGGCATCGGATCCATGAAGTACACTTCCCGGGCCCAGGGTGATTTCCATGTTTGAAATGGTGGTACCATCTAGGCTGATTACATTGTGAACATTGCCCGATCTGAAAATAGCATTGTTCATGCGTATCCCATCTACTAGAAGTAGAATGCGTGAAGTACTCATGCCTCTAATCATGGGTGAACCACCGCCGCTTTGACTTTTTTGAATAAAGACGTTTGGGTCTAACGCCAGTGCATCTGCTGTATTACCTTGAAATTGAGAGGACATTCTCTTCGCATCAATAGTTCTAATCTCCTGGGCGGATTTTCTGTTATCTTGTTCAACGCGATTCGCCTTAATGACCACTTCTTGAATGTTCAATACACTTTCTCTAAGGCTAACCTGATAGTTCATCTGTATCAACTGACCTCGTTGAAATGTCCTTGCAGCATAACTGGTGTGATAAAACGCGAGAATATCATCTGTTTCCCCCAGAGGAATACGCAACTTTCCCAGAGGACCTGTCTCCCCGATAAATACCTTGTCTATGGTAACAGTAACTCCTTCTACCGGTTTCTCTGTATTTGCGTTCTTTACGATAACCCATACGAATTCTTCATCAATACTTCCGTACAGCGCACTACTAGAGAAGCAGATGATGGCGTATATTAACAGCGTTCTAATTGTTATCATAATTGCTCAGCAAGAAACAAAAACTATACCCAAAATGACTGTTCATCGAAAAACAAAGTTCTTTTGTTTGAATCAGTGGCATAGTGCGTCTGAATTAATTGATTTAGAAGGGATTCCACTTTGGATTAGTGATGTCCAAAAGGTCGTGCGTTTTTGTTTATATAATGAAAAACATTTTGCCTTTTCGACCAGCGGATCCACTGGTAAATCGAAAGTTCTAGAGCACAGCAGATCTACATTATTTGCCTCTGCGCAAGCCACCATTGACTATTTTGATTTAAAACCAGGAAACACTGCGTTATTATGTTTACCCGCAAAGTTTACTGGCGGAGCTATGATGATTATTAGGGCATGTTTAGGTGGAATTCAACTGGTCTTAGAGGAACCTAATCTTGCTCCATCAGGTTTAAATCATATTGATTTCCTGCCCTTAACCCCTGCGCAATACATTACATCAATAGAAAAAGGAACACTTGAGGGTTTCAAGGGTGTTGTATTGTTGGGAGGAAGTCCCATCTCGGCAGTTTATGATGTGCCTACTGAACAAGAGGTGTTTATTGGATACGGAATGACGGAGACTGCTTCTCATGTGGCAGTGAGACGTTTAGGTGATAAAGTTTATGAATCTGTCGGTGAAACTTCTTTTCGCATTACGGATCAAGGTTGCCTAGCGATTTCAGCACCGCATTTGAGTATTACAGATTTGGAGACGAATGATATCGTTCAATTAATGGGACCACGTTCTTTTCAGTTTATAGGTAGAGCAGATTTCGTAATCAATTCTGGAGGTATAAAAATTCATCCTGAGGAATGGGAGCGTATATTATCTGAACATGGAATAGAAGCGCTCATCAGTAGTAATGCCGATCCTAAGTTCGGTGAGCAAACGGTTCTAGTATTAACTTCAACGGATCAAGTCACACCAACTCAAGAGGCATTGTCATTCTTGCCTAAAATAGTACGTCCTAAAAAAGCTGTGATACTTGATAATTTGCCTTTAAATTTCGCTGGAAAGCCCGATAGAATAGGCATTAAAGAATTTATCCTATCACATCAGGATCTCCTTTTCCAGCTCTGATAAGGATGGGTACTCCTTCACTAAGGTCAATTACTGTGGAAGGTACGTTATCTCCCCAGCCACCATTAATTATAAAATTCGCTTTATCTGAATAGGCAGCGATGATTTCGTCTGGATCAGTTAGGTATTGCAGTATATCATCATCATGGTGTAAGGATGCGGAGGCCAATGGACGTCCTAACTTCTCTGCCAACGCCTGAACAATCGTATTATCTGGAATTCTAATACCTATAGTTTTTCGCTTTTGCCCTAGCTTTTTAGCTAGATTGATATTTGCCTCTAGAACAAGGGTATAAGGACCCGGTAGGCAACGTTTCATAAACTTAAAAACCGCACCATTTACACTTTGCGTGTATTCAGAAACTTGACTGAGGTTGGTGAAAAGGAATGAAAATTCCGACTCTTTAACAGTTTCCTTTTTTATTTCGGCTAATTTTTTCAGTGCTTTTGGATGTTGAAAATCCCCTACAACAGCATATACACTGTCTGTTGGAATAATGGCTGTTTCTCCCTTTAACAATCGTTCCACACAGTCTGAAATAACTTTGTCATTGATGCTTTCTGGATAAATGGTATAGACCATGAGTATTGAATTTATCTCAAGTTTAAGATAAAAAAAAAGCCCCGCAATAGGCGGAGCTCTTTAGGACTTTATGAGAGATTGATTAAGAGTTAGCTTTAGCGTGATCAGCTAAGAACGTAGCCAACCCGATATCCGTTAAGGGATGCTTCATTAAAGCTTCCATGGCGCTTAAAGGGCCTGTAATCACATCTGCACCAATTTGTGCACATTCAATAATGTGCATTGGATGGCGCACTGAAGCCGCAAGTATTTCAGTATCAAAGGCGTAGTTATCAAATATCAAACGTATACTTTCTATCAATCCAAGGCCGTCAGTACTGATGTCATCTAATCGACCTATGAAAGGGCTTACATAACTTGCACCTGCTTTCGCTGCCATTAATGCTTGACCTGCAGAGAAAATTAATGTACAATTCGTTTTTACACCCTTGTTAGAAAAGTACTTTAAGGCTTTTACACCGTCTTTAATCATGGGAATCTTAACTACGATTTTTTCATCTAAGGCAGCGAGAATTTCTCCTTCTCTTACCATTCCTTCAAAATCTGTAGAGATAACTTCTGCACTAACATCGCCATCAACAATATCGCAGATTGCTCTGTAATGATCTAAAACGTTAGCCTCCCCTGTGATGCCTTCTTTCGCCATCAGTGATGGATTGGTGGTTACGCCATCAAGAACTCCAAGGTCTTGAGCTTCTTTAATTTGGGCAAGATTTGCCGTGTCAATAAAAAACTTCATGTTGCTGTTGTTGAGATTGTTATCGGAAGTAAAAGTACATTATTTCGAAACATTAGGGCACAAAAAGTGGGCAAGCTACTCACATCACACCGCTACGACTAATTACCCTTGCTGCGTTCCCACCCTGGGGGATTCATCAGGAGCTGGTTGTGTAAGACTTGCCCACTGCGAAGTTAAGGCCTGCGATTGTGAGATAGCAACATATTTCGTGAAATTTAATCATTATGTTCAATTATATTTGTGGTAAACCTAAATTGACAACTATGAACCCGACTATTAAAAGTATCGCCATTAAATACGGAAGCATCTTTGGTGCCTTAAACGTATTGTACATTCTTTATGCCTATATCATTGATAAGACAATTTTTACCATGGCAGGTCCGGGGATATTAATATTCTTTGTCGGTATAGGTATTTACGTTTTTGCTATCGCTAAAGTCAAAGAGAGTCAGGATGGATACGCTACTTTTAAAGATGTTTTTAGCACTTACATCATAAGTGGAGTAGTTGCGACTGCTATCGGAAGTGGTTTTACTATACTTTTATTCGGTGTAATTGATCCAGAATTTGCTTCAGAAATTATGGAGTTGATTATTGACACAACACTTGATAAACTTGAAGGTAGCGGAATGTCTGATGAACAGATAACCGGAATTATAGACAAAGTACAGGGCAGTGAGCCTTTTGGTATTTTGGGCCAGCTTAAAAGTGCTGCTTTTAGTATCATGTTTAATGCTGTGGTAGGTTTAATCGTTGCTGCGGCAATGAAGAAGAACAACCCTGATGAATTTGTTTAAGAATTAAATGTTGATGTTTAAACTCGACCTAAGTATTGTCATCCCCCTTTTTAATGAGGAGGAAAGTCTACCGGAATTAACGGATTGGATTGCACGAGTAATGGAGCGTGAGTCGTTTAGCTACGAGATCATTTTTGTTAATGATGGTTCTACGGACGACAGTTGGTCTGTTATTGAAGGCTTGCGTCAACGAAATCCCAATGTCAAGGCTATTTCTTTTCGAAAGAACCAGGGAAAAAGCGCTGGTTTAAATCAAGGTTTTAAGGCATGTACGGGCGAAGTGGTCGTAACAATGGATGCTGACTTGCAGGACAGCCCGGAGGAGTTACCGGAATTAAGGAGAATGATCCTAGAAGATCATTATGACTTAGTTTCTGGTTGGAAGCAAAAGCGCTACGATCCTATCACAAAAACTTTACCTACAAAGCTATTCAACGCTGCGACACGCAGAATCTCGAAAATAAAATTGAATGACTTTAACTGCGGTTTGAAAGCCTATCGGTTAGAGGTCGTTCAGAATGTGGAAATTTATGGTGAGATGCATCGTTATATTCCATTCCTGGCCAAAAATAAGGGCTTTGACAAGATAGGAGAGAAGGTCGTTCAGCACCAAGCTCGTAAGTACGGTACAACGAAATTTGGTTTAGACAGATTCGTTAATGGTTTTCTTGACCTCGGTACTCTTGCAGTTATGGGCAAGTTCGGAAGAAGACCGATGCACTTTTTTGGTGCTGCAGGTTCATTGATGTTTTTGCTGTCAGTAGCATTGTTAGCCTACTTAGGAGGCTTTAAGTTGTATTTGCTAAGTCAGGGTATGGAAGTGAGATTGATCACGGAAAACCCCTTGTTTTATATCTTATTAACCTTAACTATTTTGGGGGTTCAGCTTTTTGCTGTTGGTTTTATGGCAGAATTATTATTGCGAGTAAGTACAAAAAAGCATGATTATACCGTTGATGCTAAAATTGGTTTAGACTAATGTCAAGTCCCAGGTTTGCTCTGATTTCTCCAACTTTCAAAAGACCTGAGGAGGTCACTGAATTCTTGCAAAGTCTTGTCGAATTGGATTTTCCACAAGAAAAATTCGAGATTATTTTAGGTGATGGTACTCCGGGTGATGAGTTGAGACCATTATTAGTTCCTTTCTTATCAAAACTACCTTTAGAAATCTATTACCAGGAATTTTTACCTGTGTCAGATGCACGAAATAGAGCTGCAGAGTTGTCAAGTGCTGATTTCTTTATCTTTTTAGATTCAGATTGTATTATTCCCAGCGGATATTTAAAATCTATAGAAAGTTTTTTAGATACCCACAAAGAAGTCACCTTGTTTGGCGGACCTGATGCTGCTTCAGAGGATTTTACGGACCTACAAAAAGCGATTAGCTTCTCTATGAC
>Ga0209816_1001110_pt1 | contig 20297 bp, 15 predicted proteins | sample CoawatmetaG01DNA_FD_187509 | JGI IMG/M metagenome (GOLD analysis project Ga0209816, IMG submission 187509) | Marine microbial communities from the West Antarctic Peninsula - Coastal water metaG017-DNA (SPAdes) (version 2) | ecosystem: Environmental > Aquatic > Marine > Coastal ... | reverse complement strand
CAAGAGTAGTCCCCATCGTTTTGCAGTACGAAAGGGCGATGGCGAAATGTCATTCATATTGGGTGAACCAATTTATGGAGTCAGGACGATTTGCCAGCGCAATCCGTCTGATTACGTTGGCGTGTCAAGTTTCAATAGCCAGGTCTCGTAAGCACACTTGCGACCAGCGCGGATTATATATAGTTCAGAGGCAACATGATATTTGCCTACTTTGAGAGACAAAAACAAGCTCGTAAGATCGTATACGTAAATTTACGATTTTTTGATCATTCCAGGCGGTCATTTTTTGAACGCCTGTATCAGGTGACGCCACACGTCCGAACTTCTAAAAAAGGCTCGCATAACAAGCGGAATAGGGGCTGTAGCGCTCACCTAATGAATAAGCAATTTTAGTCCGGTTTTGCTGATCACCGCTGGGGTGCAGGCAATTATGCCAGAAGCGCCAATGCCTCTCTTCTGCTTCTGGGTTTAGTTTGCGCCTTCCAACGTCTTTAGCTGTCGATGTGTAAATGCTTCAAACAGCATTTAGCGCACTATGGTCAATTTTCGGCTGGGATTGCTCCATAACGTTCGCGCAGATAATGTCTGTCTAGCGGATAGATTTTTAAAAGGCGAGCAACAAACTTCACCGGGTGTGTCAAAGACCCCGTCTTACAACGAGGACGTTGCCGTGTTCACCAATATCGGTGGTGGTCTTATGCTCGAAGGTAGTATTGGTGGACACAGGTACAGTTACAAAGCACTGCAAACAAACGCAGATTAGTGATAACGCACCTATAGTATCGGTTTGATACTTTGTTGGTTGCCGATTCGCTGTTGTATGCTTATTTCGTTGTTGAGACTTCCGGTAGCACCTTGCCAATTGAACCGGACGGTGCTTCAATTTTAAGTCGGTTAGCAAGGGTTGCAGCAATATCATAGGGTGTTACCGCGCGGCTAATGCGTGCAGGTCGCAGGTTGCTGCCCGCGAAAACGACCGGCACATGTCTATCGTAATACCAGGCGGAACCGTGAGTTGCAGCTACGTTCAAGCCATCAAAATCAGCGATAAATTCCTGAGAACCAAACACGATGTGAACGTCACCGGATCGCAAGGGTTGGTAGTTTGCCGCTGCCATGCGTGCCATCGGTGTGTCGGGTAGTTGGCCAGTACTGATGTCCTCTGCAGTGTAGGCGCTGAAGACTTCAGGACGCTGCATGACCATCTTCGCCACTACGCGCTGAACGTCGCTTAAGTCGAGCCCCAGTTCGGCAATCAACTTTTGGTCTAGATAGATATAAGGGGTAAAAAACGTCTGCACAAGATCATGTGTTAAACCCAGTTTCTGCCGCAGGCCGACGTTCAGGGTTGCTGCATCAAAGTGAGTTGGATCGACGTGCTCGACATCATCCCCTAGGCTGCGTAAGTAACCGGGCGCTTCGGGACCACCGTGATCGGCAGATAGCACGATGAGCGTGTGTTTTAGGCCGACTTTCTCGTCGATAAAGGCAAATAACTCTGCCAGTCGACGATCAAGTTGCAGCAAGTTGTCCTCCATTTCCAAGCTGGACGAGCCAAACAGGTGGCCGACATAGTCGGTCGAGGAAAAACTGATTGAGAGGTAGTCTGTAACAGCGTCCTCACCGAGACCTTCCGTGTTGACGAGTGCTTTAGCAAAGTCGAGTGTCAGTTCGTCACCCGCTGGACTAACGGTCAGCAGGGTAGTGAAATACTTGCTGCTGCGCTCACCCCAGGCGTGGGGAAAACTGCGGCCGTAGCCGGGGAAGTTTGTCTCCCACTCGCTGTCATCAGCAGAGAGCAGTTGGTAGCTGTCCTTCGGATTCGACAATGTCCAAGAACGATTGGCGTAGGCGTCGACCTTACCCGAAGCATTCCAGTCGACCACCCATTGCGGATACGCATCATAGTAGTAGTTCGAGGTGACAAATTCGCCCGCTGCCTTGGAGAACCAGAAAGCTTTACCATTTCGTCCGGCCAATGGCACCGCGCCACGATCTTTTATCGATACGCCGAAAATCTTGCTAGCACCACCGTAGCGCGCCGCTAGTTCGTCCGAGAAGCTTGAGCTCAATAAGGCGCGCGGTGAGCGGCCATCCGTTGTGGCGACCCGCTGAGTGGGGTCGATTTCATTGTTGTCGTCAACATCCGCATTGGCGCTGAGAAGCGCATAGCGTGGATCTTCAATGTTGTAAACGAGTTCATGGCTGGCCCGATCAAACCAAATATTACCCACCATGCCATGCACAGCGGGAACTGTTCCTGTCGCCAACGATGTATGGCCAACAATAGTTTCAGTGTTTGCATGTTGGTAGGTGGCGTTCGTGTACCAGACACCTTTGTCCGCTAGATAGCGAAATCCGCCCTTACCAAACTGATCCATATGCCGCCAGGGTAGGTCGCCGCGAAGTTGGTCAACGGTGATTTGTAATACGAGTCGCGTCTCTGGTGCTGCTTGAACGGTGCTGGCAAGTAGAGAAAAAAGAAATAAACTGGTTCGATGGAACATTATGAATCTCGCGTGAACAAAGTATTAGCGAGAGTTTAGCGATCCTACTAAGGGGAGGCAACTAACGCGCTGAACAAAAAGGCCAGCGCGTGCAGTCGATCAGCGGCTGCTACCTGACGAGGTGCAGAAAATGGAGGTGCCGTTCATACTGGCTGAGTACATCTTCAATAAGCTGATCGCGGGTCCAGCCCATAACATCATAGTCCTGGCCGCCTTCTCGAAGATGAACCTCGGCGCGATAGTATGTTTGCGCTTCGCTTGGAACATCATTGCCGTCGCCAACTAGTGCTTCATTTGGCAAGACGATTTCGCCGGTGATTACGCTATAGATAAAATCAACCTCATCACCGTGTTTGACTTCTATCCGAGCCTCGCCGTTCGAGTCAACTGTTGATACTTTTGCGGTAAGTCCTTGTTGCTTTAGCTCTGCTGCAAAGGACTTGAGTGCAGGTAAAACAATCACATTTTGGAAATCCTCAACACCCGTAACCGTTGGGTACTGTAAAAGATTGCCGAGCCTATCTTGCCATGACACATCAAAGCTTTGGTTGGATTGCATCATCAGTGCGTCACGTTTTTTGACGTCCTGTGAAAGCGCTTTCCAGAACCCCCACATCGCAAACAACAGTGCTACCGAGAAAGGTAGAGCGCTAGCAATCGCGGCGGTTTGCAATGATCCCAAGCCGCCGGCTAACAATAAAACAATGGCGATTAAGCCGATGAAGACTGTCCAAATAGAGCGTTGTATTGCTGGTGTATCGTCTTCACCGTACGCACACAACATGTTAACAACCAATGCGCCTGAATCTGCGGAGGTGACGAAGAACACCATGACCATAATGACAGCGATAAATGATAGGACCTCTGACATGGGAAAGTTCTCGAAAAATTTGAACAGGGCAACGGAGGAGTCTGCTTGTACAGCGGCGCCGAGGGATGTCACGCCTTGATTGAGAATAAGGTCGATACCACTGTTGCCAAAAACCGTCATCCAGAACAAAGTAAATAATGTTGGGCCTAACATTGCGCCTAAAACAAACTCTCGTATTGTTCTACCGCGAGAAATTCTTGCAATAAATAGTCCTACAAACGGCGCCCAACTCAGCCACCAACCCCAATAGAATATCGTCCAGCCGCCAATCCAATCGGTTGGGTTGTAAGTGTAGAGATTAAAAGTTTTGGTGACTAATTCGGATAAGTAACTGCCGGTATTTTGCACAAAGGCTTGTAGCAGGTAAACGGTAGGGCCTATTAGTAACACCCCAAGAAGCAGTGCAATGGCGAGGAAGATATTAAGCTCTGACAGGCGCTTGATGCCGACGTCTAGTCCTAATACCACCGAGATAGTCGCCAAAATAGTGGTCACTACCACCAGTATAATTTGTACCGTTGAGCTCACGGGCACGTCGAATAAGTAGGCTAAACCGGAATTAATTTGCAATACACCGAGCCCCAATGAGGTTGCGACGCCGCAGACAGTGCCAAGCACCGCGAAAATATCGATTAAAGCGCCAATCGGACCGTAGATACGATCGCCGATTAAGGGATAAAGCGATGATCGCAGCGTTAATGGTAAATCATGTCGATAGGCAAAGTAGGCCAAAATCAAAGCGACAATTGCGTACATCGACCAAGCGTGAATGCCCCAATGGAAGAAAGTTAGCTCCATCGCTTGCGCTGCCGCGGCCGGCGTTCCGCCGTCGCCCAAGGGCGGGTTAAGGAAATGCATGACCGGTTCGGCAACACCAAAAAACATCAAACCTATGCCCATACCTGCGCTGAACAGCATGGCAAACCAAGAAAGAAAGGAATAATCGGGTTCTGAATGATCTGGGCCTAATTTGATGTCACCGAAGCGGCTAAACGTGACCGCAGTGACTGTAACTAAGATGACCGCAACAACGAGGACGTAGTACCAGCTGGCATAGGTGATGATGGTGCTTTGAATTGTCTGAAAAAGTCCGCCCGCGCTTTCAGGCGCCATCGCTGAGAAGCCTACGAGAATAAGTAGAATAGTTGCGGATGGCACAAACACCTGTCGATCGATGATGAACCCTTTGCTTTTTTCTGACATGTAATCCCCAGGATTTATATAAAAGGCATTTCGCCCAGTTTGTTGCTCAGTTGAGCGTCTGTTAGTTAGGCTAAGTAATCTTGCCGGATGCTTTGAGAAGCTCCAATTGCTGGTCCTTTTCCTCCCAGACGCCGTTGACCCAGTGGCGGAAATTTTTCTTCAGTGTGACGCCAGAGTCTGAATCGCCGCCGTTAGCGTCGACAGGTACGGGTAGTTGTTCGATGACGACGGTAGCTCGTTCAGTGTGCCCGCAAAGGAACTCAAAGAATCCAGGTGCACCGTCTGGATAGTGAATAGTGACGTTTAGAATGCAGTCGAGTTTGTCGCCAAGAGAATTGATGACAAGAGCCGCGCCGCCACCTTTTGGTTTCAACAGGTGTTTATGCGGTGAATTTTGGCTCGCTTGCTTTGCCGGTGTATAACGCGTGCCTTCTAGAAAATTAAGAATCGAGACGGGTGTCAATTTAAACTTTTCGCAGGAGCGACGCGTGGCTTCAAGATCCTTCCCTTTGCGTTCAGGGTGTTTCTTCAAAAACTCCCGCGTGTAGCGTTTCATGATAGGGAAGTCGAGCGCCCACCAAGCAATGCCAATGACGGGTACATAGATTAATTGTTGTTTGATGAAAAATTTCTGCATGGGAATTTTTCGATTGAACACACGTTGCAGAATAATGATGTCGACCCAGGTTTGGTGGTTGCAAAAAACCAAATACCAGGCTGATCGGCTCAGGTCTTCATCGCCGGTTACGTCAATATCCAATTTAGTGAATAGTCCTAGAAACAGGTTGTTGCAATCTATCCAAAGCTCCGCAATATTCATTGCGCGGCGAGTACACCAAGGTTCTGCGGCTGCCGGTCCAACAAAGCGAAGAAACGCGAACAAATACAGCGGCACACACCAAAACAGCGTATTGCTCATGACCAAGATACTGGCCAATACCCCGCGAATGGGTTTAGGTAAAAAGGTCAGCACATGTAATTCCTTTCGGTGTTTTTGGAAAATTTGAGAGTTGCCATGCGCAGGCTTGCCTCATCGAAAAGTAAATGTAGCTGTAATAGTAACAGCCATAGCGCAAAGTCGAACAAGATAGATGGGCCATAGGTTAAAGGGTCACAGGGTAAAGGGGTAGAGTAAAGTCGCAATTCATACGTTGCCACCCCCAAGAATTGGCACTCAACATGCTTTTCTGCTGCAAGCTCCCCGGTATGAGTGCGACCCGCAGGTCACTTAATTTCAGTTTGTGGATTCGTCTACATCGGCGGCGTTTTCACCGTTGGGTGTCAACAACCCCTTTTCTTCAGCTCTTATCTTCCAAACCTCTCTGGCGAGGGTCTGCATATCTTCGTGTTCATCTGATTCGTCGACTATTTCCAGGCCGAGCATGGTTTCGATGACGTCCTCTAGCGTAACGATGCCTGCCACGCCGCCAAACTCGCCGGCAACAACGGCGATATGTTCGCGCTTTTCGATGAGTTTGTTAAACAGGCTGGTGATTGCTAAGTCCTCTTGCACCGTTGGTATCTCGTGCAGGAAGGCATCGAGTCTCTGATCGCCCTTGCCGTCTGCGACGTGGCGCATAATCTCGTCCTTGCGAACGTAGCCGACAATGTCCTCTGGATGATCATCGCTGTGGAGCGGTATGCGGCTAAAACGAACATCGGCAAGTTGCTGGTGAAACTCTGCCACAGTCATACTCGCTGGCGCTATGGTCGTTACCACGCGCGGGGTCATGATGTCTCTGATCTTTACTGTACGAAATTTCAATAGGTTTTTAATAATCTCGGATTCACCTTCGTCGAAAACCCCCTCTTTGGCGCCGACATCCGCCATGACCATAAATTCTGTGCGGGACAGCACGCTGCTCGATTTATCTTTGCTCAACGCGCCGGTGATGAGCTGTGTCATCCATATTAATGGCGCCAGCAGCTTTAACAGAAAGACCAGGCAGGTTGTGGTGAAAGGTGTGAGTACTTTCCAGTAGTTGGCGCCGAGGGTTTTTGGAATAATCTCCGACAAGATCAAAATCGCCAGCGTCATCACGATAGGTACGAGTAGGCCGGTGACCATTGGATTACTTTCAGACCAGAGACGCGTTGCCTGCTCGCCTACGCCAATTGCACCGACGGTGTGGGCGACGGTGTTGAGTGTGAGGATCGCTGCCAGCGGTCGATCAATGTTTTCTTTGAATGATTGGATCTGCCGGCCAATGGCGGTGCCTTTTTCTACCTCCACCAGTGCGTAGGAGGGCGTAATGCTAAGCAATACAGATTCCCATAGCGAACACAGAAACGACACCACGACGGCTATCAGTGCAAAAATGATTAATGTTGTATACATCCTGATCCACTCCAGTTGGCTCGCTAAAGCCGCTCGCTAGATGTCCAAAGCGTTATCAACGCTGTTATCTAGCTCGTCGCGACATTATTTTTATAATCCTACAGCGTGTTCGATGCTTAGGCTTCATCTACAGCGAAAATTTGTCTCTTTTGATTTCAGATTTGACCATGCAATGGTCGTAGATGTAACCGAGCTTTTCAGTTGTTACTGGGAAGCAAAGAGAAATTTGGTTGAAGGATTCTGGGTGATTCGTTAGGTTACAATTTTCCAGCCATAGAACATTGTTAACAGTAGGGTGTAAGCCGTGATAACGGTATACCAGCGGCCTGTGAGTTTTGGCGTGTTAATGGGCGCAACATTTAGCAGCGCGAGCATCACGATGACGGCATATAACGTAGTTGCAAATATTGTCGTGCTAACAAAGTCCTCAAGAATAAAAACCAACGTTAGGATGATGCCGTTGTTATCAATCGCCAGACCGCGATAGGTCGATGTTTTCACCAGCCCAAAGACATTGAAATAGCTTAAGCGCAGTACTCCAGCAGCTAATATGACGAAGGCACCCGGAAGATACCAGAGACTAAAATCACCATAGCTCAATAAAAGTACTGCGGGGCAAACGCCAAAACTTATGATATCGATGAGTGAGTCTAGTTGGCCGCCAAACTCGCTTTGTTCAGGTGTCCGTGCTTGCATCTTTCGCGCAATAATCCCGTCGCTCCAGTCGAAAAATATTGCCCATAGTAAACCGATCATTGCTGCGGGAAAATTTTCCAGAAATGCAAAGTAGATGGCTATGACGGCAGAGAATAGTCCTGCCAATGAACACAGGTTAGGCAGGTCTATGGCGAAAGACAGAATGGACGCGCGCGCTTGTTGAGCATCTTTAAGAGGGGGAGTCATCGGTAAGAATCCTTAACGGATAGCCGTTTTTGAGCGAACGATAGTTTTCAACGCACTGACAATGGTGGCATTTTCGACAGGCGTGCGACTGGCAATACGCACATAGCGATCGGACTCTGGCATCGTTTTGCCCTGGCAGTGCTTAATATAAATATTGTGATCGATGAAAAGCGACTCCGCGACCTCAGGTCCAGTAGGCGAGTCTTCGGGCAGTCGACAAAAAAGGTAATTCGCCTCTGGTTTGTAGACGATCATGCCTTCTATAGAACACAGGTCTTGATAAAAATCATCGCGCTCTTTACGGACGAGTGCGCAGCTGGTTTCAAATTCTTGTTTGTAAGTGGGTGCCATTTTCAAAAAAGTTTCTGCAAAACCATTGAGGTTCCAGATGTGAATGCCTGACCGTACTTCCTCTGCAAAATTCATATTGGCTGTGAGCATATAGCCAATCCGCAAACCGCAGATACCATAAGCCTTGCTCATGCTTTTGAATATAGCCAAATTCGGATAGCGTGCAATATCACGCTCTAACGTCTCTTGATCTCGATTGTTCGCAAAATCGATGAACGACTCATCGACGATAAGCATGCAACCATGCTCTGCGAGCTTGGTGACGAGGCGAATAAGATCTGCCTTGGGGACGAGTAATGAGGTCGGATTGTTTGGTGAGACGACAACAGCCACATCTGCTTGACTGCGTATGGCTTGCTCAGCAAATTTGTCGACGTCTAATTCGAAAGACGGTGCATCAAGCGCAAATTCAACGACCTGACCTTCGGGTGCTGCGTTTGCATACTCATTGAAAGACGGCACAGGTACGATAAGTTTTTTTGCAAGGTTGCCGGACACAATTTTAATCAGCTCCGCCGCGCCATTTCCCACCACGATGCGTTCAGCAGGTTGGTCAATCAAATCGCCGATCCATTGGGCTAGCTGGCTTTGGGCGACGGGATAATTTATCACTAACTCTTTAATCTGATCTTTGAGTAAATCGTAGAATCGCTCCGGCGGAAAATGCAGGTTGTATAAGTAAGCATGGTCCACAAATCCGTAGCGCCAGTAGCCCCCATGTGCCGTAGCTAACGATTTGTACAGTTCTTTTCTGTCTGCAATGTTTGCCGTGCTTTGTTCCGAATCTATCTGCTTCGTCATGTTGTGGTAGATGCCTTGTGCGTTATCATTCGTAAAGAGTTAAGTAAAGTTGAGCTCGTTCAGGTTGGTATTGATATGCCATCTAAAAAAATAATCGTGGTGAACGAGCGGATGTTCATCAACCTGCGGCTGGTGCGAATCGAAAGCCGCTTTGTCGATGGGTTGCCTCTTGATTCGTAACCGGTGTTGGAAACATTAACTCAGCCGCATGCAAGTCTTCCAGCCGATCTACTTCGTACCAACGCTTCTCGTCAAAGAGCACTGCGTCAAAAGTAAGGGATCCATCAGCAACCATATCGGCAAAAACCGCTTCATAGTACTCGCCGAGGCGCTCGCCTGTTACATAGTCGCCAAGACGGCCGACGACCTTATTCCAACTTTCTAAAGATAAGCTGTACATATTCACGGTTTTATAACGCGGGGTTTCATTTTGGTCCTGACCAATTTCGAAGGAAGTGACGCTGCTATCGTTATTGATTTCAACCGTGGTGCCGTTCATCCAGGGAAGGATGTTGGAGATGGCTATTTTATTGGGTCGCATCATGTCATTCAACAAGGCGGGATCAAATACTAAGTCGCACTCTACCAGCAAGAAAGGTTCTTTGATTGCGGCGCGCGCAAGCCAAAGCGAATAGATATTGTTTGTGGTCTGATAGTCGGGGTTGAAAACATACTCAACCTGCATATCCCCTTTATGCAGTAGCAAAAATTCGCGAATACAATTGTCCAAATAGCCGGTCACCACAATGAGCTTTTCTATGCCTTGGGAGCGCAAATTTTCAACCAGCCGTTCTAGGATAGGTTTGCCACCGACGACTGTGAGGCACTTGGGTGCATCGAGTGTCAGAGGTCGAAGCCGTAAGCCAGTGCCTGCGGCGAGTAAAAGGGCTGTCTTAACGCGTTTTGTTTTGGGTGTGATGATGTTCGCTAATGGGAATTTTCGGACAAATTTCTCCTTGGGTAATAAACGGTTTCTTGGTTCGCACAGATATTTCTATAGGGCGAAAACAAAGTGTTTGTCGCACGGCAAAGCCGTCCTGCTGGACAGTCGTCGTTATTTAGATGTGCTGTAGAAATTGGAAATTGGTACTGTCGAAATTGAAGCTAATGCTTTAAAGATGTGGAGATTGGAGATTGGGACTTTCGATAATGGAAAAGCAGATCGTATAAGTTAGCTCTATAGGGTTTCACGATCTTTGGTGCGCGAGACTATATCACAGTAAGCCCTTACTTTTGGTATTAATTTAGTTGCACACTTGAGTCGACGTGTATTTGTCGACAAGAATTTCCGGTAATTCTTCACCTTTGCGCTAAGTCAAGACATCGTCTGGCCGAGCTTCCTTGGCTTTAACCCCTAGCAATGTTGTTAGTTGGTCGATAACTGAACAGTATTGAAATGCCTCTGCAAAGTATCTTTGAGTAAATAGACTTGGGCTTTAAATAAATGTTAGATTAAAAAGACATTCGGCTTTTTGGCTAGAATTTTTGTGTGCGAACGTAATTAAACCAATGTGAATATACGAAAATGAGTTGCGGCGGTGTAGTTGTTGGCACCATGCAATGATTAATAAAAAACCAGAGAGGCCGGCTATGGCACTGCAACCAAGAAAACCTTTACCGTTTTTGATTGGCAGCAAGCAAGCCAGCGCAGGGCAAAGAATCAAGCTGGTATTTGCCGTGTTCGTAGCCTCGTTAGTAGGCGCGAACGTGTCAGCCCAGCTTCCTTCGCCGCCAGAACACGTGAAGGAGTCTTTCCCTTCTCAAAAACATTATTCTCCCTATGCTGACCGCAATTTCCCGACAGAAGTTTTGTGGGGTGATACGCATTTGCATACGGGTAATTCACTCGACGCAGGTGCGTTCGGTGCAACATTGTTGCCTGAGGATGCGCACCGGTTTGCGCGGGGTGAAGAGCTCACTTCATCGACCGGTTTAAAGGTAAAACTTTCGCGACCGCTCGACTTCTTGGTTGTGGCTGATCACTCAGACAATATGGGCTTTTTTCCACTTCTTCAATCGGGTGATCCGAGCATGCTCGCTGACCCGCTTGGTAAGAAGTGGTACGACATGATCAAAGAAGGCGGGCAGCAGGGTGTTGCTGCTGCGGTTGAAATTATTCAATCGCTAACGGGTAACAGTTTCCCTGATGCTCTGTACCTCGCGCCAGGCAGTGCCGCCTATCGTAATACGTGGGATGAAACGATTGCGGCCGCAGAAAAATATAATGAACCCGGTCGATACACCGCGCTACACGGCTATGAGTGGACCTCAACTAAAAATGGAGCGAACCGTCACCGTGTCGTTATTTATCGAGATGACGTCAACAGAGTTGGCACAATGGAGCCCTATACGACACTTCCTCCCTACGGCAGTCCAGATGAGCGTGCACTGTGGAAATGGATGCAGAGCTACGAGGACAAGTCGGGTGGTCGAATATTAGCCATTCCACACAACGGTAACCTCAGCAACGGTGTGATGTTCCCTGTTAAGGACACATTTACAGGCAAGAGATATGACAAAAAGTGGGCGAAGGCGCGTAATAAGTGGGAGCCACTTTACGAGGTGACTCAGATTAAAGGTGATGGCGAAACCCATCCCTATCTTTCGCCGGATGATGAGTTCGCTGATTATGAAATTTGGGATCAGGGTAACCTTGATCTGAGTGAATTCAAAAAAGACGAGATGCTACAGCACGAGTATACTCGCTCTGCTCTCGGTATAGGCATGGAGCTCGAAGATAAGCTCGGCACAAATCCTTATAAAGTGGGTTTTATTGGATCGACCGATAGCCACACTGGTCTTTCAACCGCGCAGGAAGATAATTTTTTCGGTAAACATTCCGGTGCTGAACCGAGTGCCCAACGTGTCGACCATCCCATGGCGAAAGTCGGTGATGCCGAGTACACGGGCTGGAGCATGGTTGCTTCAGGTCTTGCTGGAGTCTGGGCTCGTGAAAACACGCGGTCTGCGATCTTCGACGCGATGATGAACAAAGAAACCTATTCAACCACAGGTTCACGAATGATGGTGCGCTTCTTTGGTGGTTGGGACTTTACTGACGCCGATGCATTGAACCGTCTGCCTGCTCAGGTTGGGTATGACAAAGGTGTCCCTATGGGCGGCGACCTTAAAAAAGGTCCTAAAGACAAAGCGCCAAACTTTTTGGTTGCGGCGTTGAGAGATCCGCTGTCAGGCAACCTTGACCGCATTCAAGTGGTAAAAGTATGGGTTGATAAGTCCGGTAATCGACAAGAAAAAATACACGACGTTGTTTGGTCAGGAGACCGTAAACCTGGTGCTGATGGGAAGCTGCCGTCGGTCGGCAACACGGTTGATATCCCGAACGCAAGCTGGACAAACACGATCGGTGCGCCAGAGCTTATTACTGTTTGGACTGACCCCGATTTTGATCCGAAGCTAAGTGCTTCCTACTATGCCAGAGTACTCGAGATTCCAACGCCACGTTGGACAGCCTATGAGGCAAAGCGATTTGGTATTGAAATGAAACCTGAGATTCCGATGATAAACGTGGAACGTGCCACAACCTCACCGATTTGGTACACACCCTAAGATCAAGTGAGTTTTATAAAAGCCCGCGATACCACGCGGGTTTTTTTATTCCCGTCCGAAAATATTCAGTGCATAACCCACCGCAAAAAACGAAAAGGCTATGAGGCTTACCGGTGGTAGACCTGCTGGCCAAGTTTCGGGTGCAAGCCAGCCCGAATAGCCCATGAACGCCAAGTGCAAACCGCCGAGCGACAGAGACCAGACCAGCACTTTTCGTGAGGTGATAAAAGCGATGAATGCTTTGTCTTCACTGAGTTTTGTTTGGAAGCTTAGATTGTAGGCCCACAGGAATACGAAGCCGAGAACGCCCGCCAGCATGCTGTAGCCGGCAACGGCAGTAAGCGTGCCGTCGATAAGAAAAAATTTGCCATAGTAGGTAGGCGAGAAAAGCATAAAACTCATCAGAGCATGCATCAGTATGAGAAGAAAGCCGCTCATGCCAAATGCTTTGCGTGCATCCAGCCAAGACTCTGGTACGGCAAGACCTAAATTCTTTGCTGGTCCGAGCGCAAAATTAAATGTAAGAAGGATGAAGGCACCCAAGCAGAGTCCCTTGTTCAAAATGAAAAACGGGAAGTCCTTCCACGGAACGTCATCGGCAATGTGATAGCGCGCGATAGCATAGCCAACACTCAGTAATATGCTGACGGCAATGATTCGCGAACTTGTGTTGCCAACGATGGTCTTGTTCATTTTGATTCCTCAATAGCTCAGTAATTTTACGCACATAGGCTGCGAAGAACAGCTATCGCCGACTCAAATGCGCCGCCTTTTGATGCTGCGTGTCGCGCTAAATGAATAGGTGAGTTGGAAATTCTCAGGCTCAATATTATCTACACGAAAAAGCCTACCTAACGTGAGATTAATGGGACTATTATGTCTTCACGAGGTTACCAGCATGTCGAAATTAAAAATTGTCTTGTTGTCCGTCATTGTCCTAGCTATCGCTGCGTCTGGGTTTTTGTATTATTGGTGGGTCTCTGGCGAGCTGGATCCATATGTGCCTATGTTTCGTAGCAACTGCGCACAATGCCACAGCAGTGACCTTGGAGGCACGACGGCGGGACCTGCATTAATTGATACAGAACTAAAACACGGCGACACGATAGCCGACCTTATCGATAGTATTGCCAATAGACACGAGGGTACAGGCAGCCCTAATTTCAAGGACACGCTCACTGAAGTCGAGATAAAAGGACTTGCGATATTTATTGGCGAGCGCCGATTGGGTCAGCGCTTCACTGACTTTCGATTTGATACACAAATGAGCATTCCGGGTCAGCCGCTGGAAACACAGGAATATAGTATTCGAATTGAAGCGTTTGCGACTGGCCTCGACTCAATGGCCTTTAGCATTGAGCCTTTACCTGATGGATCGTTCCTGCTGACAGAAAAAGAACGTGGTCTAACGATTATCTCGGCAGACGGTGCTCAGTCTGAGTTGATTACGGGTACACCGCAAACCGGCAGCTCCATTAATATAATGGGCATCAAATACGGTGCTGGCTGGTTGCTTGATGTAGCGATACATCCTGACTATGAAGACAATGGTTGGATCTATTTGCATTACACCGATTTGTGTCCCACCGAATGCGTTGATACCGACCCATTGGAGACCTCCATGAATCGTCTTGACCGTGGACGGATTCGTGCTGGAGCATGGGTCGATGTCGAAACGATCTGGCGAACGGATCCTGCTTGGTATACGAGTCGCGTCGATACCGGTGCGGGTGGCAGAATTGCGTTTGATGATTCAGGTCACGTCTACATTAGCGTCGGTATTCGAGATGAATACGGCCCCCAGGATTTAGCTAATCCGTCAGGCAAAATTCATCGCGTTAATCTTGATGGCTCTGTACCGGCAGACAACCCTTTTGTTATGTCGAGTCAAAACGACGCCGGCCTACCTTTTACGCAACAAACGACCTGGACCTATGGTCACCGAAGCCCGCAAGGCTTGGAATGGAACGGCAATCAGGGGCTCGTCTGGAATGCAGAGATGGGTCCGCGTGGTGGTGATGAAATCAACGAATTGATTCCTGGACGCAACTACGGCTGGCCCTATTTTTCACTTGGCTTAGAGTATTCAGGCGAGCAGGTTGAGCGCCACAAATCGAAGCACATTGAATTTGATTCCGCTTCGATCGAGCAGACGTTGGTTGATATAACGCCGTCGCCGGCGATATCGAGCTTCGCTTTCTACGACGGCGATCGGTTTCCGAATTGGAAAGACAATATGTTGTTGGGTTCCTTAAAAGGTAGTTCGCTGTTTCGCTTAGTTTTTAATGGTAATGAGCTGGTGCACAGAGAAACGCTGTTTAAGGATCTGGCGCGCATTCGCGATGTTGAAATAGGTCACGACGGATTCGTCTACCTGTTGTTGGAAAACGAAACAGACAGTCAAATAGTGCGCGTGGTGCCAGCAACGTGAAAGCAACAATGTGAAAGCAACAACATAATAGCAACAATATAATAGCAACAACACAAAAGCGTCTGATCAGTATCTTTTAGTCCCGGTCGCGCTCAACGTAGAAACGTTTTACAAATCTAATACAAGCCGTCGAGATTTGGAACGTGACACGCACACAGTCATGCAGTTGTTTGACGCACGCTTTTCATCGCTCATGATTGAATCTCGATGTTCGGGCACGCCATCTAGCACAGGCGTTATACATGAGCCGCACATTCCTTGCGTGCAGGAGCACATCACTGCATAACCGTGATCATGCAGTACGTCTATCAAGTGCTCGTCCGCCGCCACTGTTAACACGTCACCGGTACTAGCAAGTTCAACCTCGAACGACTTGTTCTTAGATTGATCCATTTCCGGGGGTACGAAGGTCTCTAGGAATAGATGCTCGCTTGGCCATGACTTTTGTTTTGCAGTATTTATGATGAAGGTCATGAGCTCCGTTGGGCCACATATGTACATACCGTAACCAGCTCGATAGGGCATGAGCGTGGTTGAAACCTTGGATCGCGCGGAACCGTCGGTATCGTTGTTATGGACGGTGATATTTTTTGAAAAAGGTAGATCGATAAGCTCAGCATGAAACGCCAAGCTAGATACCTGATTGGAGAACAGATGCAGCTCGAAGGATTTATCGAGGCTGTGGAGGTGGTGCGCCATGGCTAATAGTGGTGTTAGACCAATGCCCCCAGCAATGAGTAAGTAATGTTCAAAGTCATGTCGCAGAGGAAAGTTATTCCTCGGTGTACTGATATTTAGGATGTCTCCTTTTTTTATCTGCGTATGCATGAATACAGAACCGCCAGACCCATTCTTGTCTTGTCGCACAGCAATGCTGTAGAGCTGGTCATCATAGGGTGAATTGTAAAGGGAATACTGGCGGATTAACCCATCATGCATTTTGACATCAATATGTGCCCCCGCTTCAAATCTAGGCCAGACATTTTGATTGGCCGGTACTAACGCATATGCGGCGACGTCGTCGGCGACGCTATTCACATTCTCGACTCTTGCGCTTAACCAAGTGCCGGTGTGTTTGATGGGTAGTTTAATGTCGGTAGATTTTCGCCATAGTGTTCTCGTTGGCACGTGTTGGCGCTCAAATAAGTGTTCACCCAACACCCATGCTTTTTTGTACCTGTAGTAAGGGATGGAAGGTGCTAGATGATGAAGGCAATGAAAGGCTTGGCCGAGTAGCAGCCAGCTGGCTAGCGGATTGGTTTTGACCCGCACAGTAGTTTGAAAGGGGGCTTTTTCCCATTCGACCCCTTGAGGATGCTGTATGTGGGCAAAGAACCAAGAAACATAAAACAGCCCAAAGCGCTGGGGTATCATAAAACAAAGAAAAAATGCTAACGCGTAGGGTGACGTCAGAAAGACAATATGAAGTCCGATATAAAAAGTCATGCAGGCAACAAACTCAATGCGTTCGCTACGAGGTCGCGAGTTCCAGTGCTTGAGATACCACAGAGACCAGTGTACATCCAAGCCCGCCAACACGAATGGTAAAGCCCAAGCGGGTGTCGAAACAAAAGGCTCGTCTGGGTCTTTGGTTGAACTGCCGGCGAAGCGGTGGTGCTCTAGGTGTAGGTAGCGATATATTCGGGTCGTGATCCCCGGCAGCAATAACAAGCAGCAAAGGGTACCAATCAGGTCATTAATCTTGCGATTACTGGAAACTGACCGATGTGTGGCGTCATGTAAGGGTGTGAATGAGGCGTAAATGGCGAAGGAGTTAATCACTAGCATGAGCAATATGTGAATATAGCCGGACAAATAGAGCGCTGTGCCCGTGCCAAACAGCGCAAATGCAAAAAGACCAAGGCCAATTTCCATTGGTGCCAATACCGGTAGTTTGGTTAGTGTTTGGAATCTTGGTTCACGCACCACTTGTTCCAATACTTCATGGGTCGTTTGGTTAAAAGAAAAGACCATGGTTTGTTCCCGTTTTTATGCGTCTATGTATACACACTAGCGGATAAGCTGAAAAGAAATTTCTATGTATGAGAACTAAAACCCGGCAAACAAATGACGCTAGCCGATGGTCGATACGTGTTTTAGCAGCTGTCGTTGATTTGATAGGTTGTGCTTATTCAGCAAGCACCGTCGGTCTGCATCGATGATGTTCGCCGGTCGCCGAACCACCATGCCGCACGCCGACGCCCTGCGCTTGATCGCCTAACTTTGATGGCCTAAATAGGAGGGAAAGTCTTTGTCTTGCTTTGGAAAGTTTAAGTGTCCTTGTCTTGGATGGCCAAGGCGTTGTTGATGTTAAGCACAAGTTTGTGGCTCTGTTGCGGCGCGAGTTCTACAGCATCGTCGCCGATATTGGCCGTTTCAACGCAGAGCATGGATAAATAATCCTGCGAATCAAACTGTGACAAACGTTCGGCTTTGTCGATCCAAGGATTCCACACAACGGTACTTCGACTGCCTGTGCTGTGTATCTCGATTATTGGTTTTTCTTTTTGGCTGATAACAATTGGATCAGCCGCGCCATCGTAAATACGGTCAGTTTCGCCGTTAAACCGTAAATCACCTTTTTGTTGATGGGCTTGCCAATCATCCAAGCAATCGAGATAGCGACAATCATCCAAACCACTCACCTGAGTATGATGAATGTCGCCGACGGACAAATAGGTGTGTAAAGCGTTCGTAAAGTGCACGGTTTGTTCGCTGAGGTTGTGTACGGTAAAGGCGACCGTTAACTCAGTTGATATCGTAAATTCAGCCTCGAGACGTGTCGCATGTGGCCAGTAGGGGTGTTCACCAGCCGCTAGCACGAGGCTCAGGGTGAGCACGCTGCAATGGTCGTCTATGGTCTTAATATCCTCTAACAGCCAGTCTTGGTTGCGCACAAACCCATGCGCGCTCGGTACGTGATCCTGCGTGTGTGGTACTGATGCTTGCACGGTTTTCGGGTTTCGGTCGAAATCACCAAACCAGGGCCAGCAAATAGGGATGCCACCGCGCAACGGGCTACCGGCTTTATAGTCGCAGGAATCGCTACACCAAATAGAGGCGGGCTGTCCCTTAGCTTGATACTGACTGAGCTGGGCGCCTTGTAAAAACACGGTTGCAGTGGCTGCGTCATTCTGGATATGCACGGCCAGGAGCTCTTTGTGTAGCTCAATCACCACCCCCGGCAATTCGCCAAATCGTTGGTAGAGTTGTTGCATTTGTTGGCCTGTGTCGACTGCCATGACGAATCCTGACTAAAAAGATGAACAATAGACTAATGCTAGACAATTGGCAGAATAAACGCGATTTTCATAAGAACACTCGACGAGGGTCGGCGCAGAGGTCTTTTTGCCATGCCTGGCAGTGCGCTTGCCGCTTGATTGTCGTGTCAATAACGGCATTGGTGGCGCTGCGACGGTCGACATTTGTGGCAAAAAGCTATAGGATGCGCGCGCTCAAGTACCGTCATTGTATGACACAGCGTGCTTGTTACACCCATCTCAAGCATCCAGGAATTACTTTGATAACCACCGCAAATATCACCATGCAATTTGGCGCTGCGCCCTTATTTGAAAATATCTCGGCGCAATTTGGTCACGGTAACCGCTATGGGCTGATTGGCGCCAACGGCTGCGGCAAATCAACCTTTATGAAGATTCTCAGCGGCGAGCTTGCGCCCACGTCCGGCAATATATCGATTACCCCAGGTAACAAGGTCGGAACATTAAGTCAGGACCAGTTCGCCTTTGAAGCGTTCAGCGTTGTCGATGCGGTGATTATGGGTGATGCCAAGCTTTGGGAAATTAAGAGAGAGCGAGATCGCATCTACGGTCTGCCTGAAATGAGTGAAGCAGACGGTATGAAAGTCGCCGACCTTGAGGTTGAGTTCGCAGAGCGTGACGGCTACACCGCAGAAAGCAGGGCTGGTGAGATCTTAATTCAGGCGGGCATTGACGAAAGCGTGCACTATAACTTGATGAGCGAAGTCGCGCCGGGCTGGAAGCTGCGGGTATTGCTTGCACAAGCTTTGTTTTCAAATCCCGATATTCTGCTACTCGATGAGCCTACCAACAATCTCGACATTCACAGTATCAGCTGGCTGGCGAGCGTTTTAAACGAACGTAAATGCACCATGATCGTCATTTCTCACGATCGCCATTTCCTTAACTCGGTCTGCACACACATGGCAGATATCGACTACGGTGAGCTACGTATTTACCCTGGTAACTACGAAAGCTTCCTTGCAGCGTCATCCTTGATCCGACAACAGTTGTTAACCGAGAATTCCAAGAAAAGTGACGAAATCGAAGAGTTGAAAGGGTTTGTTGCACGGTTCTCGGCGAACGCATCGAAAGCAAAGCAGGCGAGTTCACGCGCAAAGAAGCTCGACAAAATTGAGCTCGACGAAGTGAAGTCTTCAAGCCGTATGACGCCGTCTTTAAGTTTTAAACAAGATAAGCAGTTACATCGTCAGGCCCTTGTCTTGGAAGATTTAGAGCACGGTTTCGATGAAGGCGTGTTGTTCTCCAAAGGCAATATGATCATCGAGGCAGGCGCTAGGTTGGCGGTGATTGGTGAAAACGGTGTCGGCAAAACGACCTATCTGCGCTGCCTAATGAACGAAATCAAGGCCAATGTTGGTGAAGTAAAGTGGTCAGAAAATGCCACGGTCGCCTATTGTCCTCAAGATAGTACAGATGATTTTGATTCAGACTTAACCTTGTTTGATTGGATGGCGCAGTGGCGTAAGCCAGGTCACGACGATCTGATGATTCGTGGCATGTTGGGACGTTTACTGTTTACCGCGGACGATGCCAACAAGAAAGCCCGGGTCTGCTCCGGTGGTGAGAAAAATCGGCTGTTGTTCGGCAAGTTGATGTTGTCGGATGCGAATGTGTTGATCATGGATGAGCCAACGAACCATATGGATATGGAGGCAATCGATGCGCTCAATCAAGCCTTGATGCAATACGATGGCACGTTGATTTTTGTCAGTCACGATCGCGAATTTGTTTCAACTCTTGCGACCCGCGTGATGGAGATTAAGGACAAAGAAGTGATCGACTTCCAAGGTACATATGACGAATACCTGTCCAAGAAAGAGCTGCAAAGCAAAGCCGCTTAGGTTTCAGACGCAAACATAGGAAGCCATTTGTGGAACAGCGAGAATTTAAACCCTTCGGTAACATCAGTGCTTTAACGTTAGGCGGCGGAGGGCTTGGCCAAGTTTGGGGCGCAACCACCCGAGAGCAAGCGCTCGAAACGGTCGCGATTGCTTTGGATAATGGCATCAATCATTTAGATGTCGCACCCATGTACGGC
>Ga0209816_1001107_pt1 | contig 20318 bp, 10 predicted proteins | sample CoawatmetaG01DNA_FD_187509 | JGI IMG/M metagenome (GOLD analysis project Ga0209816, IMG submission 187509) | Marine microbial communities from the West Antarctic Peninsula - Coastal water metaG017-DNA (SPAdes) (version 2) | ecosystem: Environmental > Aquatic > Marine > Coastal ... | reverse complement strand
ACTTTACTTAAACCCTTCTCAATTAAATTAGTTTCTAAAACATTAAACTTAATAGTATCAGAATTACACGCATTAGCATCATAAACTACACAATAGTAATTACCAGTTTGACTTATATTAATACCTTGACTATTACCTACTAAACCTGTAGCATTCCACCAATTAAACGAATAAGGAGAAGTTCCTCCATTTATATTAGCAATTAACATATTTGCCTGCTGAATGACACTTAACTGTATAGAGTTTGGCTGAAAAACCTGTATTGTATCGGTATACAAGCAAGAAATAGCATCAACTATTTCATAAGAGAACACTCCTTCACACAATGAATCAGGCTGTACTCCCATCCAATCCACTTGATAAGGAGGTACTCCATTATCGATAATTAAACTTATATCTCCATCACAAAAACCATAGCAAGAAACATTGCTTATAAATTCAGTAACCGCTATATTACTAATGGCACCAACATAAACTAAATTACTATCTACACATCCATTTGCATCAACTACAGTAAAACTATAATTACCCTCATTAAGTGATTGAGGATTGAATCCATTCCAATTCTGAGTATATGGAGATACACCTCCAGTTACAATATTAATAACACTCCCATCATTAATGTAAGGACAAGTGGAGGGTGATATCGTATTTTGAACTGCAATTGCTGATGGTTGAGACACAAATAATATGCCGCTTATTATACAATTATTAATATCTGTAACATCATACATATAGTTCCCTGCATTTAAAGATAGGTTATTTACTGTCTGCCAATCTACTTGATATGGAGGTGTAGCTCCACTTAAAGACAAGTTTGCCGTACCTGTATTGCCACCATAACACAAAACAGCAGAAATATTTTCAATAATTTGTAAAGGAGAAGGCTGTTGAATAAATACTGAATCTTCAACAGTACAACCATTATAATCAGTTGTAATATATTGATGATAACCTGCATTTAACTGATTTTCATTTGCATTAGGCCATAGAGAAGAATATGGTGCAGTTCCGCCCATAATATTTAAAAGAGCAGTACCATTACTCCCATTATTACAGCTTACAGGTGTTACACTACTATTTACCATAAGAGCCTGTAAAGGCTGAATTACATTAACTGTGTTAGTAATTGTACAATTATTTTGATCAGTTATAGTGTATAAATAAGATCCTGCTGATAAATATTGAGGATTTATTCCAAACCAATCTGAACTATAAATTGGTATACCACCAGATATACTCAAATTAACTGTAGCATCAGCACCTCCATAACAACTTACATTCTGGGTACTCTCCATTACTACTAATGCATTTGGTTCATTTACCATAAATGATACTACCTTATTACAAACACCATTCTCAAGCACCGTAAGAATATATAATCCTGCAGATATATTTGAAATATCTTCTAGAGCAGAAACATATGAATTAGGTCCTGACCAATTATAACTAAACTGATTAACGGCTGAAGAAGGAAAATAACTTACATCAATTTCAGCCGAATAATTTCCAAAACAATCAACATCAGTAATAACCTCATTAATAACCGAAGCAGGAGGTTCAGTAACTAGAGTTGTAATAACAGGCAAGTTACAACCATTTACATCAGTAATATTCACAGTGTAAATTCCTGCAGATATATTTATCTGATCCTGTAAATTAGAACCATTATTCCAAACATATGAATATGGCTGCACACCTCCTGTAGGTGATATATTAATAATACCATCAGTTCCTCCGTTACAACTCACATTAGTTGAATTTATAGAATTATTCATTAAATTAGGCTCATTAATTAACACATTATAAGAGGCTGAGCAACCATTTGCATCTACCAAATATAAATTATAATTTCCTGGAACTAAATTATTGATATTCTGAAAAGGAGAGAAATAACTATTTGGTCCTGACCAAGTAAAACTAAATGGATAAGAACCTCCTGAAACAGTAATAAATACACTCCCATTATTATATCCATTACAACTTATATCACTAGCAATGGGATTAATGATTAACTCACCAGGCTCTAAAATAGTAAAAGCAGTATTTACTGATGGGCAATTATTGGAATCTGTAACAGTTACTGAATATACTCCTTGAGTCAAAGCACTAGCATTATGAATACCAAAATCAATAGTATAAGGAGAAAAACCCCCAGAAGCATTTAGTGAAACAGAACCATTATTGAGTCCAAAACAAGTAACATTAGTTGTTGAAATATTGTTTATTGTTATTGGGTTAGGATTAATTACTTGAACACTTGCTGTTTCACTACACCCAAATCCATCAGTAACTAAAACAGTATATGTTCCTCCTAATAGGTTTGAAATATCTTCAGAAGTAGCAGTAAATCCAAATGGGTCTGACCAAAAATAAGTATAAGGTGCGGTTCCGTTTTGCACTGTTAAGTTGATGTTTCCATCATTATACCCATTACAACTAACATGAGTAATATTGAAATATAGAGCAGAGCAATAAGTACATGTACCATCATCCGTATTAGCTAATAGATTAAAATTAGCAGCAGCAGTATCAATACAGCCATATATAATTGCTATACAACTACCGTCATCAACATTTGCATTAGGGTTATAATTAAATGCAGTAGAGTCTGTACAACCATAATAATCGCAAATAGTTAAGCAAGATGAATTTGTAATTCCCGGTATAAGTGCCTGACTTACCACCACATCATGAAAATCCAACACAATTCCACTTGAAGTAGTATGACAATAACTCATTATTGTTCCTAATTGTGACGTAGGATTATTTGAACAACTTCCCTCAACATCTACACAGTTATCAATAATTCCACCTGCAAAAGGAATAAATGGATCAGCTACCCAATTACACCAATGTGTATGATGAGAGCCTATATTATGTCCTATCTCATGAGAAATAACAGACAAATTCCATACATAAGAAGGATTGGGAAAAGAATAAGTAGTATCATTGTTCAAATCTGAAGAAAAACCATAACCCCAACTATTGTCACATAAAGCATCTAAATAGGCAATTCCTCCCGTGCCTGTATTACTTCTTTTCGACATTAAGTGTACCAAATCTCTATTTATTGCACCATTATTAGTTGTCCATTGACTTACCAATTCACTAAGCATATTACTGGACTGATTAATATAAGCAGCATAAGGGTCAGTTGTATTCCAAATATAAGAGTAAGTCACCACAATAGCAGCATTTACTTCACTATCATATATTTGGCTTACCCCAGCAATAATAGCTAAGGCCCAATTTGTAGTTTCCAAAGTTGAAGAAAAAGTATTACGAGTATAATTATCCACCTCAATAGCCAATTCAATACACACAGGATTAACCACAGAAGTAGTATTCACTATTTGTGAAGAAATATTATTACTAAACTCTTCATCTACCGCACAACTAAAATTAGAGTTATTTATACAGTTTGAAGCTTCAAATAAAATATATTTATTTTTATATTTTGAAATCTCATACTGCTTTCCATCAAATTTAAAAGTTGCATTTACATCATTATTAAATAAATTTAGGACTCCAATACTTTTTCCCTCAATAAATAATTTATATGAAAGAATTGTAGGTTTTTCAAAGATAATTTCCTCACCATTTTCGGCTAAAGAAATGATTTTAAAATCATCAGAATATACGTTGAATTTTTGAGCATTTAAAATAATATCTTCCTCAAAAAAAGGTAGATATAGATCAAATTCAGTATCTCTATTTTCAATTAGTCCCTGCTTAATTATTTCATCTAAAACTAATCCTTTTGTATTCTCTGGATTTTTAGTTGCTACTATAGAATTACTTGCATCAAAAGAAAATAACGATTGTGAAAAACTATAAAGTGGGAAAACAAATACCAAAATAAATATACTTATTTTTATTTTCATTACCTAATTAATTTAAACCCATCTTGATAAATAATTACTCCTCCATAAATATTTTCAACCTCAATAAAATACAAGTAAATTCCAGATGGAACAAGTTCTCCACCAACTTCTTTTCTTCCATCCCAACCCTTATCAATAGTATGGGTTTCAAAAATCTCTGCGCCCCATCTATCATAAATTTTCATTACAAATGTTTTAATCCCATAACCATACGGCTTAAATTCATTATTTAATCTATCATCTGTACTTGGTGTAAATGCATTTGGAATAAAAATTTCATATTCATCTACCAACACTTTTTTACTAATTGTATCAATACAATTGTACTCTGTTTCTATAGTTAAACGAACGACATACTCACCTGACTGATTGTATGAGTGAAACACTAAAGAGTCAGAGCCAAAAGTATCATCACCAAATTCCCATTCCCAACTAACAACATTTTGCCAGTATGTTTTTGTCATGTCTGAAAAAGCAAATGGCTTTTCCTTTTGCTCATAAAATCGCTTGTGTTCAGGCAATCTTAAGAAGTCTATACTTGGTGAAGGCAAGTTCTCAATTACAGCTAAGCTAGATGCCTCACATTGATTAGCATCACTAGCAACAATCTCATATATTCCTTCTGAAAAATCATTAACCATAGCAGATGATTGTCCTGAACTCCATGTAAAATTGTACAAAGGGACACCGCCAGTTAAAGAAACTTCAGCATAACCTACTCCCCTTTCACAAGTATCCGTAGAAATTTGTAAAATAAGTGATAACGAATCTGGTTGGCCTAAAGTAATGCTATCCATCCATAAGCAACCATTATTATCATAAACAATCACTTCATAATATCCTGCCGTAAGATTAAAAATACTTGAATTATTCATACCATTATTCCATTGATAAGTATAAATTCCCGCTCCACCTGAAACTACTTCTTCAATAGCCCCATCACTTTCACCATAACAACTAATATCAAAATTATTATAATCAGAAATAGAACTAATATTACCATGCATTTCAGAAATTGGTTCTTGCAAGTTTAATGCGTAATCAATTGTACAATCTAAACCATCAGTAATAGTAACATTATAATTGCCAGCAAATAATCCGAAAATACTATCATTAACTGAACCAGTATTCCAAGCATAAGAAAAAGGGATATACCCCCCATTGACATCTATATTAACCCAACCACTATTATCTCCCTTACAAGCAATATTAAAGCCTGTATAATCAGAAGTCGTAATATCTACAATCTGATTTAAAGATGTAGGCTCATCAATAACCAACTGAACTTCTTTCGTGCAAAAATTTGCATCTGTAATCAAAACGATATATACTCCAGCTATCAAATTATTAATATCTTCAGAGTTAGACCAAAATAAATTAGGCCCACTCCACTGATAACTATAAGGTGGTGTTCCACTACCTAATAATATTTGAACATCAACAGCACCTGTACTTTCACCATAACATTGAACATCAGTTTTCACATAACTTAAAGCAATTGAATCATTTTGTAAAATAGTTACTGAATTTGTATAAATACAAGCTGTTGCATCCGTTATTTGGTAAGAGGAAACTCCTGAATACATTGCTGCAGTATCTACATTCCCCCAATCTATCACATAAGGAGGACTACCCCCTAAAACCTGCATGCTTACAGAGCCTGTATTTGTACCAAAACAAGAAGCATCAATTGTATTTGTGATCGCATTAATTGCAGATGGTTCATTCACGAAAATAAGTGTGTCAATCGTGCAATTTAAAGCGTCTGTTATATTTAAAAAATACCCTCCAGCTCCCAGATTAATTACATCTTGACTTGTTTGACCACTAGACCAATTATAAACAAAAGGATAATCTCCTCCTATAATTTCAATATCAACTAAACCATCTGTCCCATTAAAACATTTAGGATTTGTAATACTAGCTTGAACATGAAAATCTTCTGATAACAATAAAAAAGAATCTTGCAGAGTACAATTATTTAGATCATAGACACTCAACACATAATTACCTTCATTCAGTAGTGAATTAACAGGAACTGTATTACCATTACTCCAAACATAATTATAAGGAGGGGTTCCACCAGTTACATTGACATTAATTTCTCCATTATTACCTCCTACGCAACTAACTTCAATAACATTTGAAATCATATACAAGCTACTTGGTTCACTAATTACAAATGAAAAATAAGAAGGGCAATTAGCATCATCAATTAATAAAACCGAATAATTTCCAACTGATAAGTTAAATACATCTTCTGTAATCTCACCGTTTGACCAAGCATAGACAGGATTTGACAACACGGCAGTATTTAAATTAATAAAACCATCAATATCTCCATTACAACTAACATTACTTACTGATGATGTAATTTGCACCTGCATACCTGCAGAAACAATAAAACTAGCTTGTTTAGTACACAAATTACTATTATCAGTTACTATCAACTGGTAGGAACCAGAACTTAATCCAACAATGTCTTCCAGAGAAGAAGAAAATAACTGAGGACCGTTCCAGCTATAATTAAAAGGACCATTGGCATTACTAACGGTTATATCTATTACTCCATTAGCATTACCATAACATAATTCATTTTGGATATTAGCAGTAATTTGAATTTGAGTAGGCTCAGTTATAAATATAGGTAAAGGAATACTAACAGTAGTACAACTATTTACATCTGAAACAGTAAAAATATAGTTTCCCGATCCAATACCGTTTATATCTTCTGAACTAATCTGAGATCCATCAGGGTAAGTCCAAGTCACTGTAAGAAAGCCAACACCACCATTTGTATTTAAATCAATTCCTCCATCTTGTTCTCCATAGCAGGAAACATTAGTTTGGGTAAAACTATACGTAATTTCAGCAGGCTCATCTATTAATACTTGAATACTAGAAGAAAGCAAACAGAATTTATCATCAATAACACTTAAAGTGTACAGCCCAGCTCCTAAATTACTAATATCTTCTAGATTTGATAAAAATCCATTAGGTCCTTGCCATGTTACAGTATAAGGAGAAGTACCACCAGCAAGTGTTAAATTTATATCCCCATCATTTTGTCCAAAACAAGAAATATCACTTGACAAATAAGCCGCTGATATTATTAAAGGTTCAATCAAATTTATCTGCTCATTAATAGGTGGACAATTATTAACATCTATAATAGTAGCATAATAAGTACCTGCTTCCAATCCAAATAATGGGTTTGTATTTGCTGTAAACCCATTTGGCCCAATCCAACTAATAGATAGTGGATAATTCCCGCCAGCTGCATTTAAAGAAATTCCGCCATCAGCACCACCAAAGCAACTAATATTAGTTTGCAGTGAATTAGTTGTAATTGCTGATTGCTCACTAATAACAACTTCAATAGGCAAAGGACTACATCCATTTGCATCAGTCACAGTACACCAATAATTAGCAGCCGCAATACTTGTTAAGTCCTCAGTTGAATAGATAAAGCCAGAAACAGAATCTATCCAAGCAAAAGTATAAGGGATAACTCCTCCTGAAATAGATAAATCAATATTTCCATCAGCCAGCCCATTACATGTTACATCTGAAAAAGAATAACTAGTTGTAAACTGTGTAAGTTCTGCAACAGTAATAGTATCTGAATACAATACGCAGGAACCATTTGTTATTGAAAAATAATATTGACCTGCAGATGCTGTTATAATACTCGTAGTATCACCCGTACTCCATAAAATAGAATAAGTTCCATTTATTTGAGCCTCTAAATCAATAGTTCCATTACAAGGTATAGTTAAAGTATCTACCCCAATACTCACACCATACGCTGCTATTTCTAAAGTAGGACTTGAAAAACTATTTGCTTCAAAAAAGACGCCAGAATCCAAATAATCATCAGAACCATCAGCAATAGCTAAACGAATATGATAAGTTTCACAAGCTTGCACAATAGCTTCAGCAGTAAAAACATCTGTATAACCATTATAAGAAATGGATGTCCCAGTATTATAATACTGCCCATACAGGCCTGGGTGTATAGAACTAATCGTAATTGGCAAAGATGGAGATGAATTAGGAACAGTTGCTATGTTTATTGAACCATTAGGAAATCCAGCAGGTGAAGAATAAGGACCCGTAATTCCTGGACCGCTAATAAAAAAGCCAAAAACATCATTAAAAGAAGAATTTACGTAAGTAAGATATTCTTCTGATCCAAAACAATAATTAAAACGCAAAGTATCCGATTCTGGAATAAAATCAAATTCTAACACACACATATCATTAATATCCGAAACAGAAAAAGACTGCCCCACTAAGGCGGGTACAGAGTTTGCAACTGTATATAAATCATTACAAATCGTATTCGGGTTAGCATTACACTGAATTCCTGTATTTGGAGTATTAAAAGAATTAGGGCTTCCCCCTAAGTCTGCATCCAAAGCATGCCCACTTGACATTACAATACCACTTGCCATTCCTATTGAAGAACCTGAAGTAAATGCACCAATCTGTTGAGTATTACCTGTAAAAGATATATTACTAACCGCAACACCACTCCCAACCAAAACATTCTGCACCAGATTAGTAGCCATATTATTTGGAGCGGCATTAGTAATTCCTATTTGAGCTTTTAGCTGTAAGAAACAACCAAAAATTAGCAAGAAAAAAAAACTTATTTTACTTTTCATTTTCATAATTATATGATCAGCACAAATTTATAAAAAACAACTTAAAAACTAAAAAACTTTTAAAAAAAAAAACATATACTTGTAGAACATTCTAAACAAAAAAAATTGAAAAAAAATATACTACTTATCCCTATCACTATTGCATTAGCAATTTTCTTTTATCCAACAACCTCTATTTCAAATGCTGGCGGATCTCCTGGAGGAAAAACAGGATCGCCAAATGATGGTGCTGCAAGTTGTACTGAATGCCATTATGCAGGAACTGGAACAGGAGCAACAATTACTACAAATATCCCAACAAACGGATACATACCAAACCAAGTATATACAATTACTGCAGACATTATTCATTCCGGAATAAATAAATTTGGCTTTGAAATCACATCTGAAAAAAATTCTGGAAATACTAAAACAGGTAGCTTCTTACTAACGAATAGTGCTGAAATGAAATTTGCAAATAACAATACTGCAATAACACATAAATCAGGAGGAACATCTGGAAGTAACTCCAGGAGTTGGTCAATGGATTGGGAGGCTCCAAACACTGGAACTGGAGATGTTACTTTTTATGGAGCATTTATTACTGCAAATGGAAATGGAAATAACATGGGAGATACTTATCACTCAACTAATTTAACTGTTAGTGAAGCAGTAGTTAATTCAGTAAGCGATTTATCTGCACAGAATGACTTTACATTCAATACCGTTACCAAAACAATTGAAACGATTAATACTGTTTCAGTATATGACATTAGCGGAAAGTTAGTTCTTACTATTAATAATGCAACTACAACTCTTTCTCATTTAAATAAAGGGATTTACATTCTTAAATCAGAAAATAATACGCAAAAAATTATATTGAATTAATTTTCAATAATTTCAAATTCAGTTCTTCTGTTGGAAGCCCTACCTTCAGCAGTACCATTAGAATCAACAGGATTAGATTGTCCGTAACCTTTTGCGGACAATCTATTTTTGTTTACTCCCTTTTCTACTAGATAATTTACTACTGCATCAGCACGTCTTTGCGACAGCAACTCATTAAAAGATTCTGCACCTATATTATCCGTATGTCCTGAAATTTCAATTTTCAGGCTAGGTACATCATTCAAAAGCAAAACTAAACGCGCTAACTCAACATAAGAATCATCCTTTACTTCCCATTTTCCTGTATTGAAAAATACATTTCTAAGGGCAATATTACTACCTACTTTTATGTTTTTTAACTCAACATCCTTAGTTACACTATTAAAACCATCCCCCTTAGGCAAGTCAAAATTTTCCGAATGAAATAAATATCCATCAGCAGATACAGAAATTCCATAGTTATTGCCAGCAGGTAAGGATAACAGAAATTTACCTGTAGCACTATTAGAAAAGAAGGAAGTATACACTTTTCCTGATTCATTTAAGATAATCTCAATTGCCGCTTTAATAGGTTTTTTAGTAATAGCATCCAAAACTTTACCTTTAAAAACAGTTAAGGATTTTTCCTCCACCAGAATAGGTTTTGCAATCGTGTTATCACTCACAGGCTTTGCAATACTAGCGATTAACTGATCCTGCACATCAGCACTCATTGGCTTATCAGCTCCCCAATAAGTTAACTTATAAATATCTAATCCACCCATTCCACCCGCTCTATTGGATGCAATAAAAGCATATCTTCCACTAGCAGTAGCACTATAAAATAAATCATCATAAGGAGTGTTAATTGGATAACCTAAATTAATTGGCTCACCCCAATGTCCTAAATCATCAACATGAGAAACAAAAATATCATAACCACCAAGTGAATTATGTCCTTGAGATGAGAAATACATAGTTTTTCCATCAGGATGAATATAGACTGAACCTTCCTGAAATTTTGTATTCACCTCATGACCAGCACTCTGACCCTTACCCCAGAGATTACGCTCCCTATTCATTACTCCTGAAAAATAAATATTTTTATTACCGCTATACCCTCCATCAGTAATATAATACACCTTAACATCTGGCGGATCAAATGAGGCAAATGTTTCATTCCCATCCGTATTTCCTCCTCTTAGCTTTTCACCCATCTTCCTAGTAGGTGTTTCCCATTTTAAACCATTCAATTTAGATTCAAACACATCAGTGTTACCATCTTCCTGTTTAAAAATAAGTAATCTTTGTCCGTCATAAGAAAGCCCACCTACAACATCATTATCCTCCGTATTTAATTCTGAAACAGGCAATACTGATTCAAATTTTCTGGCACTTAAAGCGGAAGAATATATATCCTGATCATAAATACCAAACTCATTTGCTTGATTTTCATTCGGCTGATTAGAAGTGAAAATTAGCAATTCTCCATCAGCACTCAAACAAGGACTCCAATCGTCAAACTCAGTATTCAACGCTATATTGTCTACCCAAATTCTGTGGGAATTAGCCAATATCTCACTTGCACCCAGACAATCTTTAGTATATTTTTTAGCTAATACCTGATAGCGTTCATACACTTTACTTTTAGCAGAAAGTTTAAACTGCTCAAACTGCTCAACTGCTTGCGAATAATCGCCTTGCAATTGCAATGACATACCATAGAAAAATAAAAAATCAGATGGAAAATCAGAAGTTAACTCCCTAACTCTTAACAAATAGTCAGCTGCTTTTTCTTTTTGATTAGTAAACAAATAGCTACTCCCAATTTTATAATTAAGCTCTGCATTATTTGGATTAAAATCTTGTGCTTTTTGATAATGGAAAATAGCCTGCATAAATAATATATTATCCTCTTGCATTACCAATATATTCTCAATTCCCTCTTCACGCATTTCATCAGCAATTGTTATATTTCCTTTTGCCAACCTCAAACCTTGTTTATCTTCTTTAAAGTTTGAGTTCTTAAAAGCAATATCTTGAGCAACAGTAACGCTCGCAATTAACCAAAAACCAACTAGAAATAAATTTTTACCCCAACTACTATTCACAATCATTTACTAAATATTTTTTTGCCATCATAATTCCTAATTCTTTTGCTTTTTTCCAATCTAAACAAGCACCATCCTCATCTCTAATCATCTGCTTGGATATCCCCCTATTTAAGTAAGCTTTTGCATAATTTACATCAAATTGAATTGCTTTATCAAAAGCCGCAATAGCTTCATTGTATTTTTTCATTTGATGATTAATGACTCCTTTATTATTAAACGCAGGAGCATATTCAGTATTCGCGACTAAGGATCTATCAATTTCAATTTTTGCTTTTTCAAATTCGTTTTCATCCAGCAATAGACTTGCCTTGTTATTATAGGCTAAAGCATAATTAGCATCTTTTGTAATTGCCAAATCATAATAACTCAAAGCCTTATCAACTTCACCTTGTTTAGCATAAATACTTGCCAAGTTACTATAGATAAATGCCAAATTAGTATTCAAAGCAATTGCGGCCAAGTAATCGTTTATTGCCAAATCAAATTTATCTAACTTACGATAGCAACTTCCCCTGTCGTTTAAAGTATATGCATTTGTATTAATTACTAAGGATTGCGTAAATAATTGTTCGGCATCTTCATATTTTTCATCTATAAAAGCAATAACCCCAAGTTGGCTCATAGCCAAATACTCATCACCCTTAAAGGACAAAATAGTTATGTACATTTCTACAGCTAAAGATTTATCTGTTTTTAAGTACAAGCTAGCAATTCCATATAAGGACAAAAAATTAGTAGAATCAAGATCAAAAGTCTTTAAATAATCTGCAATTGCCAAATCATAATCTGACTTCTCATAGCATTTTGCTCTACTCAAATAGGCTTGCAAAAAAATAGAATCAATATCAATTGCCTTAGTAAAGTAAGGAATTGCCTCACTATAATTTTCATTTTCTAATAAAATCAACCCTTCATTATATGCATCTCGAGATGCTTTTAAATATTCATTTTGTTCATTTATTTGAGCGATCGAATCACCAAATTGTTGCTCCAAGGAGTTAACCTTTGTACTGTCTGAAGTTTGAGAATCTGCACTTTTATTAAACAAAAAAACAAAACAGAGTAGAGGAAATAGCTTATACATATACCTTTATTTTAGGGCGTTGAAAGTACAAAGAATAAAAGCAGAATAAACATTATTACTTTAAATAAATATCAACAATTGTTAGCAATTTTCGCAAACTATTACAAAAAAATACTTCCAACAACTTATTTGTTACATCAAAATTATATATATAATTAATTATTTAGATTAAGTAAGTTAATTATCTGATTTAAAGAATTTTAAAACACATACATGACAACCTGTCACAACTGTTTTAAAGTAAAAATATACATAAAATATAAACCATTTTGATTTTGTAAGTTTGCCAAATGAGAATTGACATCATAACATTATTTCCTGAATTTTTTAACGCTTATTTTGAGTACTCAATTTTAAAGCGAGCAAAAGAAAATGGCAAGGCAGAAATCATAATTCACAACTTACGAGACCACTCCACAAACAAGCAAAAAAGCGTTGACGATTATCAATTTGGTGGCGGTGCGGGAATGGTAATGTGCATACAACCAATTGATGATTGTATTGGCAAATTAAAAAGCGAAAGAGACTATGATGAAGTAATCTATTTGTCACCTGACGGAGAAACGCTAAACCAACAAATTTGCAATACCCTATCCACATATAAAAACATAATTTTATTGTGCGGACACTATAAAGGAATTGACCAAAGAGTAAGAGAACATATTATTACTAAAGAAATATCAATTGGGGATTATGTACTAACAGGTGGAGAAGTAGCTGCCGCCATACTTTCTGATTCCATAATACGCTTAATTCCTGGTGTGATTTCTGACGAGACATCAGCACTTACTGATTCTTTTCAAGATAATTTATTAGCCCCACCTATATATACTCGCCCATCAAACTATAAAGGATGGGAAGTACCTGAAGTATTACTATCTGGAAATGAGAAACTTATAACAGAATGGAGAGAACAAGAAGCAATAAAAAGAACAGAAGAAAAGAGACCAGATTTATTTGAGTAAAATTGTTTGTTTCTTAGGATAATTAAATAAAAATATGCGTAATATTGCAAACCGATTTCAAAACCTAATATTAGAAAAATGAACATTACCGAAACTATATCAAAAGAACTTACTGCTGGAAACGATTTACCAAATTTCAAAGCAGGAGATAATATTACTGTTTACTACACAATTAAAGAGGGAGAGAAGCAAAGAACTCAGTTCTTTAAAGGAGATGTTATCCAAAGAAAAGGTAGTGGTGCAACTGAAACATTTACAATCAGAAAAATTTCTCACTCAATAGGTGTTGAAAGAATTTTCCCTATTAATTCTCCTTTAATTGAAAAAATTGAGTTGAACAAAAAAGGTAAAGTTAGAAGAGCAAGAATTTACTACTTAAGAGAATTAACTGGTAAGAAAGCTAGAATTAAAGAAATGAGATAATCTCTCACTACATATATAATAAGGAATCCTGCAATAGCAGGATTTTTTATTGTCTAATAATTCGGAATTCAGTCCTTCTATTTTGAGCTCTATTACTAACAGATGTGTTGTCTACTCTAGGAAATTGCTCTCCATATCCATTATAACTTAGTCTTTCTCTATCAAGATCATAAGCAATAAGTAATTCATAAACTGCCCTAGCCCTATTTTCAGACAAAATCTGATTCTTTAAACTCTCACCAATATTATCCGTAAAACCATTTATTTCAATTTCCATATTATTATTCAACTTCAGATAAGCAATAAATTCAAAAAGTACATTTTTTGCTATTGAACTTATTTGAAAGGAATTTGTTTCAAAATAAATATCACTTAAGTCAAACGACCTTCCTTGCTCTAAAGAATGTAATTCAAAATCCAAATTAGTAGGAGAAGAAAAAGAAGTATCATTAGCTGAAATATAAGCTGAATTAAAGGCAAACCCTTCCTTTTTAATAGTAATCAACACATCATCACCTTTAGCCAATGTCAAAGAAGAAACATAAGTTCCTGCATAAACTTTTACAATAGTAACTTCATTAGTATTTATATTTTTTATTTCTAACTCTACATCTTCCAAAACTTGCCCATTTTCATCCATTAACTCTCCTTTTAAAAATAGGACTCTTTCAGGCTTAGCATCATCATGTAAAGGAAAAGAATAGATATCCCAACCTCCTACTCCATCTAATTGATTTGAAGCGAAATAGGCCTTACCCCCATCTGTACTAACAAAAAGTGAAATTTCATCAGCTACTGTATTAATAGGGTAACCAATATTCTGAGGTTCTTGCCAGTTCCCAAAACTATCCATTCGGGAATAAAAAATATCAAACCCACCCAGGCTAGGGAAATTTGTTGAGGAAAAAAATAAGGTTTTCCCATCTGTATGCAAATAAGGGGATTTTTCATTTTCATTACTATTAATAGCCGAACCTAAATTTTTAGGATTTGTCCATTTACTATTTAGCCAATTAATTTCATACAAATCAATCTTACCATATCCCCCAACCCTATCACTAGCAAAGATTATTGTTTTACCATCAGAAGAAACAGTAGGTTGAGATTCCCAAGAATCTAATTTTGAAATTTTATCAGAAAAGGTTTTCACAACTGACCAAGCATTACCTTCTCTGTTCACATAATAAATATCACAATTATTATAGCCTTTTTTATTCCTAATACATTTTGTATAATACAACACTCTATTGTCAATCGTAATAGAAGCTCCACCCTCATTACTCTCTAAGTTAAAAGGAGAAGGTAAGGCCTGACCAATCTCAAACTTACCATTTATTTTTCTACTAGACACAAACTCTTCAACACTAGTATTTGTAATTGAATGTAAACTTTTTTTATCCGACCTTCTAGTAAAAAATGATAACTCCTGATCAGGAGAAATTGTAGGTAGATACTCATCAAAAACAGTAGAAATACCACTTACAATTTTAGGATTAAAAGGAACAGGATTAGTAATAATTTCAGCAAGAACTTTTGCTTTTTCATATATATTCATTGCATCAGAATAATACGGATCAGCAATCCCTAAACCTATACTCTTCCTCAAGTACAAATCTGCACTCACATAGTCCTTTCTATTAAAAGCAATCTCTCCTAAGAAATAATAAACTTTAGGAAAATTTTCAGGACAATTAGCTATTACTTTTAGTCCTTCAGTTTCAGCATTAAAAAAATCAGCTTTACGCCATAATATCTCAGATTTCAAAGCACTAAATACAGCAATATCATTTGTTATACGCAGTTCATCTAAGGCAGCATAATATGCCTTTTTTTCAATAAGCTTAATTATTTTTTTAACTAATCTTTTATCCTTTGTTTTTTCAGGAAAGCATTCTTGAGGGAAAACAAAGTTAAATGAAAAGAAAAAATAAAAAAGAAATAGTATACGCATACTAACTCATTAATTCTTCTTCAGTAACTTGGCGTAATTCACCTTCAGTTGAAGCCACAATAGTAGCTACAGTTGCATCACCTGTTACATTAACAACTGTACGCATCATATCTAGTATTCTGTCCACACCAAAAATAAGTGCTAACCCCTCTGTGGGTACATTAATTGCTCCCAGAACAATCACTAGCATCACCATACCAGCTCCTGGAACAGCCGCAGCTCCAATAGAAGCCAAAGTTGCAGTAAGCACAATAGTAAGTTGTTGACTTAAGTCCAATTCAATACCAAAAGCCTGTGCAATAAATACAGCTGCAACCGCTTGATAAAGAGAAGTTCCATCCATATTGATTGTTGCACCTAAAGGTAAAACAAATGAAGAGATTTCTTCTGAAACCCCTAAATGATCCTCACACCTCTCCATAGTAACAGGTAAAGTTGCCGCACTCGAACTAGTGGAGAATGCCAACATTTGTGCAGGAGAAATTGCCTTAAAAAAATCAAAATACTTTACTTTAGTAAACATCCTTAATATTAATGGATAGACTACTAGCACCATCATCAATAAACCTGCAATAACGGTTAGTGAATATTTTCCTAAAGCGATAAACAAAGTAGAGCTTGCCCCAAAATCAACCACCAAGCCTCCTAGAAGAGCAAATACGCCATAAGGAGCCGCAAGCATGATTAAATCTACTATTTGCAAAATAATATCATTTACTCCATCAAAAAAACCTTTCACATAAAGTGTTTTTTCGCTTGGTAGCATAACCATTGAAATACCAAATAAAATAGCAAAGAAAATAACTTGTAACATATTAGAGTTATCACTTGATGCTGAGATTATATTAGTCGGCACTATATCAACTACAAACTGAAGTGGACCTGCCTCTTTCACATTTCCTGCAGCGGCTATTTTCTTATCTGCACCTGACTGAGAATTTTCAGTTAACTTAATAGAGTCTTTATCAAAATCCGCACCAGGATTTACCATGTTTACCAAGAACAAACCAATACTTACCGAAATAACTGTGGATACTAAGTAAATAGCAATTGTCTTCCCTCCTATGCGTGATAACCTTGAAATATCAGATAAGGATGCAACACCTTTTATAAGGGATGCAAATACTAAAGGCACTGCAATTAGCTTTAATAGATTAACAAAGATAACCCCCCATGGCTTTATCCATGCATTAGTAAAATCTACCCAACCTAATTTATTAGCGACAAGGCCGTAAAAAACACCTAATACCATTCCGATTATAATTTTCCAGTGTAATGCTAGTTTTTTCATATTATTCTATAACTATTTTTTTCTCTACAGTACCATCATTATAGATGTAAAAGAGAGGTATATTTGATTTAGGAGTAGTTGATTGACCTAAAGAATTTATTATTTTCAATAATTCTCTTGATGAAGATGTATTTACTGCGTTATTAAAATTACTAGAAATTAAACCATTATCTATAGAAATATTCTCATCTCCTAGCTGATATGGTAGATATTGGAATCCACCAATAAACATCTCGTCCTGCGTATTAAATCCTGATTGAACAGTTACAGGAATAGGGTTAGACGGACTAACAGTATTTTCATAATTTCCCTTAGCATATATTATACTTCCCGCAGGTATTTTAATAAATTTTTCAAAGAAATATGAATATTGCCATTCGAAATCCCATTTATTAATCTTAATCAGGTTTATTGTATCATTTAAAGGAGTTACAGCATAAATTACCATATCTTTTCCTAAAAGATGCATGTGAGGAAAAACAGACATGAATGAATAATCTTGTGTTGTAGGACCAAAAGAACCCGTAATCTCAGTAATCTGATTTGGAGGTAAATAAAATGGAGCCCCAAACAATCCTTCATTAATTAAAAAATCATAAGATATCTCCCTAATTAACGTAGTTTGAGGATAAAAATAAAATTTAACCTTAGTACTATCAATTTGACCTAAACTTCCCTCTGGATAATGCATAGCAAAAGAAACACTACTATTCGCAGGTAATACCACGCCAAAAGAGTTGTTAGTATTTTCAGGGTAAGTTAATGGTAAAGCACCTGGTGCATAACTATAAAGCATATCTCCTTGTGGACCCATACAGTCAGCTGTTGTAACAACAGAAGTATTAGGAAATGGATCTACTGAAACAAGTACATGATGTACAGTTTGTAAATTTCCAGGAATTACTTCAATAGCTCTAATTCTTCTGTTTTGCAACAAACCAGTTGGAATAGAGAAACACACATAATCATCAGAATTTGATGTTGCAGAACTTGCATATATTGGCATCTGCAGTTCTAAATCAGAAACACCCAATTGTGATGAATTCCCAAATATTGGCATTGGCGGAAGCAATGAAGTATCTCCAAGAGGCACTCCATTTGTTATCCAATCCAATATAGTATTTATCTCATTCATACTTAAAACATTTTCATTTGCATAATTCTGAAATAAAGTATCTGCAGGCCATGGTGGCATTTCTCCAGAAGCAGTAACATGCTGTATCATACCTCCATTAGAGACAACACTTGCATATGTTTCTAATGTTAGTGGAGCTATACCTCCATCATAATGACATTGTAAACATTTCCCATATAGTATTGGTGCAATATCTTCAGAATAATTAGGACTTTGCCCAAAGCAAATAGTTGGAATAAGCAATACAAAAAATAATTTCTTTATCATCTTAAATTTTATTAGTTAAACTTCTTAAGTAATGATCGACCAAGGTAAGTGCTAGCATGCCCTCCACAATAGGAACAGCCCTTGGCACCACACAAGCATCATGTCTTCCCTTTGCTTTAATATCTATTTTATTTCCATTTTTATCAATCGTATTCTGCTTTTGCATAATAGTAGCTACTGGCTTAAAGGCTACTTCACAATAAATATCATTCCCATTGCTTATTCCTCCTTGGATTCCTCCAGAAAAGTTTGTTTTAGTTTTTCCACTTGCATCTATCATACTATCATTAACCTCACTCCCTTTACTTGTAGCAATATCCACTCCATCAAAACCATATTTAAAGCCGTGCACTGCATTAATAGAAAGCATTACCTTTCCTATGTCAGCATGTAATTTATCAAAAACAGGCTCTCCCCATCCGGCAGGAACTCCAGTTGCTAAAGCCGTAATTTCTCCACCAATGGTATCGCCTTGTTTTTTTGTTTTTTCAATAGATAAAATCATTTGATCAGCAATAGCATTATCGGGACACCTAACTAAATTATCATCAATCAAGGATAAATCCAATTCAGCATAACATTTTTTAAGCTTAACATTTCCAACAGCTGAAACATAAGCAGAAATATTCACTCCAACTTTATTCAAAATTTGTTGAGCAATTGCTCCAGCCACCACCCTACAAGCTGTCTCACGAGCTGAAGACCTTCCACCCCCTCTATAATCTCTAATGCCATATTTGGCCGCATAAGTGAAATCAGCATGAGATGGGCGAAAAGCATCTTTTATAGCAGAATAATCTTTACTCTTAGCATCTTCATTTTTAATGATAAATCCTATAGGAGTACCTGTAGTTTTTCCTTCAAAAATACCAGACAAAAATTGAACTTCATCATTCTCTTTCCTTTGAGTGGTAATCTTGGATTGACCTGGTTTCCTTCTATCCAATTGTTTTTGAATAATTTGAAAGTTTAACTCCAAACCAGAAGGGCAACCATCAATAACTCCACCAATAGCAATACCATGCGACTCACCAAAAGTAGTTAGTTTAAAGAATTTTCCGATAGAATTTCCCATAATGGCAAATATAAGGTATTTGGAGTGAATTGTGTATTTTCGCATCAGAATATATAGCCATGAAAATAGTAATCAAAAATATAGCTGAACTTATACAAACAGAAGAATTTCCAAGAAAGTGGGTTGCAGGAAAAGATATGTCTCAGATCAACACCATAAAAGATGCCTTTGTAGAAGTTGAAAATGGAATTATCACATTATTTGGAAGCATGGAAGATTGGGCAGGAATTGAAGACTGGAACAATACTGAAATAATTGATGCTGAGGGAGGAATTGTATTTCCAACCTATTGTGATAGCCATACTCACCTAGTATTTGCTGCAAGCCGGGAAGGAGAATTTGTTGACAGAATAAATGGTCTTAGTTATGCTGAAATTGCAGAAAAGGGAGGAGGAATTCTAAATTCTGCTGAAAAATTGCAAAATGCTACTGAAGATGAATTATATGAAGATGCTCTTGTTCGATTAAATGAATTAGTGAAAATGGGAACTGGGGCCATTGAAATAAAAAGTGGCTACGGCCTGACTTTGGATGCAGAAATTAAAATGCTAAGAGTCATAAAAAGACTTAAAGAAAATACAGAAGTAACAATAAAAGCTACCTTTTTAGG
>Ga0209816_1001106_pt1 | contig 20321 bp, 16 predicted proteins | sample CoawatmetaG01DNA_FD_187509 | JGI IMG/M metagenome (GOLD analysis project Ga0209816, IMG submission 187509) | Marine microbial communities from the West Antarctic Peninsula - Coastal water metaG017-DNA (SPAdes) (version 2) | ecosystem: Environmental > Aquatic > Marine > Coastal ... | reverse complement strand
GAAGTGAATTTATGGAGAATCCAACTAGACCATTAGATAAAGCTATATATGGTGGCGCCGTTGATACGGTTGGTGGAGATATACTTGCTAAAATTATTTCAATGATAGCTCCAAAATGCTCAGTATCAGCATGTGGTAATGTTGCTGGAATGGAACTAAATACAACAGTATTTCCCTTTATTTTAAGAGGAGTTTCTTTGTTAGGTATAGATTCTGCTGAATCCGCTATTGAATTTAAGGAATCTATTTGGGAGCTCTTGTCAGGAAAGTGGAAAGTTGATCTTGAAAACTCCTCAAAGACAATTAGTTTAAGTGATGTTGGCGAAGAAATTAAAAGAATTTTAAATGGCGAGCAAGTCGGAAGAGTCGTCATTAAACATGGAGAATAAAAATATGAAAGATGATATAGATACTTTTTATGATGATGTTGAGGCTAATGAGGATAGCAAATCTGACGCTAAAGTCGCATTTATTATTATAGTTGTTGCAGTTATAACTGCACTTTATTGGGTTTCTGGTCAGTAAAAAATTTATTCAGATAGGTACTTTTCAGCATCGAGTGCGGCCATGCAACCAAATCCAGCTGAAGTTACTGCTTGTCTGTATATTTGATCAGATACATCACCTGCAGCAAAAACTCCATCCACACTAGTTTTAGTAACAGAACCATTAGTTCCAGATTGAATAAGAATATAACCATTATCCATATCTAATTGATCATTAAATATATCAGTATTAGGCTTGTGACCTATTGCAATAAAAATACCCATAACATCTCTTTGAATTTCTTTACCATCCTGAGTAAGCAGGGCGCCTGTTACCCCGGTCTTATCTCCTAAAACCTCTATTAATTGAGTATTCCATAAGATTTCTATTTTCCCCGCAGCCTCTTGCTCAAAAACTCTATCTTGAAGTATCTTTTCACCTCTCAACTCATCTCTTCTATGAACTAGTGTAACTTTAGAGCAAATTCTTGATAGATATAAAGCTTCCTCAATAGCTGTATTTCCACCGCCAATTACAAGAACTTCTTGATCTCTGTAAAAGAATCCGTCACAAGTAGCACAAGCTGAAACCCCTTTTCCAAGAAATTCTTTTTCAGAGGGAATACCTAGATACATTGCACTAGCACCAGTTGAGATAATAAGAGCATCAGTGGTGTAGGATTCACTTCCATTTAATATAAAAGGTTTTTTTGATAAATCCACTGAATCTATATGATCAGCAATCATCTCTACATCAAATTGAAGAGCATGTTCTTTCATCCTTTTCATTAAATCAGGGCCTTGAAGACCATCACTATCCCCAGGCCAATTTTCAACATCTGTTGTGGTGGTTAGCTGACCACCTTCTTGAGAGCCAGCTATAAGCGCTGGGCTTAATCCAGCTCTTGCTGCATAAATTGATGCTGAATATCCTGCCGGACCTGAGCCTAGGATTATTAATTTTTTATGATTAGTCATGTGCAAAATTATAATTCAAATATCTACAAATTGTGATTAATTCCAATATAATTAATCATATATTAATAATAATTAAACAATGAATTCTCCATATACCAAAAGCATTCTTAAGAGTTTTCTTGGATTTACTCTGCTAGGTTTATGTTTATATATTTTTATAGCCCTTATTTCTTACAATTCATCTGATCCCGGCTTTTCTTCATTTTCACCTAATCAGGAGATACTTAATATGGGTGGTCCTTTTGGGGCTTGGGTCTCAGACATACTCTTTGTTTTTTTTGGAATAGCTGCTTATATAATTCTAGCTCTTCTTGCTAGTATCTCTATTGAAACGATATTTTTTTCTAGTAAATATTCTTCAAAAGCTAAATCATATTTCCGTTTACTTGGAGCAATAGTTACAGTTTTATGTGCATGCTCTTTATTTGAATTTTACTTAGAAGGTAAGACCTACCCTGAATTATCTGCAGGCGGCTTTGTTGGCAATTCAATATTCACTTTTTTATCAAGCATCTTTGGTCAGATAGGATCTTTAATATTTTTAATACTATTTTTAATACCTTCCTTCGCCTTAGCATTTAATTTTAGCTGGTCCAAAGTAATAGATTTAGTAGGTTCATTTTTACTTTTAGCAGCTAATAAACTAAAAGAGATAACTTTAAATTTTTATAACAAAATTAAAAATTTCATTAAGAAATCAAGAGAAAAACAAAGATTGAGAGTTGAAGCTAATACGAAAAGAAAAGATGAAGAAGTTAAAGAAGTTGCTCTAAAAAAACCTATTGAAATTAAAGCCCCTGTTCAAGAGATTCAAAAAGATCCTGAGCCAGAAAAAACTAAATCAGACATTAAATCAATTCCCAAAAATACCTCGACTGTAAAACCTGTATCTGAAGATGAAAAAACTAGAATGCCGAGCACTGAGCTTTTAGATAGAGCACTTGATGATGGCTCTTCTTTATCCCAGGAGGATCTTAATGCTTTAGCAAGACTACTTGAGCTTAAGCTTGCAGAATTTGGAGTAACAGCAGAGGTTGTTTCAGTTTTGCCCGGGCCAGTTGTTACTAGGTTTGAAATCGAGCTAGCTCCTGGAACTAAAGCTAGTAAGGTTACCAATATTGCTCAGGATATAGCTAGATCATTAGCAGTTAGTAGTGTCAGAGTAGTTGAGGTTATAGAGGGCAAATCAGTTGTTGGTATTGAAATACCTAACACAAATAGAAAAATGGTTCGTCTAACAGAGATACTTTCGTCCGACGCCTTTAAGTCATCCACATCAAGCTTATCACTGGCTCTGGGTCATGATATTGCAGGAAAACCTGTTGTTGTTGATCTTGCTAAAATGCCGCATTTATTAGTTGCTGGTACCACAGGATCAGGTAAATCTGTTGGTGTAAATGCTATGTTATTAAGTTTATTATTTAAATCTGATCCAGAGGATGTTCGTTTAATTATGATTGATCCCAAAATGCTTGAGTTATCTGTTTATGATGGAATTCCTCATTTACTAACTCCTGTTATTACAGATATGACTGATGCCTCTAATGGCTTGCGCTGGTGTGTTGCAGAGATGGATCGAAGATATAAGCTGATGTCCGTAATGGGCGTTAGAAATCTTCAGGGGTTTAATAAAAAGATTGAAGATGCTGCAGCTAATGGCGAACAAATACCAGACCCTTTAACTGAAGATGAAGATGTTTATCTAGAAAAATTACCTTCAATTGTAGTAGTGGTAGATGAGTTCGCTGACATGATGATGCTTGTAGGTAAAAAAGTTGAGCATCTGATTGCTAGAATAGCTCAGAAAGCTAGAGCAGCAGGAATACATCTTATACTTGCAACACAAAGACCTTCGGTTGATGTTATTACTGGCTTAATTAAGGCAAACATACCCACAAGAATTGGTTTTCAAGTTTCCTCCAAAATTGATTCTAGAACTATCCTAGATCAGGGTGGAGCTGAGCAATTACTTGGATGGGGCGATATGCTTTATCTTCCTCCCGGGTTAAGTGTTCCTATAAGAGTTCATGGTGCTTTTGTTGGTGATGATGAAGTTCACAGAGTTGTAGCAGATTGGAAGAAAAGATCAGAGCCTGATTACATCGATAGTATCGTTTCAGATGTTCAGGATACAGGTCCTATTCCAGGATGGTCTAATGAAAATTCAAATGATGAAGAAGCAGATGAACTTTATGACGAAGCAGTTAATTTTGTTATTGATTCCAGAAGGGCCTCAATTTCAGCTGTGCAAAGAAAACTAAGAATTGGTTATAACAGAGCTGCAAGAATAATAGAAACGATGGAGCAAGCAGGGATAGTAACTGAGATGAGCTCAAATGGTTCAAGAGAAGTAATGGTCCCAAAAAGAACATAACTTTAATGAGATTAATATATTTAGCTCTTCTTTTAACCAGTCCTCTAACTTTTTCAAATGATCTTACAAGCCTTTTTAATGATTCTTTTAAGAATTCAAGTTTAGCCTTCATTCAATCTTCGATAAATCCTTATACAAATTCAATTGATAAAAGTGAAGGTAGGATTTTAAAAAATAAAGACGGTGCAATTTTTTATGTTGATCATCCTTTTAAAGAAAAATATGAACTGACTAAGGATGAAATTATCATTACAGACATAGAGCTAAATCAAACATCAAGAATGCAGTTAAGCGATCTTAAAGACAACATGCTAATAGATATTCTTTTAAATGGTCTTGCTGTTAATAATTCAAGTTACGATTTAGAATTTGACAGAGACACTATCTTTATTAAGTCTTCGCTTGGAGAGGGTTACAATCAAATAGAGGTTAAATTTAAAGAGAATAAGATTTATTATTTAAAATATAATGACAATCTTAATATTGAGAATTTAATTATGTTTAAAAACTTAGCAGTGAATTGATGAACATTTTATTCATAGGAATTGGTGGAGCCTTGGGAGCTATTTCTAGATATGGGCTAACAGAAATTATTACAAAATATTTTTCAACTAGCCAGCACATAGGAACACTTGGGGTTAACGTCGTTGGATGTCTTTTTGTAGGCCTTCTTTTTGGCTTTTTGGCAGATATGAAATCTGAGGTACAAGTATTTTTCGTTATTGGCTTTTTAGGATCCTTTACAACTATGTCTGCTTTCTCAATGCAAACTGTTGAAATGTTTAATAATCAAAACTTTGGTGAAGCCGCTCTATATATATTAATGACAATTGTATTTACAATATCAGCAACCTACATAGGTTTAACATTAGGAGCATTAAAGTAATATGTTAGATATAAAATTATTAAGAGATTCTCCAAACGAAGTATCAGATGCTCTTAATAATAAAGGCTATTCATTAGATATTAAAAAATTTGCTGAAATAGATTTAAAAAGAAAAACATTACAAATAGATGTTGAGTCCTTGCAGTCAGAAAGAAAGACATTATCAAACAAATTTGCCGAGTTAAAAAAATCAGGCGCTTCAACTGATATTTTAAAAAGCGATATAGATAAAATTAATGATAGTTTAAAAGTTGGCGAAGAAGGATTGAAAAGTATTCAAACCGAATTAGAAATTTTTTTATTAGACATTCCTAATGTCCCTCATCCTGATGCGCCTTTAGGTTCTAGTGAGAATGATAATGTTGTAATTAGAAAATTTGGTGAGCCTAGCTCGTTAAATACAAAAGATCATATTGAGATTGCTAGAGATATTGATTCTGAATTAGCTGTAAAATTATCAGGTACCCGTTTTTCTGTTCTAAGGAATGACATTGCAAAGCTTCAAAGAGGGCTGATAGATCTAATGCTTAATTTGGCCATTAAAAATGGTTATCAAGAGCACTATGTTCCATTTATTGCAAATGCAGATTCTCTTCAAGCAACTGGCCAACTTCCTAAATTTGAAGAAGATTTATTTAAACTCTCAAATGATATGTATCTCATTCCAACTGCTGAAGTTCCTCTCACAAATCTATTTAGAGATACTATCAACGATTCAGCTGACTTGCCTATCAAGCTAACAGCTCATACCCCTTGTTTTCGTTCTGAAGCTGGAAGCTACGGTAAAGACACCAAAGGCCTTATGAGGCAACACCAATTTGAAAAGGTTGAATTAGTTCAAATAGTTCATCCTGATTATTCTTATGATGCTCTTGATGGCTTGCTTGCTAATGCGGAAGAGGTTTTGCAAGTGCTTGAATTGCCTTATCAAGTTGTTGAGCTTTGTTCAGGTGATCTTGGTTTTACTGCAGCAAAGACATATGACATTGAGGTGTGGATGCCGAGTCAAAATAAATATAGAGAAATTTCATCATGTTCTAATTTTTTAGATTTTCAGGCCAGAAGAGGAAAAATACGACTTAAGGATGGAAAAGATAAAGTTTTTGCTCATACTATTAATGGATCCGCATTAGCAGCCGGCAGGGCACTTATTGCAGTTATAGAAAATAATTTTGATGGCAAAAATTCAATAAAAATTCCACAAGCTTTAGTTAAATTCATGGATAAAACTCATATTGATTTAACTTAATTAAGTTAAGATCTGAGAAGTTTTAAGAGTTCACAAAGAAATCACATTAATGAGCCTAGTTTTTCTTTCCTAGAATCGCAAAAAGGTATATTATTAAATTATATTAATCTTATCTTATCAAAAAGAGGGAACTGTTATGAATAAGTGGTATTTATCTTTGTTAACTGTATTTTTTATTAGTGGATCTGTATACGCAGCTAATGAAACAACATCTTCGATTCGTGGTGATGTGAATGTTTCAGACGCTTCTATACAAATTACACATACTCCAACTGGGTCTTCAAAAACTGTAGTTTCAGGCGCCGACGGATCATTTTCCGTTGCTAACTTGAGACCGGGTGGGCCATATGTAATTAAAGTAAGTAAAGAGGGATACAATCCTGAAATGCTTTCTGGTATTTATTTAAATGTATCTCAGACATCCAATATTGATGTTAGTCTTTCTGGAGGCTCAATGGATGAAGTTGTAGTCACTGGTGTCAAAACATCATTTACTAAATTTGGTTCTGGTCTTTCTATTTCTGCTGCTGATATTGAAGGTACTCCAAGTATCGAAAGATCAATTTCAGAATATGTAAAGAAAGATTCAAGAATTGTTGTTAATGGACAAGCAAGAAATGCATCAATTTCTGTTTCTGGAACAAATAATAGATATAACAACTTTACTGTTGACGGTGTTGCTCAGAATGATCCATTAGGATTGAATGCTAATGGTTTTCCATCAGTAAGAAACCCAATAAGTATTGAAACATTAGAACAAATTTCAGTCGACATAAGCCCATTTGATGTCTCTAAAGGAAACTTTACAGGCGCAAGTATTAATGCTGTTACTAAATCTGGTACTAATGAGTTTAAAGGGATGGGTTACTACTACTCAACAGATGAAAATAATGTTGGTGACTTAAATGGAAGTGCTCCAAGTCAGTTTGAAGACGAGACTTCAGGTTTTGTTTTAGGTGGACCAATTATTAAAGATAAACTTTTCTTCTTTACTGCATATGAAGAATTTGAATCATTAACTCCTTCTGAAGAAGTTTTATATCGAATTGCTGATCAGGCTCTTATAGATAGAATTACAAATATTACAAAAACTTTGTATAACTATGATCCAGGATCACCAAATTTCTCTCCTCCACCAGAAATGGCTGAGAAGCAACTTACTAAACTTGATTACATTATTAATGATAGAAATAGATTGGAATATGTCTATAGTTATTCAGAGGATAACTCGGTTAAGCCTTATAACTACGATATTAGATTTAGCTCACATTACTATAATTACCCAACAACAAATGAGAAAACAACTTTTTCTTGGTATGGGGATGTAACTGATAATTTCTATGTTCAGGTTAAACACTCAGATGTTGAGTATACAAATGACCAGGATGCATTGGGTGGAGAAGACTTCCCTCATGTTGAAATCCGTATTACTGATTCTAATGGTGGTTATACCTCAGGTTCAAGAGAATCAATCTTCCTCGGAGGAGATAAGTATAGAAGTGCTAATGAGACTTCTGCTACAGATGAAATCATAAATATTAAAGGTGTGATAACAGCAGGTGATCATGAAATCACTATGGGTTATGACGTTATAGATAAATTTGTAAGTAATCTATTTATCTCTAGAGAAGATGGCGCATATCAGTTTAAAGGAGTAGATAACTTTGAAGCAGGTGTTCCAAGTTTCTTTAGATTTAATCAGTCAGCTACAGGTAATCCTTACGATGCTGCTGCAGCATTCTCTGGTACATTTAAAACAATATATATCCAAGATAAAATGTATGTATCTGATATATTGACTGTTTTAGCCGGTGTAAGACTAGATACTTTTGCAATGGATAATGGACCAGCCTATAACGCTAGCGCTTCTGAAGTATTAGGTTTCTCTAATGCTACTCCAGCTAAATCAAGAATTATTCAACCAAGAGTTGGATTTAATCTTGATGCTACCGATCTAATGTCAGGTTCAAGTAGAATAGTTTCTGCTGAACTTAGAGGTGGAATTGGCCTATTTGCAGGAAGAGTTCCAAATGTATGGTTAGCAAGTCCTTTCTCTAACTCTGGTGTTGCTACTTATGGCGCTAGATACTACTCACCATGTCCTGTTGCAGGCGATCCAACATGTTTTTATGGAGATGCTGATTTATATAGTCTAATTCCTCCAGGATCTGTATCACCAGGTGGAGCAGAAGGAATCGATCCAAACTATGAAACACCTTCAACTTGGAAAACTTCTCTTGAGTTAGATTTAGTTACAGCTAATGGCTATAACCTAAGATTTGCTTACAACAGAGATGATGCAAAAGAAGGCATAGGTTTCTATGATGCTTCTCATACAGTTGATCAATCTTCTCCTACAGGAATTGTTTCATACAATGGTTATGGACATACTGTCATTACTAATGCTGAAGGCACAAGTTCTGAATCAATGACTTTTGGATTTGATAAAGACTTTGATAATGGTAGAAGTGTATTCCTTAGTTATACTGGCATGAAAGCTTCTAGCGGTTGGTCAGCAACTTCTTCACAAGCTTCATCTAACTTACGTTATATGCCAAATGCTGATATTAAGAATGTTCCTACAGCACCAACAAATTGGTCAAATGAGCATAGACTTGTAATGGGCTTTGATAAAACAATGAATATCTTTGATGGCGCTCCTACAAAGGTTTCACTTTTCTATAAAGCATATTCAGGATCACCATTTAGTTATGTTCTTGACGGATTTGATAATGGTATGGATGATGGAAGTACATTAATGTATGTTCCTACAGCTGGCGATGCCAATGTTGTCTATGATGGAGTATCAGAAGCAGATGTTATGAATGCTATTACAAAAGCTGGCTTAAACAGCTGGGCTGGAAGAGTAATGCCTAGAAATCATTCTACATTACCTTGGACTAAGCAGCTTGACATGAGAATTGCTCAAGAAGTTCCAACATTTATTGAGGGTCATAAGCTATTCATCTATCTAGATGTTCTAAATCTAATGAACTTGATTGATGATGAAAAGGGCCAGCAAAAGTACTACAGTTATGGATCAAGAGGTCTTCTTGAATCAGATGGATTTAATTCAGCTGGTCAAATTATCATTACTGGTATAGATGATAGAGGTCCTAGTACAGATTCATATAGCTCACGTTATAGAATGCAGTTAGGATTTGCTTACAAATTCTAATAGTAATTAGTTGATTAAAAAGGGCAGTTCACTGCCCTTTTTTTTGCTAAAATAATATTATGTCTAATCAAGTAATACCAGAACTATCCTACCTAGATATCAAAGATGGTAATAAAGAGGCCTTAGTAGAGCTTAAAAATGCTTTAACCGAGTATGGTTTTTTTAGCATTACTGATCACGGGCTAAATCCCGAACTTCTAGCTAATAGTTATAATTTATCTAAGGAATTCTTTGATTTATCAGTAGATAGTAAAGTTAAGTATGCATTTCCTCAAAATGCGGGTGCAAGAGGGTATACCCCATTCGGTAAAGAGACTGCTCTTGGCGAAGTGACACCGGATCAAAAAGAATTTTGGCATCATGGTCCCAATACGGATCAAAGCTATGATTCTAGAATTCATACCAATATTAACGTGGAAGAAATTACAGAATTTAATGATAATTTTGATGAATTATTTTTAGCTATCAATGGCTTAGGCATGAATGTTCTTAAAATTATAGCGCTACTGCTAAATCAAGATTCTAATTTCTTTGATCCGTGGACAAATAAAGGTAATTCACTTTTAAGACTTATTCACTATCCACCTGTTACAAACGATACCAATAATTTACGTGCTAGAGCTCACGAAGATATAAACCTTATAACTTTATTAGTTGGGGCTGAAGAGTCGGGTCTGGAAGTTAAATCTAAAAAAGGTGATTGGATTCCCATAAAGGCATCTTCTAATGCAATAGTTTGTAATATTGGAGATATGATGCAGCTTGTTACAGATGGGATGTTATTGAGCACAACTCATAGGGTTATTAATTACCCTGGATCAAAATCAAAATCTCGTTACAGCATTCCATTTTTTCTTCATCCTGCACCCAATATAGTTCTTAAATCAATCTTTAATGAGGAAGATGAAGGCGTCCTTGCTGACGATTTTTTAAATGAAAGATTAAAAGCTATTAAGTTATACTAAGCCATGAATATATTAAATATTTTTCAAATCTTGATAGGCTTTATAGGCCTAGTTGCGCTTGCTATTCCTTTTTCAGACAACATCAAACAAATAAATTATAAATATATTTTGTATGGAATCTTAGCTCAGATATTTTTGGCTTTAATTTTGCTTAAAGTTCCTCTTGTTATTGATGCCTTTGAGATACTTGGAAATGGTGTTTTTGTACTTCAACAGGCCACTCAAGAAGGTGCTAGCTTTTTATTTGGCTTTGCTCCAGCGGAAGGAGCGCCTGCATATAGATCTCTTTTAGAGACCTTTGCATTTGGAGTATTACCTTACATTATTGTAATGTCCTGTATATCAGCAATTCTATGGTATTGGGGCGTGCTGCCATTTATCGTAAATATGCTATCAAAAGTTTGTCAGAAATTATTTAATATTGGTGGTCCTGTAGGCTTGGGTGCTGCAGCAAATGTCTTTATTGGTCAGGTAGAAGCACCTCTACTAATCAAGCCTTATTTAAAAACTTTAACTAACAAGGAATTATTAATCTTAATGACAGCTGGAATGGCTACCGTTGCAGGTTCTGTGATGGTTGCATTGATAAGTATTCTTGAGGTCTCATTTGCAGACGTAAACTTAATACAGCATTTTATTACAGCATCTGTTCTTTCTGTTCCAGCAGCAATTATGTATGCAAATATCATGATTCCATCAAACTCAATAACTGATTTTAATGAAAGCAAAACACCAAAAATTTATAAAAGCACAATGGACGCTATAACCAGAGGAACTTCTGATGGAGCTAATGTTGCTGTAAGTGTTGGAACTATATTGATTACTGTTCTTGCATTGGTTTATATAGTAAATGCTTTTCTTGGAATGATTGGAGCTCAACTTGGTTTTGATCTATCTCTAGAGATAATTCTAGGCTTTGTATTTGCACCTATTGCTTGGTTGATGGGTATCCCTTGGAGTGAAGCTATTATTTCAGGAGAGTTACTCGGAGTTAAAACAGCACTTAATGAATTTATAGCATATCCAGCATTAGCTAGTCTTGAAGATGGACTTTTATCTGATAAATCTAAATTAATAACGTTTTATGGATTATGTGGATTTGCAAACTTATCTTCTGTTGGAATTTTAATTTCTGGAATGGGGGCTATGGCGCCTGAGCGAAAACAGGATTTAGTAGATGTTTCATTTAAAGCATTAATTGCAGCAACCCTTGCTTCATGCATGACCGGATTAGTAGTTGGTTTATTAATTTAGAGTTATCTTGATCTGAAGAAGCGAGCAATCGTATTTTTAACACTTTCTACAAAGTGAGACCCTTTCGGTCTTGCTTCAATAAATATATAAAATATCATCAGAGCAGCTGATAATAAAGCAACGATTAGTCCATCATATTCTTCCATGTGGGTATTATAAATATTATTTATTATTAATGTTTAAAAGAATGATAATTTATTCTTTTTCTATTATGAGTGAGCATATTGAATATCCAGCACCAAAAGAACAAATAATTCCTTTATCGCCTTTTTCTAGATGATTATTAAGATGAAATGAAAGCAATGATCCTGCGGATGCAACATTGCCAAAATCACCAAGAATCATAGGAGCCATCTTCGGATCATAATCACTGGTTCCAAGTATCTTAGTCATTATGAATCGGCACATATTCGAATTGGCTTGATGAAGCCAAAATTGAGAAATATCTGAAGCTTCAAGGTTAACTGCCTGCAATTGATCTGTGATCAGATTTGCAACCATGGGGCAGACCTCTTTAAAAACACTTTTACCATTTTGTTTAAAAAATAGATCTTTCTGATTTCTCGGATTTTCTTCAACTACATTTAAATACCCAAAGTCGCTTCTGATATTGCTGGAGAACTTTGTAACTAACTTTCTATCAAGAATTTTTACCCTATGTTCGGATGTTGAATTTTTTTGAACAACCGAAGCAACGCATGCATCACCAAAAATAAAATGACTATCTCTTAAAGTAAAATCATTATGAGGGGAGGTTAACTCTGGATTTATAACTAAAACAGTATTTGCTAAACCTGATGCTATATCACTATAGGCATTACTGATTGCAAAAGTGGTTGAAGAGCACCCAATCAGCATGTCATAACCATAACCCTCTATACCAAGTTCATCCATAACCTCACATGCTACTGCAGGATAATTTCTTGCAGAATGAGATGTTCCAAGTATGACAGCATCAACATCTTTAGCCTCTATTCCAGCTTGATTAAAGGCTTCTTTTGCAGCATGAACACTCATCTCTGCAAGTATTGAAATATTTTCTGAACTTTCTTGTCTTAGAACAGGCTTCATTACATTAATGTCTAAGCAATTTTTTTTATCAATTAGGTATCTAGTTTTAATACCTGATGCTTTTTCAATGAATTCAACAGAAGATAGACCGAGAGGTTCGATGGCTCCAGCTTCGATTTCTACCTTATTTTCGTTATTAAAACGTTCAACATAGCTATTAAATGAAGCAACTAACTCATCATTAGTAACAATTTCATCTGCTTTCCAGTAGCCAGTTCCTGAGATATAAATATTTTCCATATAATTTAAAATTAAGTCATAATATTTTAAACGTTTATGAAATTTATTACAGCCGAAACTTTAAATAGTGATTCTATAAAGATTTTTATATCTGAATCTGACTTGCCTAATACCCCTAAAGGAGTAATTCATATCTATCATGGTTTGGCAGAATATTTTGGAAGATATAGTCATACCACTAAATATTTAAATTCATTGGGTTATCACGTTGTAGGAATAGATCATAGAGGTCATGGACACTGGATTGAATCTGGTGCAGTTCCGGGATTCTTTGCTGAAAAAGATGGATGGAATCTTGTTGTAGATGATATGGAAACCTCTTTTAAAAAAATGCAAACTATTTATAAAGATATACCTCATATTATCTTGGCACATAGTATGGGAACCTGGTTAACGCTTGCTCTTTTACAAAGAGATATTTCTCCTGCTAAGGTAATATTATCGGCATCATCAAAGCTGTCTGTTGCAAAACTAATGCTGCAAAAATTAATAATCAAAATTATTAAATTTTTTAAAGGGCCTAAAAGTCAAAGTCACTTTTCTGATTCATTAACAACACAGCAATTTAACTCCCAATTTCAACCTAATCGAACAACACATGACTGGTTATCTAGCAATGATGAGAGTGTTGATGAGTATATTAATAATCCTTTATGTGGATTCATTCCAACCAATCAATTGTATGAGGATTTAGCTAATGGAGTTATTGAATGTTTTTCTCATAAAAAGATGTTATCCATTGATAAAAATTTATCAATTTTATTAATCGCAGGCACTCAAGATCCAGTAGGAGAAAGCGGGAAGGGTGTTGAAGCTCTTCATGAGTTTTTAGGCAAATACAATAAATCTGTAAAACTCGTTCTTTTACCAGAACTGCGTCATGAAATTTTAAACGAAATTAAAAAAGAGCAAGCATTAAGCAAGATCTCTGAATTTTTGAATTCATGAAGTTGCTTATATATATATTTTTAATTTTTGCTCCACTCGTTGATGGTATGGAAAAAATTACCATTATGCATGGAGATGAAGAGCGCTCATATTTACTTTTTACTCCTTCAGTAAAGAAAGATTCTTATAAGTTAATCATTGGTCTTCATGGATTTTCCGGATCTGCATCAGGTTTTGAAAAAGAAACAACAGGTGGTTTCAATTTATATGCTGAAGAGAAGGGTCTAATAATTGCATACCCGCAAGGTAATTATTTTTATCCAAGTTCTGAGATGACTAAAGAGGATGGCTCAAAAATTATTAAAAAAACCTATTCAAGCTCATGGAATCACCTAGGACCATTAACTGCTAATAATCCAGAGATTAAGATTTGCGAAGATACCTCTCAAAGCGCACCTCCATTTCCAAGCTGCAAAAATAAAGATAACTGTTATTGGACAAGTTGCATTGATGACTCAGATTTTATAAAAACGATAGCGCTAAAAGTTTCTGAAGAATTTGTAATTGATGACACCTATATTATGGGTCTAAGTAATGGCGGCATGATGGCTCAATTAGTTGGTTGTGAGTATCCTGATATTTTTGATGGGGTTATTAATATTGTTGGTATGCAGCCTCATAAATTAAGTTGCGTACCTAAACTTCCTATTAATTTAATAATCTATGGCGGACTGCTTGATAGATCTGTGCCACCAATATCAATTAGGTCCTCAGGTGGTTATTTTTATGAACCTATTAAAAATACTGCATCCTCATGGTCTTCAGAATTTAATTGTAAAGATGTTAAAAATTCTGAAATAACCACACCCTTTAAATCCTCAGAGACTCTTTATTATAATTGTGATGATAATGTAACCATTACAGCAATCATAAATTCAGAAGCTGGGCATGCTTGGCCTGGCATCTCATCTAACGAGGGTTATTGCAGAGCAAATATCCAATCTGAGATCATTTATAATGAATGTAGGAAAATTAATAAAGTTTTAGGCTCAAAATATCTTCTTGATAGACTTTTTGATCAATAGCAGCTCTTTTAAAAAAACCCTTAAATCTCTTTAAATATGCATTTCCTATGCTAATATTAGGTATAAGTTTACTTAGTAAACATATATATAATAAAATTTAGCCTTGCTAGGGGGATAGCATGAACAATATTTTACTTAAACCTCTTTTTGAAAAGAAAGCAGATCCATTAACTTTATTACTTAGAGATATATTTAAAGATAATAAATATGCAATGTCATATTTAGGCGCTTTATCTATAGGTCTTGGTTTTTCTCAGATTAATACTCTTAATGCTGAGGAGGCTGATTCAAATGTAGAAGAGATAATAGTTACAGCTTCTAAAAGAGCAACTAATATTCAAGATTTACCTATGGCAGTTCAAGCTATTGGTTCTGAAGAGCTTGAAGCTAAAAATATTACTGATTTTGCTGGTATCGCAGCTTTATCTCCATCAATAACAATGGATTCAAGCGGATCAGGAAATTCATATTTTTATATTCGAGGTGTTTCTGATGGTGGTTTTGGGAATAGAGCAGGAGCTCAAGCTTCTACTGCTTATTATATTGATGAACAACCAGTATCAACTATTGGTGGAAATCCAGATCCGCATATTTATGATATAAATAGAGTTGAAATATTAAAAGGACCTCAAGGAACTTTGTATGGATCTTCATCTCAATCTGGAACAGTTAAGATTATTACAAATAAACCAGATCCATCTGGCTTTGAAGCAGGTTTTGATATTGAACGTGGTGATATCCATGACGGTTCTACTGATGAGTCACTTGAGACTTTTGTAAACATACCACTGGGTTCAAGCACAGCTATTAGAATTAGTGCATATGACATCAGCAACGGCGGTTGGATAGATAACGTTCCTTCTACTGTTAGCTTTTACTACACAGGGGCTACAATTGATAATAGTAGTTATGTTGAAGATGACTATAACTGGATAGATAAATCTGGTCATAGAATTCGTTTAGGTCATGATATGCCAAGCGGCACGACTGTAGATCTATCATTCTTAAGTCATGAGTCTTTTTCAAATGGATCATGGGAAACTGATGTTGCAGAGGGCGCAAGAAAAAATTCAAGGTTTGGTGATGAAACTTTTGATGATGAATTTACTCAAACATCATTAACTATTGCTGGAAATTTATCAGATGATGTTGAATTTACATTCAATACATCAATATTTGATCGTGAAATAGATTATACATATGACTATACCAATTATGTATATACAAACTATTACGATTCTTACACTGCATATGCTTATGACTATGATTACTATGCATCTACAGATGCAAGAATGTTTTATGTTGAAAATGATCAGTATGATAGACAAAGTACTGAATTCAGAATGCAATCCTCCGATGATTCAGGCTTTAGATGGATTTTAGGAGTCTTTATTGAAGATCAGGAATTAGCATATTCAACCACATATAATATGCCTGCTATCTCAACTTCTCTCGCATCTGTTCAAGGCAGATGGTGGAAACAAGATAATGTAAGAGAAGATAGTCAAAAAGCTATTTTCGGTGAAGCAACTTGGCCGATTAATGAGAAAACTGACTTCACAGTTGGACTTCGTGCTTATAAAAATGAAGCTATCTTTGATGCTAAGGATGGTTACATGGGCTACTATACAGACCACCCTACATTATCATGGGCAGCTGGAAGAACTGAGAAATACTCAAAAGATGTTTCTGATATTGCACCCAAGATTAACTTAGCCCACAAATTTAATGATGATGTTTTATTTTATGCTACTTATTCAGAAGGCTTTAGACCAAGTGGTACGAATAGATTGAATAAGAAGGCGCGTGAATCAGGTATTGTTCCTGCAACTTATGATTCAGATACTTTAACGAATTTGGAAGTAGGCTTTAAGTCAACTTTAGCTAATGGCAAAATTATATTCAATGGTAATTTACACACCATGAACTGGGATGATTTCCAATCAACTAGTTATATATATGATTTATTAACCGTAGCCTTTGTTCAGAATGTTGGTCAAGCAACCATAACCGGACTAGAGCTTGAGAGTTACTTTAATATTTCAGATAGTTTTAATGCCTCATTAATGCTTGCCTTAACTAATCCTGAATTTAAAGAAGATATATATGACCTTCAGGGAGTGTTATCAACACCAAAAGGTAACCAACTAGCTTATGTACCAACTCAACAATTTGTAATGTCAATGAATAAAGATTTTGTCATTAGAAATAGAGATGCATACGTTAGCTACGATCATTCATATACTGGGGAAAGCTATCAATCATCTGCAAATACAGATACTAATGCATCATATTCACTAGCAAACTTAAGATTTGGAGTTAACCCTTCAAGCAAAGGGAGCTCTGACGCTGATGATTTATTTGGATTCCTTCAGAATGCTTCTGTAGAACTTTATCTTGAAAATGTTCATGATTCTGATCCAACTCTTGGAATATATGATGACTTTGGTGATGTCAGAAGAACAGGAACTAAGCCAAGAACTATTGGTCTTAGATTAAGATACAGATTTTAATAATTATTTAGATAATAACTTACCAAGCTCGCTTGAGAGCTTGGTAGGGTCTTCGTAGAAAGTAAAGTGACTTAAGTTTTCTAAGATCACTATCTCAGATTGTTTTAACCCTTCACAGAATTTCTCTACATACTTAAGAGGTATAAGTTTATCTTTTTCGCCTAAAATAAAACTTATCGATTTCTGATAACTAGTAATGTCTTCATCATTAATTGCAAAATTTTTGCATGCAGTTAGATCATTGTTAAGAATATCTTTTGTTATCTGATTAAAAAGTTTCTTTAGAGCATATAAATCTATTTCATCATCAATTTTATCAACAATTTTTTTACTTCCGTATGGTGTGTTAATGAGATCAGATTTTTTTTGATAGAAGCCGGAACCCATAGTTCCAAACATTGGGCCTGAGGACTTTGCCTTAGGAGCTTGATTTACACCATAGGTCGTTAACATATCCATGGCCGAATCTAAATTTTTTCTTGAATCATCAAGAAGCGCACCGCCAACAAACATTGGGCACGAAGCATTTAGTATATTGACAGATTTAAATTGTAATTTTTGATTAAAAGCTAATCTTAGTGCTATGAGTCCACCCATACTATGTCCACAAAGATGAAAGTTACTAACATCAACATCCTGTAAAACCTCTTCAATACCTTCAGCATATTCTTCTATAGATGTAAGCTTAGGGCCTGTTGAATATCCATGATGAGGTAAATCAATTGCAAGAGTTTGATTAAACTTAGTAGCATCTAATTTAATATCTTTTACAATCCTATGATCCATACCAGCGCCTGGAATCATAAGCACAGAATCTTTTGTATTATCTATTGATGAGAAGTTGTGGAGGTAGTAATTTGAGTTATTAGATTTTTTGTACATTTTTAAAGATATAGCCAATTAATAAAATATTTATAAATAATAATGGAATAGCTGTTATTACGAGCATCCATTTTACAGTATTAACACCACCAAGATACATAAGAATTGCTGGCTGAATAACTAATAAGATTGAGAAAACTATTCTTAAAATTTTTGAAGGCTGCATATCAGAGCTTCGCATAGCAGTCTTAGATAAAATATATGCACATGAATCATACGTAGTGCATAAAAATATCACAGAAATTACACCATAAATAAATAACATTAAATAACTTAAGGGCAGAGTTAAAATTACATCAACAATAACTTTTGTAGGCTTTTCTGAGGCATAAAGCGCTGGGATATCTAAGGCATTTGATTCAAATAAATGTAAAGAATAATTACCTAGTATTAAAAAGTGCAAAATGCTACCAAAACCGCCAATAAATATTGTTCCTAAAATAAGCTGCCTAATCGTTTTTCCATTTGATATATTTACAAAAAACACACCCAAGTAGGGAGCAAGAGCTAACCACCATGCCCAGTAAAAAACTGTCCAATCTTGAACAAACTGACTGCCTACATAGGTGCTCATAGCTATGAATTTTTGAGTGTATGTTACTAACACCTCTAAACTATTTGCAAGAATATATGAGGTGGGCCCAACCACTAAAACAAATAAAAGCAAAAAGCCTAAAAGGCCAATATTAATATTACTAAGTCTTTTTATGCCTTTAGTTATTCCTAAGTAAGCACTTGTTGTAATAATACAAAGACAAATTAAAAGGATTAACATTTCTAAAACTAGCGAGGAGGATATTCCAAGGAGGGAAGCCACGATCTCAGCAATTAATGGAAATGACAACCCTAGACCAACACCAGCCCCAGCAAGGATCCCAAAAATAAAGAATATATCCAAAATAGATTTAAAAATTGCACTAAAAGGAAAATCATCGCTAACTAAAATTGATCCAAACGTAAGAGGTGTTGAGGGGTTGCGAGTTGATGCAATTGCAAATGCTACAGCCGGAAGAGCGTAGATAGCCCATCCACTAAAACCCCAATGAAATGAGGTGTATGTATTAATAACTTTTATAGCCTCAGTAGATCCAACTTCAAGGCCGAAAGGCGGAGTATTGTAATAGGCAGCCCACTCTATAGGTGACCAGTACAGAATAGTAGCACCCATTCCAGAGGCAAATAGCATGGATGACCAAGATATAAAAGAGTACTCAGAAATATTAGCTACTTTAATTTTCTTATTACCAACCTTAGTTAGAGAAAGAATAATTAAAAAGAAAAAAATAAATAGTGCACCATATTGAAATATTCCCTCAAATCTCAGCGCAACTAGTTTATAAATATTAGATAGCTGAGTTGCTGTAGTGACCGGATCATTAATTGCATACACACACATTCCAAATGAGAGTAAAATAGGGATAACTACTAGTGACTTATTCCAATCTCTAGAAAGTTCTGAAATGTTTTTAAAAATATGAAAGATTTAGATTCTCCTAATAAAGCCTACAAACAAGCTGAAATTTATCTTAATGATAACAATTTATCACTTGCTAAGGCTCAATTACTAGAAATTTTAAAGGTTTATCCAAAAGAGTTAAATTCTATATATCTTCTCGTTGATGTCTTTATTAAACTAAATGATCCAGGTGAAGCAATTAATTTTATTCATCAAGGTTTAGTAGTAAATCCTAAAAGCTCTGATTTATTAGAAAAAGAAATACAAATTCTCCTGTTTCAAAATAAGAAGCATGAGGCTAGTAAAAAATTTAGAGATCTTTTGCTTTTAAGGCCTGAAATTTCTTTATTAAGACAACTTACCAATATTCTTGTTGAGCTAGATAAAGAAGAAGAGGCTGATGAGGCTATTCAAGAATTTTTAGAAAAAAATAAAACATACTCAAATCTTTATAAAGGTATCCGTCATGCAAAAGCAGGCAGGTTAAAATTAGCTGAAGAGGTTTATAAAACAATTCTTAAAGAGGAGCCTGATAATGTTGACGCAATGCGATTATTGGGAATTCTTGCAACCAAAGGTGGAAAATACAAAATAGCTGAACAAATTCTTATAAAAGCTATAAAAATTGCTCCAAGTTATAGTTTGCTATGGAGAAATATATCCTTGGTATACAGACTTTCAGGGCAGCTAGAGAAGGCTCAGAAATCAATGGATAATATACTTGCCTTAGATCCCACTAATGCCAGCGTATGGGCTGATTATGGAACTATCTTAATTATGCTCGCTAAATACAAAGAGGCTATTGTTGCCTACTCAA
>Ga0209816_1001103_pt1 | contig 20356 bp, 21 predicted proteins | sample CoawatmetaG01DNA_FD_187509 | JGI IMG/M metagenome (GOLD analysis project Ga0209816, IMG submission 187509) | Marine microbial communities from the West Antarctic Peninsula - Coastal water metaG017-DNA (SPAdes) (version 2) | ecosystem: Environmental > Aquatic > Marine > Coastal ... | reverse complement strand
CATAAACACACTACTACACACGCCAGCACTAATCATTACACTCCACTTCCAGGACCACTAGACGGATCAAAACGTTATAGGATGCTTAACAAACTTAAAACCAAGAAGCGTTGGTTATGGATCCCATTCACATTCTTTTTAATAAAAGGATTGATATGGTTGTTCTTATTCTATGCTTGGTTTTACATTAGTTAACTACTCCAGGCCCTAGAGTTAGCACACTATATCTAGTCATTTAAGAACCATTAACCCGCATAACAAGACTACAACTAGTACCATTAATCATTGTGGCTACTACTATGTGCATTGTTGTGATCTAATTGTTTAAGAGGTGTTGTAAGAGTCTAAAAAAAATTTAAAGCAGAGCTTCGCTGTGTCAAGGGTTAGTACACTAGCAAATCCAAATCATTTGAAATCCAAACACTGTAGTTAATGAGTTGTGAGTTATACTTAAATACTACTACACTAAGGAGAGCGTTATGGAGTGGATACGAGATCAATTGTTTACAGCTAACCCGTTGTTATATATGATTTTAATTGTAGTGATTGCAGGGTGTGTGTTTAGATATGTATGGAAGACAGAAGCTGCACAGGCTCGCGCTAGGCGGTTAGATAATAGACCTTTTAAGTAAAGTCATCACTGCACAAACCCCAACACTCCAGAGGTTCATACAATAGTTTATCTATAGGGAACTTACCATCGAAGTCTAACCATATGGTCTTGTGTCTAGCCATTGTAGGATACTGGCCTGGGTAACACCATATGTATCCTCTACTGGTTAGTGTAACTTTATCTGTTTGATGCCAAAAGGCGTGTGCTTGTATTGTTAGTAGTGCTTCTAGGCTTTCTAAGTCCTTAGCATGACAAAACCAAAGGTCTTGCATTATGAGTGCGGTGTCTACAGTCTCTTGTGGAGCATCATGTCCAAAGTATAGTTTACCATTATAGGTTTGTATATCACATTCAACTGCACCCACTATATCATATGCATGCATTAGGTATTCTATTTTGTTTTCTTCATCGGGGTTCTTACCATTGGTATTCCCTCTGTGTGCTATGCGTTGTAGGCTTGCCATTGTAGTAAATCCTCTGGTGTTCCGATTCCTTGCATCTTATCCACTGCAAATACAACCACAGTTGCATCATCTTCATGTGCTAATAGGTGATTGTATGTGGGACAAGTATAGAATTCATTGTTAACTCTGTCGTTGACTAGTATCATATTGTGTATACTAGCTTCTAAATCTCTGCCATCTCTCCAATAATACCAACCAGCAGTTGCTAGATCGCTAATAGGATCCTTTTCTGCAACCCTAGTTACGTGATTGTGTTCATCTGTTTGTGCATAACTCCACTTGGGATCGCGGTCTGGACAATCAAATACTGCTATTGCGCCTGTAAATGCAGCCCAATCGGTGTTGTGATTCCATTCAATATGCTGATCACAGTTGCTTACAAAGATACTACTACCATCTTGCCAGTGTTGTTTAGCTAACATCAGCGAACATGCTGTGCCTTCTGTGGTATAATCTATCTCAATTACGTGTGCATCTGGGTAGTAACTGTGTATTATTGGTTTTAAATTGTGTTCTATACGAGTAATAAAGATACGTTCTTCAAAATCAATACCAATACAACGCTCAGCGTGTACAAACATAGGAACTCCACCTACATCTATTAATGGTTTTACTTGTTCTTTAAAGCGGCTTCCTAGTCCTGCCATTGGCATTATTAGTTTCATAGTCTTTTCATTTCCTCTATTGTGTGTGCTACGTCAGTTACTTGTATAACAGTAGCACCTGTATTTAATGCACATTGTATCCCTATAATGCTATCTTCGAATATAATAGTATTATCTGGTGTAGTGTTGGTCCAACGCATACAATCAAAGAACGTAGTAGTATCTGGCTTTGCTGGAAAGTCTGTTGCAGTGTTAATCTTAGTAAACACTTGATTGCCATCTAGTCTACTGTGCAGTTGCATAATTTCTAAACTTCTATATACAAATAGTTCTGTTGCATTGCTTGCTACACATAGTTTATATTTGTTACTTAGTCGCAACATCTCTATACACAACGGTTCGTTGTACACCACATAGTCAGGTAAACAGCGTTGTGTATACTCTTGTTTAAGTTCGTTTAACTTGTCTCCGTTAAACTCGTATCCCATTGTATGCAGTATGCGTATCTTCTCACGTGTGGGTCTACCTTCTATATCTTCATCTTTAAACTCTGCGCTAGGACACAGCTGCATAACAGCATTACGAAATGCTGTTTGATGTAACTCTTTACAGTCTGCTAGTGTCCCATCAAAATCAAATATGATTGACTTATGCATGTTTCATTATCAGATCAACTGCATCTTCTACAGTATCAACATCACCTGCAAAACTATCTTCAGGCAATAGTATTCCTAATGCATCTTCGAGTGTTAGCTTAACTTCGATTTTATCTAAACTATCTAAACCTAAGTCGCCACCAAACGTGCTTGCCATATCAAAGGTATCATCGCTTTTAAGAAATAATCCTTCAGTTAATATTGCTTGCATCTTTGCTCTTGTTTCTTCTTTGTTCATAGTGTTTTCCTATTCTTGTATTGGTATGCTTTTTGTTTTAGCAGTTTCTCTGATACCGCTGGGCTTGTATGTTTGAATATATCTACTAAGCTCGTCCATGTAGTGATGGAATGGTTGTATGACTTGGTTGCCTTGCACCAGTTGTCCACGGCGCCAACACAATGCACTGTTATGTGATCCAAACTCTACAGTTGCTACCCACAGTTGTGGTCGTATGTAATACATAAAGCAACACTGGTTACACTTTAAGTCTGGGTTATTAATTCTTACACCACTGCCTGTGCTAGGATTGTATCCATCTCTAATAGTTTTAATTGGATTACGTGCTTCTGGTATAACACTTTTAATGTATTCGTCAAGCTGTAGTCCTGTGTAACTTGTTTGTTCACCTTCATCAAATATCTCTTCGTCCCAACGACCTTGCTTGGCTGCTGTACGGAATCTAATGTTTGTAATTTGTCCTGGGTGTTGTAATGCTTTGTCATAAAATTCTTGTACAAGTCCTTCGTTAAGACCTTTAACAATAATAGCGTTAATACATAGCCTACGATAACCTAGCTCTAACATATTTTCTAATGCTTTAACTTTCTTAGCACGTCTGCTCTCACCATCAATAGCTACATACCAATCATCATGATGCATTCCACCATTCATTGACAGCGATACATTTACTGTAGGATTACGATCTAAAACTGCTTTAAGTTTTTTTGCATAGTTCATGCTAGCTAAACGTAATCCGTTTGTGACTACTGCTGCCTGGTGACCATATTTTGTACATGCATCTAATGCTCTTTCTAGGTCTGGGTATAGCGTTGGTTCACCGCCCAACAGTCTAAAGTTAACTGGGTGCGGTAGCCTAGCACACACATCTTCAAACCATTCAATGTCTAATGTACTGTATGTACGCACTGGGTTGTAACAAAATTCACATTCCATATTGCAGTCGTATGTCATGTCCACGTACAAGAAGCTAAATGGATTGTTTTCAATATCGTATTCCGGTATGCTGTGAAACAGCGGTGGCTTGTCATCTAGTATAGTAATATTATCTTGTTCTGGGTTACCTGACATAGGCATGTTCATTTCTTCGTATGCTTTTGCATCCACACGTTGTGATGCAGTTACATTTTTGTCTGCGTGTTTTTCCATTATATTTCCTTTAATAGTTCTGTGATACAAAGCCTAGCTATATTGTTAGTGCGTCTGTAGTTTATATACTTGTCATTGGTTGAAGTGGCTAACCAAACACAATCGCTTGGTGTAATATCTAGTTCATTACATACTTGAAGTTGTGCATCTTTTAGTTTACTGTGTATATAATCTATGCTGTATGTATTTATCAAGTGCTCTGCGTACTGTAAAGCACACTTGTTATAATACATTGCTTCTATAGTTAGCATATGTAATCGTGCATCTGGACGTCTTGTAAAGTACCAACCTGTTCTTATATTGCTTATTCCAAAAGGTTTGCTTAAACTAAAAAATACTTTTTCAACATTGGGCGTTATGTTAATTTTTTTAATAGGTGTAGTTCCTACGTATGCAATGTCTAGCACCACTGGAACATCAGTTGGAATATCTACATAGTTTCCATCTATGGAACTTGGACAAGACATATACAGTACATCATTTGATTTAGCCCACAAGTTATGCATACCTTCTTCAACCCATTCGTAGTCACCTTCGGCTTTGTGTATGTTGCGTTGTTCTTTACTTGCCCACCAGTTGATTGCTTCTGTTATTCCATTTACTGGATAAACAAAGAAGCCCGTTAAGTCTACTATAGGCGATAGCCATTGTTTAATATTTGTTTCATATGCGTGTCTGCCATTGAGTTGTGGCACAACAGTATCTAACTCTTGTTGTACTTCTGGAAGTATAAAAGTGTTTATTAGTTTAGTAGGCATGTATGTATTTATGATAAATATATGTGTAGTTAATGATAGGGAGAATTAATTGATACTATTAAGTATTGTTGCCACTGAGGAAGCTATACCAACAGCGCCGGGACATTGGGATACGTTTATATCAACCCAATGTGGTTCAGACGGTTGGGATCAATATGAACATTCTTTGTTTGGCAACTTTAAAGCTCATTGGCAGAATGGTGTTGACATGTATACTAAGTTTGGTCAACACGAACTTGCTAATAATTCGTGTACAGTATGTGCAAGCACAGGTGATTTTGACTTCAGCAAATTATTAGAAAAATTTAATACACTTCCTAATAGCGCAATTATATTTGATAAGTTAAGATACCCAGAGTATAGTTGGGAACACGTTCCTCAACCATGGCCGATACCAACTGCATTTGTAACAAGTTATAGTAGTTTTATGAAACTAGTAACACTATGGAAATGGATTGATGGTTACAAAAACGAACCAGCTGTACTAGAACGTGATACTGCACATGAAATATTAGTCAGAACAATGTGGCAACGGAACCTGCAATATACTGAATTGGAATCATTTACATGACAGATGCTGTACAAAGTAGTATAGTCATTAAGAACGTAGCTGTTTGCATGTATGGACAGTACCGTACTGGCGATGCGTGTAAAGAATACATAAAGAAATTCTACGACATGCCAGGTGTAAACGTAGATTTCTTTTGTAGTTTAAAAGAATATGAAACTTCATATACAAGACCGCACTACAATGAAAAGTCAGGAATTAAAGATTTCAGACAACAACAACTCTTATCATCTGATACAGTTAAGTACCAATCTAAACAAATACACGATGCGTATAATCCAGTAGAATTTAAAATATACACTACTGAATACGAAGAACAACTTTTAGATATTGACCGGTCTATTGTGGGATGTAAAGTGTTAGCCGGGTGGGCAGATAGTATTATGCTAAAGCAAAAACACGAAGCGGCTACTCACATAACATACGACCTAGTTGTTATGCAACGGTATGATGTGTTAGTATGGCCACAGCATGCATTTAGAACTGTGGTTAATGAATTAACAAATTGCCCAGTTGATACTCGCATGTCGTTTAATACTGCTGACAAGAATTTAATATTACTACAACCCATAGAACTTATTAGAAGATATAATAACACATTTATGTATCCAAATGGCCAGGACATGTTTCTGTTTGGCGTTGGAACTGCTTTAGATAACCTAGTATACGATGCTATGGAATATATTCCTAGCAAGCATATAAGTAATTATTCTGTACAGAAACTTAACACTGGATATCCAGTAATTGATACACACGAAATGATAGCGTCCCTTGCTAAAAAAATGACTATACCTACTAGTATGTTTCCTTATATAATAAGAGGTAGAGAAGATATAGGTCGCAAAGCATTACATTCCAACCCACATGATTTTAGATTAACAGCCATTGCACCGTTTCCAGTAAGAGCAGAGTATTGGGAAGATAATGTAATACCAGACTTAGCCAACATGACTGATGACGAACTTGAAGTACAATACGATACTATAATTGGTCCTAACTGGCACGGTGGAAAATAAATGAAATTTTATCATCCAACTGTAACCGATTGTTCAATTGTAGATTACATTACTAGCAAGGATTGGAGCTTTGCTAACAGCAAGCAGGCTATAGACTTTTACACTGAAATGAATAAGTTCAACATAAAACATATGGCATATGATAATGATGAGCAGCTTACAGCTAACCAGCGGCAGTACTGTGTAGATAATTTTGATAAGATACAAGATATAGATCAATTGATGTACCCAAGTCATCATGAGAATGCTATACAGGATCAAAACTTAGCCGTGTCATATATTGATAGAGGTAAGCCAAAAACTATAGTAGCAGTTAGCGGAGGTAGTTGGTTACTTCAACTTAATAGAAATATAATTGAACATCAGTTAAGTTGGATGTTAGATCATTATACTGATTATAATGTTATAAGCATAGTAGATGATGTAAGGAGAAGCCATCGCAACCCTGTGTTGTATGATAGCTGTATGTATAAAGGGATAAATGACGACCTTAATGGTCCAGAGAAACTAGCCAACTACATTAAGCAGTTAATTCCAAACACTGAGTATAATGTTATTGCAGATTGTAAAAACGGGCATAGCAGTTGTATGCTTGCATATCATTTAAATGCAACACGTGTGTTAGTACTAAGTGGTACAACTACATGCGACCCTGATGTTGTATTCAGCAATCCGTTCTATACAACAGTTGATGGCAAGCATAATATGCTTAATTTCTTTCAAACACCATTTGAAGTAGCACTACGTAATATAGCATTTTGTAAATACATTCCAGACAAGTTAGTATCGATTAGTAGCATAGCAACAGCTATGCCCAACACAGAGTTTACATATGTGTTTCATGTTGATGATATAGGATTTAAATTGTACCGAGATGAACTAGATACAAGTATGTCAAATATTAATATGAGAGGTATTAGAAATACAGCGTATACCTTTGGTAATCACTATATAACATTAGAGCTTAGGAACAGCGGACAGCTAGATTTATACTTCAGCTAGTATGTAATCAATAAGTCCATCGCCGTCGGGAACAATTAACTCATTATGTAGTTTTATATCTGCGGAATGCTTAATCATGCATTGTGTTGCTATATTGTTTACTACATCTGTTGCAACATAATGTCCTTTGAATACTGTATTCAATATGGATAGTATTACGTCTGTATTTCCATCTACAAATATATCACTGAACTTTACGTCTAGCACATTATTATGAACTGATAGTGTCGACACAACGCGACTTTGCATTGCATGCATACCGTGGAACTCATCGTCGCTAGCATCAGAAAGTCTATACAATATATCTTCCTTTGTAACATTAATAAAGTCTTGTCTTTTTATTGCCCATAATACTTTTATAAACTTTGCTTCGTTGGGTGTAACAATTAAGTTAATCCAGTTGATATCTGTTAAACTTAATACATCATGTGTTTCAGGAATATTAACAGGATGCCATGTCATTGCAATATGATTAAACGGGTTGAGAGATTCATTTGTTACTCTAAACAATTCGTTTGGTGTTTCAGGAACATAATCTTCCCACCAAGGATCTCTTATTGCTTGTGCTAGCATGTTTGCTAAAAATGTTCCACTTGATCCAGGCGTAAACAATATATTCAACAACCCAACTTTAGAGTGTACGGACTTTATAGGATCGTGTATCATGCTTTGCCTTGCGCTTTTAAGTCGTGTAGTATAACGTGTTCTTGCTTACACAGTTTATAAAACTCTGCATACTCTGGAAACGTTGCTAAGAAATTAGTATCTCTACGCTTATCATATTGGTTTATAAAATTATAAAATCTAGTTCTGTTTTGTCGTGTAACTGGATTAGTTGTTATGTCACTGTCATCACAATGTTCTTGGGCTTTATCAACAATGCCAACAAGAGTCCTACGCATCTTTCTTGCTTCCCAATCATCAAATCCTATATTGCCACCCCAATCACCATGTGACAAATTTTTGTACATAAAGTCAATAGCAGGTAACAAGTACTCTTGAACTAATGGAAGTGATGCAATGCTTGCATCTAAGAAAGCTGGGTGACGTAGATATGGAATATCTATTAATACTCTAGCAGGCTTTACCGACTGCCGCTTGTTCATTATCACTGCATTGCTATTAATAGGAGGACGGTCAAGTCCTTTGTTAAGTAGCCACCTATCCCAACCTGCCCAGTTGTAATCATTTTTAAGTTTTAATATCCATACTAACAGTTCCTTAAAAGATGTGATACTTAATAAGTTAAACGCACTCATACAAGTAACACCTGCGTATAGTGTGTTTTCTAAAAAGTATTCTATATTCTTTTTCCATAGTTCGTAGTCCATGCCATAACGAACATAATCATTTTTGTCACCGCTTGCTTCAGCACTAGTGAACAATACAAAATCTTTAATACATTTACCTTCTTCAAGTAGTTTAATCTTTGCAGTAAATTCTTCCCACATGCCATCTGGTGGACAGGCGTTAGTGTTTATTGCAAATGATAAATTAGGATTTGGATTCTCTAATAAGAAATCAATAACTTTCATTGTGTCTTTTATTAGCAACGGCTCACCACCTGTGATACGAAACGTATGCATATGTTTGTATGCTTCGTAGTTTAATCTTTGCAGTGAATTCTTCCCACATGCCATCTGGTGGACAGGCGTTAGTGTTTATTGCAAATGATAAATTAGGATTTGGATTCTCTAATAAGAAATCAATAACTTTCATTGTGTCTTTTATTAGCAACGGCTCACCGCCTGTGATACGAAACGTATGCATATGTTTGTATGCTTCAGGGAACCATTCCCAAAATGCTTCAATGTATGGGTTATGTTCACGCTGTGGAATATGTGCTTCAGAGTGTTCTCCGTTGTTATCATTAAACGTCATGTCAGGTAATAAGTATGGGCCGTCTTTTTTAATTTCTTGCTGCCACTGACTACTATAGGCTGGCCCACAATATGCACATTTAAAATTGCATGTGTTTCCAAAACTTACTTCAACATACGTAGGAAATATATCTTCATCGCCAACTAACTTTGCAATCGTGTCATGGTGTTTAAAACTAAACGAGTCTAGACTTTTATACACACGATCACTTTGCTCTCCACTGTCTTCCACTCTCCAACAAAATTCACATTCCTTTGGACGCTTGCCGTTGAGCATTTGTTTGCGTTGTTCTTTTTTAAACTTTGTATTATGCAATGCACTAGGATTATTTTTTATTTCTTCTAGTGGTATCTTGTGTGGAGCAGGGTGATGACAACTATGTGTAGTGCCGTTGCCTAAGTGCATAGTAACCTGTGTCCATTTAGCTAAACACATACCAGGACCTGTGCTGTTAAGCAATGACTTCATATGTTGTTGATTACGAAGCCCAGGATCAAACTCGTTTGTTACAGAATTTAATTCCCAATCAAAGTCTTTAGTTTGCTTACTCATCTGATTTTATCACTGTTGCTATTGCATATTCTTTTTCATCTGAGACACTCAAGTTCCAAGTACCAGTAACGTCAGTAACTACAATAGGTTGTTTACCATTCTTGCCATACGCAAATTGTTTAGCATCAACTACACCACTTGCTTTAATAGCTGCCTCTTTAACTGCCCAGCACTTAGCTAAGTACTCTGCTGTTAGTTTGTTTTCTTTTTCAGACTCAGTTAGAAAATGATCAGTAAACCGTGTTCCGTATTTTTCAAATACAGTTCGTATTCTATTAATAGAAACTATGTCCACACCTATATTCATTCTAATGTATCTTCCACCTGTTCTTCTTTAATTTGAGCTCCCATGCGGCTAGGATTAATGTATACTTCTTTAAAGAAGCGAGAACCTTCTTTGCCCATATCTGCAATTTCTAAATCTAATTTAGAACGTAGTTCGTATCCAAGTCTGTTGCTTTCATCTTGTAATGTTTTATAGTTCCAACGCATACCTGTGCGTGGGCATAGCTCGTCACTGTCTGCTTCAAAGTTTGGTAATACATTTTCGTTAAAGTATTTTGTTAACCAATCAAAGTCTCTTACGTTTGTCCAGTCCCAATCTTCTCTACCGATGTTTGTCATGTGACATCCAAGACGTGCGCCATAGATTGCCCATAGTCCATTCTCACAGTCATCACCAACACTCATCCATGTAAGTAGTCGTTTATAATTTTTATTGTGTACTAATTCTTTTAAGTTTGTAGGATCAACTACGTCACCATCTACTAGTCCCATCTTAACACCTTCACGGAAACCTGCTCTCCATGCTTGTAATGGACTAGCATTATTCATTACATCACAGTAAATATTATTCATCTGCACGTAGTTAATGTTCCAACAGAAATCAACCTGCGCTCGTTTATCTCCAGCTGGTGCATTCTCATGTGTTTGCATTCCATACACAACATCTTTAGGCCAACACTTAATGCCGCCATTGCCATATACTAATCCATTAATTGTATTCTTGCCAGCCCAGCTAACAACATCTGTATCACTAATTTTACTCATGTCAATCTCAACACCAAAGAAATCTTCGCGTACAATGTTATCTGCGTCAATTGTTATAAACCTATCTGTCTCTGCTAAATCTGCAGCGGCTTTGTGTGCTGCGTCACTTCCAAATACTCCGTGGCTACGTTTAGCCCAAGGACATTTGTTAATTAAATCGTTAAAGTTTTCATCTGCGTTCGGTTCATCGTAACTAATGAATACAATGTCAAACTCGTTTATGCTAGTCATCTTGCTCATGCTGTTTCTCCGTGTGTGCTTACTGCTAGGTAATTGTTTTTGTATAGTAGTATAGGGTTGTCGGGCCATTTAAAATTTATATTAACTGTTGACATATCTTGTAATAGCTGATCAGTTGATACTTCAAATGCTCCAACTAAATTATCTATATGATTGTTGCATACAACAAAACGCATTTTGTTGCGCCCATCAAAGAAATATTTCTCTGCGTCTGTTAACTTACTTTCAATATTCATAACATTATCTACTACGTTAATATTTATGTTAAAACTATCTTCAACATTTGATTGTTGTACAACTTTGTGTGTTCCTGTTGAAGCAGTATTGGCGTTGGCTGACTGAATGTTCCATCCGTATGTATTGAATACTGACTTTGCATACAGGCTAATGTTCTCCCAATCAACATGTGTGCTTAAACTATCTTTTAAAAATATATCCTGTCTTCCTCTTTTAAATAATGTTAATGGGTCAATGTTAATAGTATTAATTAAATAATCTGGGTCGTTTTTTCTTGTAACATAAATATCTAGTAGATTTGTTTCAGTAGTTGATATTTCTGTTATGTCACTTAGATTTTTTATACTTGTTATGTTTTCTCTATTAGCTTCCACTACAATTTTACGAGCATCGTAAAATACTTTTACAAATATTTCAGCAGTACTTGGATCAATATTCTTATCAAATGGAATTAACTTATTATGTTTTGATTCAATTATTAATGTTGTACTGCGCTTGCCAATGTCCCACTTTTCGTTGACAACATCCCACACCATTCCATATTTCTTTAAAGACTTTTTGCCTTTAATAATATCATTGCAAACAGAGTTAACGGTTTCTATTTGCGTGTGTGCATCGTCAACTGTTTCAACATAACTATTATTAATCTTATGTATCTTACCACTGTGTGTATCAAATACTACAAAGTATGATCGAAGATTATCGTTTTGCTGTTTGCTTGTAAGTGTCTCTGTGACCATTAAAAATATCTTCTGTTATGAACTCTTGTTCTCCGTAGTATAGGTTTGTAGCTATTGCAAAGTTTTGAATCTTTACCTTTGCTCCATTACTGTTCCATACATTTAGTCTATCAGTCCACTTGTCCCACTTGCCTATTGATCTGTTTTCTAATGTACTGGGCATGTCTACTGTTTGAATAATGTTAGTATGTATAGGCCTACTGTCGTGTAATACAATTGTATTAAGCAAGCTGTACATGATGTTACTATCATAATGTGTTGGAACATGTGCCTGTGTAAAATAATTATTAAACACATCTCTCCAGTTCTGCATAAACACATCTGCTAGTTTAAAGAATGCAAGTGCTAAATCTGTATCGTGTTTAAAATAATACATATGCGAGTATACTGTGTTAAGTTTATATTCTTCTTGGAATGTATTAAACTTTTTATTCTCTACTGGTATTCCTTTAAAGTCAAACACATTGTTAAACAAATACATATCATAATGATCTTCTAAATATTCCCATGCAGTGATATGATTTTCTTTAACAAGGCTAGCACAATCAATAACAATATTATGTGTGTATGGAGTTGCCCAGTATAGTTGCCAATCGTTTGTTCTTGTAATTTCATTTGACCCAAACGGTAATGCAATTATATGATCAAATATATCAGTATAGTGTGCTGGCACTCGATCAATATAATTAGTTACTAATGCTACGCTAGCATCTTTGTTATGTATCTTAATACTGTATGCAAGAGCAGTAGCTTGCTCATATTCAAAGTCTTGCATTGCTAATATTACATAGCCTCTATGTTCTTTCTCACTCATTAAAATACTCCAACAACGTATCCTGAACTCTGTTTAATGCTCGCTTGTTCATTACGTGTACGTCCTGTTTATCTAGTTTAACTAGAATATTTTTCCATTCTTCTTTCTGATCATGTGATAGTACTATCCATTCATTAATACTTTGTGTTTCTATAATATCATCTTTCTGATTTATATTTACTAGTGAAGTGTCATCAAAATTTCCAAGGTACGATTGATTGTCTTGCATGCCAGCAAGTATGTGTACTGCTATACTTACACAATAGTCTGTGCGGAATAGCTTACTTGGAAAGTTGTATAGGTACTGATAGAATTCATAATTGTCTGCAACGTGTGCCCACGTATTAAAAAATAATTCGCTGTAATCACTGCGATCAAAATACACAACTGTACTCCACCACATTTTAATTCCAGCATCAAACAAGAACCGTTCTCGCTCAGCTGGCAATTCATTTCTAACTGTTAATGCGTTGTCAAACATACACACTGGGTGTCGATCATCAAAGTATTTAAGTAGTGCATCTGTTTTTACAATGTAGTCAATGTCCAGTAATAGTGTTTGTTCAAATGGACTGTATTGATATATCTTATGTTTGTTGCTGTTATTAAATTGCGCTGCAAAATTAGCCCACGGACTATCAAAGTGTTGTCTAGTGTTTGTTTTCATTTCGTCGTTTGTAATTACAATATAATCAAACGCTTCGTTAATAACTTCTTTGGAATGACTTTGTTCTAGCCAGCTTTCTGATCCCTCGTCTGTGATTAAACAGACTGGTAAGTTTAAGTTCTTCTTAACATACTTAGAGGCAAGTATAGCCATCTTTACATAATCTAATTGATCGTTATTGTAAGCAAAGAAACATACGCCTTGCTTGGCATCGTATTCGGTCATTACCAATCCATTATTGTTTTAATATTACGTGCTTTCTTCAGCTTTTCGTTTTCAATATCAAATTCTGTAGTAGCACTAATGTATGCGTCCATTAATTTTTCTAATAATTCTTTAACACTTTGTACTGTGATTGGATTATTCTTACTGTCTATTACAATAAATTTCTTATGCTTCATGTCTACTAACGTTTTTACAAATGCAATTGTTCCATGATCTGCTAAGAACACTCCGCCCATGTAGTGTACAATCTGTAGCTGTGCTACTCTGTTTCTAATGTTTCTTTTTTGATTGTTGATAGTTAGTGCATAGTTACTAAAGTCTAATGCTTTTTCAAGTCGTTCGTCCATAGAGCTCTCCTGTTAGAATATTATTATATACATATATAATACACTATTTATGGTGATTTGTCAATGGTGTTTTGTGATTAGTTTAGTTGGTTGGATCTGTATAAACAGTAGGGTCGTCAGTTGGATCAACAGTTTGATTCCAATCATTGCCTGGATCAGCTGATGTCCAATTAGTTAACTGACCGCTAACTATAGTAACCTTAATAGCTGTTGCTGCAGCTGGTGCTGTTATAAATGTAACTACTTGCCCACTTAATGTATAGTCAACTGTTGGTTGTTGCTCTACGTCATCTATTGTTATTTCACCAATTTGTATACTACTTCCAAGTGCTTGTGCTATTGTAAAGTCTGTTTGGTTTAATACACCTGTAAAGTATTCTACTATATCAGCTGCCGCTGCGCTTGCAGATACATCTGTCTCAGTCCATCCAACATGTTCTGTTACAGTAGGTGCTAGTCGTTCATCAAATTGATATACAACTGCGTTCACTGTACGATCGCTTGCTCTAGTAGTTGCGTTAGCTGGCTGTGAATAACCAGATGTTAATGTTATGTCTTGTGTAATATCATATGTATCGTCTGCATCTTCTACTAAAATAACTCTAGCATATATATTAAATTTGTTGTTAGCCTCTTCTGCTTTTAATTGTATTCTAATTCTTCTACTATTATATTCACTGTGTACAAACACGTATGCATGTGTCGTGTCGCCAGGTGCATATCTAAATACACCAGCGTCTAATACTGTGGTATATTGAGAGACACCACCATTGTAGTTGATTCCAGTATAGAATCCTTTTGGTACAATTGAGCTTGTGCCAATAACATCAAACTGTCCAGCATCATCAGTAACAACTTTACAAGTTTCTGCACCTATACGTATACTATCAAATTGATCAAATAGTTCTTGCCACACCATGTTACCGGCACTACCGCCTTGCGCCATTGATAGTTCAAATGTTAGTTCACCACCGCTGTTAAAAAAATGTCTTGCATCACTGTATGTATTAAATGTAAATTTATGTTCTACTGCTAGGTCATCAGTCCATGTAGCAGTGTTAGTCGAAACTTGTTCCGCTAAGTTTAAGTCATTAAAGTCGCTTAGGTATTTGTTAGTTGTTAATGATTCTATCTTGTCTAGTATGCCAATGTAGTGTGTAGCAGTGATTAAGTTCATTGGATATGTATCTGCGAACTGTGGTTTAATTGAATTAGTTACAGGTGCGGCCTGATCGTCTTGATGAACAACGCCAGCATTTAATTGAGCAACTGATTGGTTTATGTGATTTATTAATATTACTTGAGTGTTGTCAACTAACGGAGTATATGCTGCTGGTGTTTGGCCCCAGCCAAAACGTCTCTCTACATCAGTATGATGAGCTGCATCAAACACTGGTACTGCTATTTTGTCAGCCCATATTTCATTATAGTATCGGACTAGTTCATTCCACTCCGCTGCCTTGATTCGTCCGTCAGTAGCTCCGGTAGGAGTTTCCGCTGCATTATTATTTACATTAACTGGTCTTGACGGATACGGCATTTACTTTGCTCCAACTACTACTTCAATTATACCTTCGTCTAATGTTGTTTTTGATTCTAAGGCTCTGCCTACAACATGTCTCCAATTGTGATCTAATCCACGCCCCGACTTGCCGTGCCCGGGTACGTCACTTGATATAATCCTGTCGCCCTTTTGTATGATACCTGTAACTTTACAAGGCACTCTACCAGCCAACGCTACACCAACAGTAGTACCTTCTGCTGTACTGTTCATTAACATTGCTGGATCAGTTGTTACTATTCCAAATATGTCTGGATCTTGTGCATGTTGTGTTTGAGTTACCTCATGCAGTGATTCATCTAATTCATCTAACATTACTAATGTGCCTGGCTCGTATTCTTCAGATGACGTGTATAGCTCCGCAATATCCGCATATGTTGCTTGTAGCTTTGCGCCTGCAACTAGTGTCCACGTACCATCAATTGTTCCAGCTACCGTGTTACCACCGGTTGTAATTTTCTTCGTTGTAAGTTTTGGAGTGTTAACTGACATGTCTGATGTTGACTTAGTATTTAAGTTAAGTCCTGGGTTGATTGTTGCTGCACCCGTTGTTCCAGTTCTATCGTCTGTAAAGAATGCATGATGTATATCTGAAGTAGCAATAGTCCACTGTGCTTCTGAACTTGCTATGCTTACTGGAACGCCGTTTGCACGTTCTACAAATACGTTATGCAATGTTGTACCGTCACTGTCTAAAATCTTTACAAGACTACTGCCAGCATCAATTGTTAACCATACTGGAGTTCCTGCAACACCGCTAACAATAGGAGTGTGTCTAATGTGTAATATGTTTGTGCTAGGCTTCCACCATAGCTGACCTTCTATTGCTTGTGCGTCTGTTGGTGCTGTTTCACTAGCAAAATTTTCTAATAGCTTAACAGAGTTTTGTGCAATAGCTTCGCCATATCCAAGTCTGTCTTTACCTACTAAACTTAATGAAGTGGTTGTATTCAGTTCAGCATCTTCTACTATAATATCAGCTACGCCAAATTTATTTATTGTATATGCCATATGTTAAACTCCTGCTCTTATTCTTAGAGTATAAAGTATCTCTAACTTTCTGTTATTACTTTTTTGGATAGGATGAAAAATTAAATGTGTTAAGTATGTTCCGGCTTCAGTCATTAATGCAATTTCATCAAATACAAAATCATCTGCTGTATCAAAGTTTGCTGAATTATCTATAGCTGGCCCAGTTGCATCAGGTTGATTGTAATCTAAAATAGTTTTACATTCTAAATCTGAATATGGTTGATTCTGTGCATTGTTTACAGTAAATGTTGTTACTGCTACTTGCAGTGGATCTGTTACTGCGTTTGCACCAATTGTAGCTGGACTGGGTGAATATAATCCACTTACAGCTTCTCCGGATACTCTAGCATCTTTATATGTAATATTTCCATTCGCACCAATCGTTGTGCCTCCATAACCAAACGCTAATTTGGATATAAAATATTTTTCTGTACTTCCAGCAATTGCTTGGTTAGCCATAGCCTTTGCTACTGCCATTGCAAAATTCTGAAAGTTTATTGCGTTGTATTTGTCAAGTAAAACTTCACCTGAATCAAAGTCTTTGATTACAACGTGGCCTTCTACCTTAACACTTGAGTTTTCATTTAATGTTTTCATTATTCCTATTCCTTATACACTATTTATACAAAATATTAAATAGTATTATAATTCAATACCCTTGCCTAAATTAAGCAACTCTTGTGCTATTGTTGAGCCTGGGCTATTTAAAATCGTATCACTTAATGCATTGTACTGTGGCGCACTTGGAATCTCATTAGCAAACGTAAGTTCTGCTGTGTTAACTTGTGTTATTGAGGTTCCTGTACTTGCTGCTGTAGCAAATGTTCCTGCTACTCCACGTTTTAAAACATTGAGTGTCGTTGAATTTTCTTTTATATATTCTATTAGTTCACCACCAACATACGCAATTCCAGTATCATCAAAGTTTGATGTACTTGCTACACTTATGCTTGTTGCAACTATAGTTAAATCAGCAGCTAGTGCTGCTTCTTTAGATTCTAACAATGCGTATGTTCTCACATACCCGCTTGCATCTTGTATGTGTGCAAATGTTCTCGAAGCAGTGTTGTGTGTACTGCCTGCTGTGTTAGTCTGCACATTAATTCTTAATAACTCTAGTGGTTTAATTTCTACTAAACTATTTCTGTTTGTTCCATCTGTTGTATAGTTAAAGTACTCTGGGCTGTTATATCCAACACCACTAACAATATCTGTGTTAGTGTGGTTAGTAGTAAAGTCACCACCGGTTAATGTTGTTGTAGCAGTATCAGTTCCAAATGCTTCAGCTGTATATGTTGTGCCGCCGAATGCAGCATCAATATCAAAATGTTTAACAGATATAACTGTTTGTGGTGTTTCAGTTAATGTTAGTCCAACTGTATCTCTATGAAAATACTTGTTTGTGGTTGTACTAATTTTTGTATGAAAGGGCTTAACTTCTTGGATATAACCTATTGCACTATTAGTTTTATCTTTCTTATACTTTCTAGTTTTTGTATCTATTGTATTATTAAATTCTAATTGAACATATGCTGTTTTTCTAATCCAGTTTGTTTGAGCAAAGCTAGCAAGTATATACTTAACAACACTAAAGAAGAACGTGTTCATTTCACCAATGTTGTATTCAACAAATATATCTTTGTGCAATGCTGTAATTAATGTTTCCCAATATTCTGATAAGTCTGCTTGGTCCCAACCTGCAGTATCCCATGCGCCCTGGTCCCATCCACCTTCTAATGATAGCAAGCTAACATTAAACTGAACTGTTACATTTCTCTTGTGTACTAAATCCCACAGTTTTGTAACTGTATTATAAGCATAAATCTCACTTCTGTCAAGTTGAACATCTCTATCAAATACAGGAATTTTTACAACTAAATGCCTATCTCTATTTATATTAGCTAGCTGAGAGTAAGCACCAATTTGTAATGTATGATTAATAGTTCCGGTGTATGATTCTAGTTTGTAATCATGCCAGTTCCATAATACTGTTGGGAAGTTGTTTGCAACCAATGTTCTATCCCATGTATTCTTATATGCTTGGTCAAGGTTTACATATTGCAATAAACTGTTAATTGTTATAACTGCATTACGCCTTGCATCTGATAAATCATTAAACCATGCTTGTCCAATATCTAAATCATCTCCATACTTATTAAATCTGTGTAATGAACTAAAAGGTATTCTAAGTTTAGTATCAGTTCTACCAGCTAGGTTACGCTTCATACGATTTATATAGTACTCAGGAATTATATCATTTGATTCTGCAATCAGTGTCCATTCATTGTGTGACTTATATTTGTCACCCTTTTTATTAATTTGTAATACTGTATTCTTATCTTCAATGTAGTAACTAATATTGTCAATAATAAATTCATTACTGCTAATTACTGCAAACCAACTTACGCCGTTTGCTGTAGGATCTTTAATTATGTTTGCTACATCTGCTGCAGACAATGTTCTCGTATCTGTAGTTGTTGTTTTGTTTTTCACCCAATAATAATATACATCTATGTATGAACTTGTTCGTGGGTTCCATTCTTCTACTGATGTGTAGTAATATAAGTTTTCTTCTGTAAGGCTGTTGTACACACTGAACGCTGTGCCAGTTGCTACTGTTCCAAACATCTCAGTATTCTTTTCAACTGCTGCTGCATAATCATCTGGTGCAACTGTTGACTTAATCCATTCGTATACATCTACACTACTACCTGGGTATAGCTTACCCCACGTGGATGCTTTATAAGAAGAAGATCCTTGGTCGTAATCATAATATCTTACTGTAGATAAATCCCACCATCTGGTTCCTATTTGGTCTTCGCCCCATGATGTATCTTCGTCAACTAAATGTGTTATATCAGTTGAGTGTGTATAAATTGCGTTATCTGCACTGTTACTATAATCTAAGTTTTGACTAGCAATACCTGGAATGATCTTTCTTATTGGATCCCAAACTTCTAGTTGTGCTTTAGCTCTGTTGTCAGCATGGTTATAAATTACAATACTGTCAATGTCTTTGTTAGTAGGTCGTCTTGTTGTGTCTCTTACAAATGTAAATGTATCAGGAATTGTACTAGTTCCATTTGGATCAATTTTAGTTTTACGTACATACGTACCGCGTGTTGCTTCAGCGCCTGATGTAAGTACTGTCCTAGAAGCCCATACAAGTTTGTCTACTTCTAAATACCAACGTGGATTTGTATATGTAGCATTCATTGCAGCTGTGTCTGCGAATCTAGTTGTAACTAAAGGCAGTACAGATACAGCATTACCACATGATTCAATGTATTCATCTATATAAAATATTGATGTGTTTGCACTAATCTTTGTTACTTTGTGTATGCCATCAATCTTAGGTGTAGTGGTTGTGTTTAATAATTGTACATAATCACCTACTTGCAACCCGTGTGCTACGTTAGTAGTTATTTCAGCATCATTTCCATCTTTACTTGATGTGCCTGCACAAATACCACATCCTATTGTTGTAGCATGTTTCATTGTAACTTGGATAACAGCGGTTGCTGCGGGAGCTGTTATAAATGTAATTACTTGTCCACTTACTGTAAAGTCGGTTGTTACGACCTGAGGCACACTATCTACAACTACAGCCTGTATGCTGTACGTAGTAGCTGACACATCAGACACTGTCGTGAACACAGTGGTTGTTGCATCACCAACAAATGTTTCAGTTATGTTAGGTGTACTCTTTGTATACAATGGTGTTAGATTGTTTTGCACTTGTAATACGTTCCAGCCCCAAAACTTAGTAACAATAGTTCCCGATGTTTCAACTTCAAAATTACTATCATCAGTTACTAGTATGTTATATAATGCTGGGTCAACTGCTACATCAATCCAGTTAGCTGTGTCAAATACATTTACAATAGTACTTTCTGCTGAAGTCACTGTACCTGTTTCGAGACCAGCTAAAGTATTAAATG
>Ga0209816_1001102_pt1 | contig 20385 bp, 15 predicted proteins | sample CoawatmetaG01DNA_FD_187509 | JGI IMG/M metagenome (GOLD analysis project Ga0209816, IMG submission 187509) | Marine microbial communities from the West Antarctic Peninsula - Coastal water metaG017-DNA (SPAdes) (version 2) | ecosystem: Environmental > Aquatic > Marine > Coastal ... | reverse complement strand
AAGCTAGTATAACCACAATAAGAAACCTTCTATTCCAAGCCGCCATGGATGACTCTTTGTTAGATTGATTTCTAGCATTATTTATAGCTGTATTTTTAGCACCCATTGATTGAAGTATAAGCTTCTGTTCATCATGTGCCTGCTTAGATTTAATTGCAGTTAGCTTAGCAAAAAAACCTAATCCTATTGGTATTAAGTGTGTTAATAAACTAATCATCTAGGTTCTCCAAGTTAAGTTTAAAAGTAGCACCAGTACCTTCTGATGATCCTAAATGTTGAGCTACTTTTCTTATAGCTCCGTAACTAATTTTACTTATACCCTCTTGTTCTATATCTGCTTGGACAGTATCCAATTTTTCTCCTATGGACTTGTCTTGATTTTTTTCTTTAGCATCATTAAAATTAAATCTATCTTCTATATCATATCCACCATCTTTATTAAGTTTAAATCCATACTGTCCTAGTGTTTTTTTTACTCTTTCTTCAGGTTTAAAAAATATATCAGTTACTTTTTTTATATTATCTCCTGTTCTTTCAACAGATGTGCTACCTCCAGGGTAATCTTTGTACTCTATAATACCTCCTTCTTTCATACTAGGATTATCTTTAATCTTTTTTTTAATACTTTGTTTTATAAAATTCATATCACTTTTAGCAAAAAAATCATTACCATAAACAATATTGTCTTGATTTGATTTTACAACAGAATTCATAAAAACATCTCCAACTAAAGCTTTTACAGGAGATGGTACTAAATCAATATTATTAACTTCTTTCATTCTATCTATTAAGGAAATTACTTTTTTAGAGTCTGCCATATTAATCCTTTACCAATTGTGGATAGTATGTATCTATAAACAACTCCCAAGACTCTTTAGTTTTTTCTTTACCATTAGCCCATAACTGTAGTTTATATTGTTTATTAATATAACTTAAAACTTGATTAGTTTTACGTACAGATTCTATAGCATCCACTTTTTGTAATTCTGGAATGCTATCCATATTTTTTATACTAGCAGAATATTCTCCAACAACGGTCTCATTAAAATTAAATTGTTCTGCTGCTCCTGATTGTATTAGTTTAACTAGATTACTTTGTACAGCAGTAGCAGTTCTAGCATTTAACAAATCTATAGACGTAGGTAACTCCTGATCTATAGTAGTTCCTTGTTTAGCTATTCTTGTCATAAGAGCTTCATTATCAGGATTAAATATAACTTTACTTAAATCATCTAAAGTAGTAAGAGCAGCTGTATTTGTTAGTTGAGAATTATTTGGGTTTACCCATCTTATTCCTGTAGAAGTAATAAGTTCTTCAATATTTTGATCTGACTGAACTTGAGAAGTCCCTGTTTGTACTTTATTAATTTTAATTGCTGTATTTAAAACATCATTAAATGCCTTTTTACCTGGAATAGCATTACCATAAAACGAATTTAAGTCAGGGTACTTTTTGTCAAACATTTTTTTAGTTATACCATCTGATATTTCTTTTGTTCCTATATTAAGAGCATTTAAAAAGAGTGCTCTTTGTTTAGTATCTCCTGCTGGTAGTTTATCTAAAACTGATGTCAGAACTTGAATAGTTGCTACATTAGAAGGACTTATATACTTCATATTTTCAGATTCATCTATAGCTTTTGCTGTTGTAAGAGCATAGCTAAAAGCTTCTGAAGCATCTTTACCATTTCTCCATGTTTTAGTACGTGTAAGAAGACCATTTAAAGAGTTATTATACATATCAAATTTAGGTTTTATTCTTGGGTCATCTATAAATCTTCCAAATCCATTTTCACTGTCTAAGAATTTAAATTGTTCTTGTTCTATTTTAGTTTGAAGTTGATTTATTAAACCAGGAAATTTTGTAGGGTTCTCAGCATCTGGATTTTTTGTAGGATCAAATAATTCTAATGCATATGCACGTAGTTCTTGACTACTTTGAATAATAAGTTTAGTATCTAACCTTTGATTTACCATAGAATCGGCTTCTTTAGCAACATCTTGGTCTCTACTTTTATTGGCTAACTCCTCAGCTTCTGTCATACTAAACTCTGTTCGTTGTTCTTGAAATCCTAACTCTGTTCTAGGAAAATCAACTGAACCATCTTCTAATTTATATACTTCTGTACCAAATTTCTTTGCTTGATCAAAAATATAAGCTTCTAATTTTGCTTGAGATTTTGCCCTGCCAGCAGCAATAGCATTTTCATTAGCTGTATCTGCCGCATAAATATTACTAATACCAGAATTTGCTAATAACTGTTTAGAATATTTAGTAATAACATCAACTCTACCTGGATTATTTTTAATTGCATCTTGTAAAAGTTCTTTTATTCTCATTTGACTTTGAAAAACTGTCATTTTTCCTTGCTTAACACCATTAGTAATTACTTTAGATTTATTGCTTACATCTGATAAAACCCCATTTAATTTTATATCACCTTCATTAGGTTCTACTTTGTCTTGTTGAACAAAAGGTAAACTATTCCAAGAAACACTCTGGTCTTTATATGCATCTATTTCACCTAAAAGATCTTCTCCTACACCTGTTTTAACCTCATAGTCTTTATAATCATCATAAACAGTAGCACCTAATTGTGTAGCTTTACTAAGTAACATTAAGTTAGCTTTAGCTTTTTCGCCTTCAGTAGTATTTACTATTGGTTTATCTACAGCAAAATTTACATTTGTATCTGTATTTAAAGAGGTTGCGTATTTTTCATTCTGTTGTGCCATAGTTATTCCTTATTGTCTATTGGGGTGTCTATAAATATTTTATCATACTCTTTCTTTCCTTCTGGAGCATATTTCTCAAGCCAGTTATTAATATCTCTATCATTTTCCATAGACTCTGAAATGCCAGTTTCTATCATAAGATCTAGTAAGTCTTCTGCTCCTGAGCCTTTAAATTTTCTACGTTCAAGAGAAAGAACTTTGTCTACTACTCTTTCATGTTCTACTTTAGTCCACTTTTGAGCTTCAGACAAACCTAATAGTAACCAAGGCATATCATTTTCTAAATTACTTATAGCTTCAGGTAGACCAATATCACCATTTCTATATTTATCTGCCCATGTTGTATAATTTTGATGTAAAAGTTTAGCATTTTCTTCCATCAGTGTCTTTCTATCTAGATTTTTAAATAAAGATTTATAATAAGCATTACCTTTTGGGTCTCCCCAACCAAGAGCTACTTGCCAAATATCTGATTCTTCAAGATTATAAAGCTTAGCACCATTTTTATTAGTTACCCAGCCTTCATTTGCATGAATTACTAAAGCTTTTTGAATATCACTAACAGATTTATAAGCACTAAGAACAGCTACAAAAGTATCTTTAACTTTATCTGCAGTACCTTTAGCCCCTATAGAAGAATCTGGTACAGTCCAAATAAACATAGCCTCATTAATTTTAGCTGCTATCTTACCTGGAACTGAAAGGGAAGCAATACTTGGATTAGTTTTATCATTTTTATCAAACAGTTTATAAAGTTCTTTTGCTATTTGAAATAGCCCTATATCTCTAGTTGCCATTCCTTCTGACAAAACAAAACCTGATGGTGCTTCTTTACCAGTTATTTTAAATGCTGATTTCCACATCCAATCTGCTACTCCACCCTCTAAATTAGATAAAAATTGAGGTAATGAATCTTGATAATTTAATTGACCTTGTTTACGAGCCTCTGCTTTAGGATTTTTAATTCCTTCTTCAGCAAATTTTTCTTCATCATTTTCAAGTAAGTTTACAGCTAATATAGTTCCTATAGCTTTTACATATAAACCCCAAATAGGTAAGTTTTCTGTTCCCCACATTATTGATTTACCTACAAACAATTTACCTCTTTGTACGTTTGATAATCCAAAACCTCCTTCATGTAAAGCTGCTACTGTAACCTTATGATTATACTGTAAGAAAGTCATTATTTGTCCAAGAGCATTATGACTCCAAGGCATAGCTCCAAACTTAGTCATACTACCTTTAAAGTTATAAGCATTTGTTGCTACTTCTGCTCTATACTTATCTTCCCACCAATTTTTTCCAGGGTTTCTCTCTTTAAATGTAAGTATTGAATAAAGTATACTTACAACTGAAGTCATAGACTCAGATTGCTTAAAGCCAATTACTCTACCAACATTACCTGGAGCACCAATTACGCCTTTAAATGCTCCTGTTGCTTTGTCATAAAACTTTGGATTTAGTAATACTTCAGATTGAGTCATTATTTCAGAAATTATTATATTTTTATCTACTTGACTTAGAGTTCTATTAATTTCTCGAATTAAATAAGGGATTTCTATGTCAGTCCATCCAGAAAACTTTAATGCTGCTGTTATTTTTTTGTTCCAACCTTCAGCTCCGGCTTTTAAATCTGGATGTGTAAGTAATGGTGAAGCTCTTAAAATTAATGCATCTGACATTATCTTAGGAACTATTAAAGGATCAGCTTTTAAACCTGATGCTACAGTTGCTTCAATAGCAGGAGAAAGTTGTAAAAGTAATTGTTTAATAGGAGAGCCAGCAATTACTAAAGTTGAAATACTTCTTTGTAAAAGCATAGCTGAAGAGGCAGACTCATTTCCTTCACGTCTTAAAGATATAGAAGTCTTTCTTGCCCTTTGTCCTGGAATAAATTCAATTATATCAGATAAATAATGTAATATTTTTTGTTTGGCTATATCAGAAAGACCTACCTCAACTTCTCCTAGTCTACGAGAATACGTTTCATATTGATTTTTTGCTGTATTTAGTTTATTAAGTAGCTCTTTAGTAAGTGTTGTTTTATCTATACTTTTACCTATTTCACTTACACTTCGTGGATAACGTCCTCCAGCAGGTAAAAATTCTTTAAACTCTTCTACAAATTGTTTTTTAAACAAATCAAAAGCTTGAGAATTTAAATTACGTTTCATTGCATTATTCGCATTTTCAACCATAGCTTTAAATTCATCTTTAATATCAGTTCTTCCTACCATGTTTTGATTCATATCTTTAGCATTTGCTAACTCAGAATCATAAAGAACTTGTCCAGCTTCTTCATAATTAAACATTTCTTTTGGAGAGCTTTCTGAAGCTTGTCTAGAATATATAACATAGTCTTTATATAAGCTACTGTTTTTAAGTTTATTTACTATTTTTAGTGCTTCTTTTTTTGTTGAAGCCCTTGCAATAGACTGTCTTCGTTTTTGTAATACTGCAAGTGTTCTAGCTTGATTTTCTGTAACAGGCTCAGCTCTTTTAGAGCTAGGGTTATATTTACCTCCTACTATTATACCTTGAGGACTAGTCTGTGTTCTATAGTCATAAAGAAGAGTACCATTTTCTACAGCCTTTAATGGAACTATATCTACAAAATGTAGACTAGCATCAACTTGTGGAAGATACCCTTTACTTAAAGGAAGAAGGTCTCCAGCTAATACACTAAGTTTACTTGTAGTAGGGTCAATTACTCCATAAGTATAGTCATTAAAATCAGGAAGGTCTGGATAAGTTTCTTTTATAGAACCTAATGAATCTTCTTTATAAAAGTTTTGTTGTTCCATTGGTTTTTTAGTACTTACACTATAAGCACTTGCAAAATTAGACGCTAGACCACTTACAGGTTTACTTAGTTTAACTAAAATTCGACCTTGTGTATCTACAACTTGTCCTTTATTATTAGCTAAAGATAATTCTTTACTATACTCAAAATTAATTACTTTAGTATCTGATAAGTTCATTACTTTTTTTACATTTGCTGTGATCCAAGGAATGTCTATAGTACGTAGTTCAGTTACTAAACTTCCATCTTCTAGTATTTTATCTATTTCTAGTGTAACAGGATTATTTTTTTCTGATACTACACGATCAGATACAGGAGCTATTAACCTATTAGATATATTTTCATAAGCTCCTAAATTATAACCTTCTTCTGTTAGTCTATTAATTTCATATTGATTCATTACTTTTCTTGTTAATCTAGTTAACTGTTCAAAAGCATTTGCAGCTTCTCTAAGAGCTGGTAATTGTTTAACAGAAGTAATTCTAGTCCTTTCTAAAAGCTTAGAATAATTTATAGTAGGACTAAACAATGAAAACAACTGTACATCAGTATAATCATTTATAGATAACCCATTTTTCTTCATATCTCTAAGAAGATAGTCAAGAGCATTTTTATTTCCATAAGAAGCAAAAACATTAATAATTTCATTTTGCATTCTTGAACTTAAATAATCATTTTCTAAAGCTAAATCAGTAAGTTCTCGTGTAACCCACTTAGCTTCTCTCATGTTATTATGTATCCAAGAAAAAACGTCCCAATGCTTTATTCTTGTATTAGGATTATATGTTATAGATTTACCTGGAAACCAATTAAATTTAAGATTACCTATTTCAATAGGAGATAATCCTTGTATAATTACATTATAATCTGTTTTAGTTTCTAACACTATTTCAAATTGATTAGTAGTATCTTTAGAAAATTGATTTTTAAACTCTTTAAGAGCTATTCTATTTATTCTATTTTCATAAGAAGCCTTATTTTCTACTTTAGGATTAGCTGGATTTCCAGCATGAGCTATTTCATGTTTTAAAACAAAGTCTACCCATTCATTTTCTGTTTTAAAAATATCTGGTAAAGCCGTAACTCCTTCTACTTTAGGAGATAACCAAGGTTTATCCTTAAACCCTTTTTTAATTGCAGGTACATTAAGTATAATTTCAAGAGGTTCGCCATTAGATTTACGTCTTAAAGTTGCATTAACATCCTGTATTAAAACACTTTTATTTGGAAGAGCTACAGTTCTACCTTTTTTAGTAGAACCAATTTTAATTGGTATAGATAAAGTTTTTTCTGGAACTAACTCTTTTGTTTTACCTTTTATTATATTATAAGCAGGCAATTTTATAGTTGCTGTTGCTCCAGGACCAGCCTCTATACTTTCAATAGCAGTCATTATACCTCTGTCTTTATTAAAAGTTTGAGAATTATAATATACTTTTCCAGTATTTAAGTCTCGTATATATACTTTTGATTCAACAAAAGGTTTTTGTATCATACCCTTTTTATTTTTTTTACTTATAGGAACAGGAAACTTTCTAGTACCTTCAGGTAATTTACTTATTTCATTTATATTATTTAAATTAGGATCATTAATTAATTTATTTAATTTATCAATAGCATCTACTTTATTAGTAATAGGATTTCCAACTTGATCTGCTCTAAAAACTAAATCTGAATTTAAATTAGTAGCATTTATACTAACATTAGAATGACTTGGACTATAATTATTATAAGTTGCTATATTATTAAGTAGTGGTTTAAGTTGTCTTACAAGAGTATAATCAACTGCTTGGCTTAAAGACCTACTCTTTGTTATTGCCTCATTATAAATACTTTGAGCAGAAAGATCTACTGGTGTAGGATTAGTTAAAATAACATTAGGGTGAGGTAGTGAAGATGTATTTCTAGATCCATAACCAAAGTCTACCCATGAATTAAAGAGCTCTGCTTTACTTACACCAAGAGCTAGACCTGTAGTTGAACCATCAGGTCCATCTAAAATTTCTTTAGATATTACTGAGGCTACGTCAAGATTAGCATTAGCAGTAGTTTGTATAGGAGAGTCTGGATTTACACTAGATTTATCTGAAGCATATATAGGAGAACCTTCATCAAAGGACTCTTTATACTTGTCTCTCCAATTTGGATTAGTTGCATCTTGTCCAGCATCTCTTCTAGCAAACTCACTTTCTTTAGTAACAAGATCCTTACCTTTTCTTTTAGGAATAATTCCTTTAATTGCTCTAGTAGGTGCAAATATAAGAGCAGCTTCTACTAAAGCTCTAGAAGTTCCTGGACCTGCAGGAGTTTTTTCTTCTACTTTTTGCATTGCTAAATGAATAAGCTCCCCAAATTTTGTTATTAATTGTCCAGAGGGAGACTTCAATCTTTCTTCGGTAGTAATATTTAATGCATCAGACTGTCTTTCTACTGTAGACCTTCTATCTGGTTCACCTTTTTTAAACCTTGCATTTATAAAGTCAATACCATCTATATCTAACTCTCGCGCAAGTAGCTGCGCAAATGTAAAAAGTGGAGTTGCAGGAGTAATTCCTTGTAAATTATAGGCTGCTGTATCATACTTACTTTGATTTTTTATTAATAATTCATCAAAAGATAACCCTTGATTCTCATCTAAATCTGGAGTTTTTGCTACTGCTTTTATACCTTCTTCTGTAAGATCACCTGTAGCTTGTACATTTTTTAAGAACCCATCAGGATTATTAGTTAACTTTTGTATAAGTGTTGCTTCTCCTGCAAGAATAGCAGCAATATTATTGTTAGATAATAAAGCTGTAAACTCTTCTTTAGTTAAACTTTTTAATTCCTCAACAGATGTAACTAAGGGATCTTCAATAGCCTCTACAAACTTAGTTCCTAAATAATTATTTTTAACTAAGCTTTGAAAAGTAGGATAAATAACTTGTAGTTCACCTACAGCTCCACCAGAACTAATCTCATTGTTAGTACCAAACGTTGTTTCTGCAGAATAAACTGGCTTTAAGGCTAATAAAATATGTTTTGAATAAATACCATGTTTTTGTTGTAAAGATAGTAGTTCATTACTAAAAACATCTTTACCTATATCAGTAACTATTTCTGTAAGATTATTCCAATTGTCTGTAAATATTGGATTATATTCACTGCTGTTTGGATCAAGTCTTTTCTCTGCTAAGTCAGCATTTTTAAGCCATGTAATACCATTAGGACCTTTTTCAGTATTATAAACACGTTGTATATATTCATTACTAACTTTATTTTCTTTTACTGTATTTCTATCTATAACTTCTAAAGTAATAGAATTATTAGCTATTAAGTCTAAAAGATTTTTTGAATTTTTATCAAGGTTAGTATTAAATCCTTTTAGGTCTTTATATACTTTTTCTTTAATAGACTTAAAAGATATTTCTCCAGGAGAAGCTCTATCTAAAAGTGCATCATAGTAATCTGCTGCTGTAGCTGTTGTATAAGTACCAAAAGTTAGTAAAGCCACTCCTGCTTTTATAGCAAAGTCTTCAACATTTAATCCTAATATTGCTACATCTTTAGAAGATGTTTCCATTGCCTTTGATAATGCATCTTTTGTTTTATTTACATTACCAAAAGTAAAGGCATCCGAAAGTTTATTAATAAGAGTAACTGACTCTTCATCAGGAACTTCTGGTATAGAAAGTTTAATCTTTTCTATATTTTTTTCTTTTATTTCTTTTTGTTTTATTTCAATAGGAATTAGTTGGTTTACACTAATATTTTCTATGTCATCTTTTAATGTCTTTATTTTATTAACTTTACTAGCAGCATTACTTTCTGTATTTACTTTATCTAAAACTTCTATAGCTGCTTTTTGTATTTCATTATTTTCTGGAATATCTATTGGTACAAGGGTTTTAATACTTGATTGATATTTTGTTTTTAAATCTGAAGATATATATCCACCAGTAGCATATAATTCAAGAGCATTCTTTTTTTCTTGTTTATCTATATCAGGATCAGAAATAATACTATTTACAATGCTTTTGTTTTGTACATTTTGATCTTCTTTATATTTATTAATTGCTAAATCTTCAAGCGGAGAGGTGCCTTCGTTTAATAGTTGTGCTTTAGTTTCTGTGTAGGTTACTTCAGGATCAGCATCTGTAGCTGCTGCTGTATAAAAAGCTTTATTAGATGCGTCACTATCACTAAAAACAAACTTAGCAGCAGTTTCTTCTGGTAATTCTAAATTTTCTTGAAATATAAGAGCCATGTATGTCCTAAGCTATTGGAGTTAAAGATCTAGAATAGAGACCTCCGTCTCCTCCAGAAATTGTTTTAAATATATTCATTCCAGCAGTTGTAATATTCCCTGCTCCTGAAGCAAATCCTTGAGCAGTACTTCTATCAGTTCCAGCTTGACCAATTATATTAGCTTGGGTTGATAAGTCTGCAGCAAAACCTCTTGAAACATTTAAATCTCCAATTACTGAAGCATAATCAGTGTTTAGAGCTCCTTGAGTTCCAACATAACTAGAAGTTCCTGTACTACTAAATCCAGAATTAGCAACTAAGTTTCTACCTTGCATAATCATTTTTTGTTGATTTTTAGCATTAGCTACATTTCTTGCATTTACTTCTGATATTCTTTGTCTAGTTTTATTTTCTTCTACTTTTGCATCAGCAATTACTTGATTATAACTAGCAGCTTCAGTTGCGTATTTATTTTGTTGAAACATACCTCCAGATTGCAGAGCAAAACTTCCTGTTGAAAAAGGATTAGCTTTTACATAATTAAATGCTGAAGAGGCTAGTTTACCTGCAAAGCTACTTCCAAAAGCACTAGTAGCAGTTCCTACTCCTCCTGCTGTAGTAAATGCATAACCAGCAGGACCAGCAGCCGGTGCTGCAGCTCCCATAAGATAAGCTCCTCCATAGTAAGCAGCTGCTGCTACTACTGCTACCTTTGCTATTGTTTTAACTGCCTTTCCCATTTTATAACTCCTTTTTTGTTAATATTTGTTCTACACCATCTGTTGTTGTTACCATAAGTCCTGTTGGATTAAGTCCAAACATTTGATTAAATTTTACAGCTTTTTTATTATCACATAATCCATAAAATTCCTTAATCCCAGCCTTTTTAATTTCAGGTATAATTACATTATCCCAAATCTTTCTATATCTTTTATAAGTAGAAACTTTCCAATCTTCCATTTCCATATGCATAAGATAAATATTAAGGTCTTCATTATAAGACATACCTACAAAAGTTTTAGTTTTTTCTTTATATAAATATTCTATATCCATTTATGCTTTTGTTAGTGCTGTAGCTTGAACTGTCCAACCTAAAAGTTGCATATCTTTACCTACTTCTGATTGTATTTTTAAACTCAATGTCTTTCCAGAACCTCTTAATTTATTTTTAGTTGTTATAACAGCTGCTCCATTATCAAATGTATCTGTTGCTCCTGAAGGTGTATATAAACGAAGGAGTCTATAAGCTTGAAACTCAGTTCCCCATTTTCCACTATTTGCAGAATTAGCCCAGTTCCATTGTGACTGTACTAAACATGATGACTGGTTATCTAAAACAAAACTAGACCCACTAGCTGAGAACCCATCTTCTGTTTTATTAAAGTAAAAGAATATGTAAGGTACTTGTTTACGTTTTGTAGAATCTTTAAATAATTCATACCCCGTAACTAAATAACTTGAGTAGTTAACTCCTCCTCCAGCACCACCAGCTGTAACCCAGTCTTTAAAGGTAGTATTTTTATATAATGAAACTGTAAACTGTGTACCTTTAAAAGTTAAAAACCTAAACCCAGATGTTCTATTTACTTGTATATCTTCTGTAACAATAACTGAAGTACCCGCAGTATTAATAACAGCATTACCATCAGTTACTTCTACACCTGTTGCTGTTGAAGATACTGCATATCCTGGAATATCTATATAAGCAGTTACCCAAGGAGAGTTAGAAGACAACTTTTCAATTTTTTGAGGGTACCATGCTTTTAAGGATAAGTCTAAAACTAATTCTTTATTATAATCATTAATATAATTTGCAGTACTATAAGCATCTGTATCATTATATAACCACCTTAATCTATTTTCTTTTTCATCATAAAAACCTTTACAATTATTTTTACCTAAATCAGGAATATCAATAAAAAACTTTTGTATAGAGCCTAATGAAATAGATTCAGCTTTAAATCGTCCTGATGTAGAATCAGGAGCTAATTGATATATACCTGCTTTTGACCAATAAATATAGTTTCCATTAACATTAACTATAGACTCACCATTTGATACACCATTTGTAGATATCTTATTTAATTGGAAAGAGTTAGCATTAAACCCTCCAGTATCTCCATAGATCTCCCACACGCCATTTTCTGCAAAAACTAATAGTGACTGTTGAGAAGAAGCTAATTTAACAATCTGAGTAATCTCAGGTATTTGTATAGTTCCACCATCACTTGCAACTAAAGCATTAACTCCTGGTGCAGTAGGGTCGGAAGCTTGATGAGCTTTACCTAGTTGATCATCTGTTGTTACAACTTGTGTAAAAAAGATATAGCCCGAATAATTAGGAGATATAGCATCTCCACCAGTAACATCAGAAGCTACTCCTGAATAAAATACTCGTTGAGCATAAGAAGCAACAGTCGTAAGATTACCCTGCTCTAAATCATTAGGTAAAGAGAGACCTGTTAAAGTACTTCTTTGAGATCCTCTAATAAAAGCATCAATTACATTACTGCCTCTACTTACAAAGTATTGTGAAGTAGAGTTTTTAAGTAATGTTTCTGGATCATATTTTTCATAATCCTCATCAGCAGCATTACTTATTTTACCAAAAGTCCAAGAGTCACCATTACTAGGATATAATCCAAGTTCTGTATGTGTAAAATCAATTGCATCTGGTGTTCCTGACTCAGCTGCAGAAACAATAGTTGTATTCCACCCTTGGTTTCTAAGGTTATATCTATGAGCAGCAGAAATACTAGAAGGTCTTTCTGAGATAGTTAAACCATCATCAACTCCCCAAATATCCCTTACATAGATATCAATTGTTGATTGAGTAACTGCTCCAGTAGCTTTATTATAGGCTAATAAAATAGGCTGTTCTAATTGAGAACCAACAATAATCATTTTATTATTAATAATAGCTGTTTCTAGTTTACCATTAGAAACTCCACTAAGACTTATAAAATTACCACTGTTTAAAAAATTATTACTTGGATTAGCAGATAATAAATTAATAAACCAAAGTTTTTCATTTGACCTTACTACACCAATAGCTACACTAGCATCACCAGCAGGTGAATCCCATTTAAATAAATCTTGTCTTCCAGAAGCTAACTGACTAGCTGATTGTCCTGTAGATTTTAAAGCATAGAGATTTTCATAGTCAATCCCTAGTCTCCTTGAACGTGAACCATCTCTATTAAGAACAAAGTTTTGTTCATCAATAGAAGCATTATCAGGAAAAGTAAGAGGACTTGCCTCTGTAATTAACCCTTTAACAAAGGTATTATATGGTTTTTCAAGGCTTGTTGCCATTTAAATTTCCTGAGATTTTTTAGCTTGTTTTGCGTAATACTTTTCTTTAGCTGTTTCTTCTATTTTGCCTTCTTTTAAATTTGCTAAATAAGATAATACTGCTGTATCTACTAAATTTAAAGAGGTATACATACCTGATAGTTCTTGAGGTAACTCTCCACCACCAGACCATTGTAATTTATAATGTGCTGTTCCTGGATGTATACGAGCTTCAAGTTCTTTAGTTCCTTTAGTTTTATAACTTCTTATTATATTTTTATCCATAGTTTTTTGATTTACCTTTAGTTTTTTTAACTACTTTCTTTTTCTTTTTTACTACTGGTGATTTATATTTCATTTTCTTTTTTTTCCCATATTGTTGAGCATTTATAAATGCAGATGTATTACCAGTGTTTGCCATATTATTTCCTAGTAATTAGGTTTTTTATTTGTAGAACCATGTCTACCATAGTTTGGATAAGAGATTCCATTCTTTAGTCTCCAAGCATCTTGACTCATTCTACGTCTTTGGGAAGTAGCTGTCTGTTCTGCTTTAGGATTAGCCATTTGTTTAAGTACAACAAAAGCTGTTGACTTAGCTTCAGCTAATAAATAACTAAATAGTTGCACAGGAATATCTGGAATAAATGCATCCGATAGCGTAAAGGCTACTGAACGTTTACCATGACACTGTGTTTTTGAAGACTGTAGTGTACTATCTAAAGAAGATAAATAAGAATCAAATACTAAAGACTCATCATCAAAAGAGGTAAAGCACTGAGGTTGTTTATTTTTAAGAATATTAATAGTTATACCTGTAGGGTCTGTTACTTTTAAAACTGTAGCTGTAGCAGTACTATCTCTAGCATCAGTAAGATGCATAAACTCTTCTGGAGTTTTATACTCTATTACTTGAAATAAATCTTTATCTGTAGATTTTAATTTACTATTATATTTAATATACTTTAAGTCAATAATATCTTCTGGTAAAAGCATATGAGTAGGTCTAGCAGTAGTACCACTAGCAGTCATTCTAAATAATTCATATAAAAAGGGATAGTCTGTACCATCAACAATATTATAGTAAGAAGTTTTAATTATTTGAGCTACTTGTAAAGACTCTGGTGTAGTATTAATTGAATTTACTTCGTCTGAATCCATATCAGATAAAATATCTTGTGTCATTTCAAGTAATGTCATTTTAGCCATAATTTATCCTATGTAGCAGTTAATGTTAAACCTACTTTTTGAAATATCATATCACCACTTGCTCCTGTATTGTGAGCATAGATTTCAAAGTAGTCATTAGTAGCAGCGTTATAAAAACATGAACCTGAAGCTTGAGTTACATCGCTTGTAACACAAGTTGTTAATACTTGAGAACCAGCTATAACAGTTCCATTTCTATGTACTGCAAATGTTATCTCTCTATCTGCTCCTGCAGCTTGTTTTAAAGATACATCAAAATTAAGATTAACTACTGTTGTAAGACTACCAGTATATGTTAGTCTTGCTGATGTTGCTTCAGTAACTAGACTACCTAGTCCAGAAGCTATTGTTGTTGGTGCTACTTTAGCAGTAGAACTACTATGTGATAAAGTATAGGGAGAAGCTATATTATAGAAATAGAATTTCCCTTTTGGTAAAGCCATCGTGCCTGTAGTCAGTGTTGACCAAGCTCCTGATGCTGAACCATTCGCTACATAAACTTTATTGGCAGCAGCCGCAGCCACACCTTTGGGCTCATGCAAGTCAGTGCCAGTAATAGTTTTGTGTTGAATCGTCATTTTGTTTCCTTGTTAAATTAGGGGTAAGCCCCGAAGGGCTCACCGAGGTATTACTTATTACACATTTCCATTATAGACATATGTAACTCTTAACCTAGCTGACCCAGCTGTAAGCGTACCAGTTTGAGCTGCTACTGTTACTGAAGCTGCTGATGTACCTACTGATTTACCAATAAATACTCCTGCGCCTGTAATAACAGCACCTTTAGTTAATATCAATGCATTAGTACCCTGAGCTTCATCTACTAATCCGTTAGGATCTGTAGTTGCTCCTACTATACCTGCTTGCATTGTAGGTGTACTTCCACCAGCCCAAGCTGTAGTAATATAAATTACTGCAGACTTAATCATGGCATTTGCGGGTAGTTTAAATGTCAGTGCAGTAGTTCCTGCAACTGGCAAGTTATCGTATGAAAAATCCCATTCCGCTGTTTTAAGTAAACCTTGCTTTGAACTTTCTTGACCACCAAATTGCCCATCTGTAGTACGAGGACCATAATGGCTAGCCACATTTCTTTTAGCTCCGACTTCGTATCCCATTATATTCTCCTAGTATGCAGCATGATCAGTGATGATCACACCTAAAGTGTCAAGACGTTGTGCGCCAAAGCCATAACGAGTAGTAACTTGATATTTATCAGCTCTTTCCTCATTATCTCTCCAACCTTCTGTCTGCGGAGCACGTCTCCATGCATGCATCAGTGGTTTACAAGAGTCATCAGCAACACACATAAACACGTTAGCTTTATTACCTACTACTGAAACATCATCAGCTAAGCCATAAGCAGCAGCATTAATGTCTTCTACTGCAGTAACAGAGTGTAGGAAGTTAGATGTATAAACATCAAAACCCATAATATTTCTAACAAATTTATGATCTCTTGCAAAACCTTCATTTAGAATACCTTGGAATTGCGGAGTATTATCAACGACTGTTTGTAAAGAGATTAATCCGTTTAAAGTAGCCTCAACAATAGGATCAACAATTGCAATCCTACCACCTGCAGGAACATTAGCTTTATCAAAAGATAACTTCATTGCTACAAAGTCAGATAAAGTAATTTTCCTAGAAGTACCGCCAGAACCACCAGCAACCCAACGATGTGGGCGACCATTAACTAAGTTAACAGCTCCTGCGGTTTGTGCAGCATTTGCTACATTTAAAAATTTAGTCTCATGGTTTTCACCAAGAGCACGAGTAGATTCCATAGCTCGCATTGACATTAAAGTATCAATTTGAGAACCATCTTCACGTAGGTCATCTGTAACTTTCCATGCATCACCAACGTAGTCAGTAATAGATAGAGTTAGAGTTCCAGTGTCAATGTCATGGAAGTTTAGAGGTGTATCCTCAGCAGCATCTTGTAATGAGACTGTACCAACTGTTTTAACGTTTAAAGTTGTACCAGAACCAAAGTCTGTTACATCTCTCCACATACCTTCAGGTAGTAAATAGTCATGTAAATTATCAAGAATAAACTGCGAATACTGTTGCGATTCAATGAACGCTGTTGTGTTTCCAGTACTAGCCATAATTAATTTTCCTTATAAAATTATGTTTGTTGTTTAATTTTCTCACCTGCAATTTTCCAAGCAGCAGCTAAATCTTTTGTTGTAGCACCCTGTTTTACACGAGCACTCAACTGAGAAGAGTCTCCGACTTGATTTCTAAGCGTTTCTGTATTTATTGAACTAGTAGGCTTAGAGTGTAAAATTTCTCCAGGCTGAGCTAATTCACTAAGTTTTAAAACTAACTTAGGGTTTGTTGCAGCAAGATTGTGTAGTTGTTGTATAGTTAAACCATTTTCTAAAGCCATAGAATTATAAACAGTCTCCGCTTTATTTCCATACTTAGTAGTAAACTTTTCAGATACTAACTGAGCATTTTGCTGATAAACTCTTTCTTTTTCTTTTGACTCTATAGTTTTATTAACAACGTTTTGTAACATATCTTGATTAAATTCAGGTTCCTGATAGGTCGTAACAGGTGGTTGAATTCCAGACTTAATTTCATCTAAAAGTTCCTGAGTAGTTTGTCTCTTAGTCAATTCTTCTTTTACAGCGGCAAGTTCAGACTCTAAAGTCTCAATATGCTTTTGTGCATGAGGTACTGATTTAAGAGCATCTTCTGGGCTCTGGTACTTTTTTCCTTCACCAACTAGTTCTTGAGCCTCGGTCGGAATCTCAAATGCTTTTGGTGTAGTATCTGTTTGTACAGCTTCGTTTGTACTCTGCTCTACGTTTACTTCTTCATTTACTTCTTGTTCCATGTTACTTATCTCCTTGGTCAGGTATTAAATTGTTAAGCTTTAAAAAAGCTTTTTGTAAGCCTAATTGAAAAGCAATGTATTCAGAATGAGCTGGGATATTGAATATTTCTTCATCTACCAACTTTCTTCTTGATAACTCTACTTGTTCATCTAAGTATTCTTTTATTAATCGAAAGGACTCTTGTTTAGTAAGAGCCTTTCCTTCTTTAGTCTTTAAATCTATCATACTATTATTATACCATGTTTATATCTAAAAGTCAAGGACTATTCCATAGGAGGACCTTCTTGTGGTAGTTCTTCTGAAGTTCCTGAAGGTAATGGAGATAACTCTTCTTCTTCCATTCCTAGTTCTCTACCTTGTTCTTGTAGCATACGATCGTCCATACTAGGAGCAGCAGCGTCTTGTTGAAGTTCTTTTTGTACTTGTTGAACAATTTTTTGTTGTTCACCTTGTTCAAAGAGTCCTACATATTCACCAATAAAATCATACTTTTCAAAGCCCATATATTCTTCTACCATTTGAGCAATACGTTTACCTGAAATATGAGGTTGTATTATTGCTCCAATTGGGCTATTAAAGACCCCTAGGATGTTCTGTAAGAGCTGCGCTCTCATAGCATAGTGTCTAGCACCAATTGGTCTTAGTTTTCCTCTAGATGATATGTCTTCTTTTGTTATAGATAAGAAATCCATTACTCCAAGATCATCATCCATAACTCTAGTTAATTCTGCAGTATCTATATAATGTCTAGACATTTCTAACATTTTATTTAGGATAGGTTCTAAAAACTCTCTTTCAAACCTATTAACTTTATGTTGAAATATTCTACTAGCTGCATTTTGAAGTTGCTGTACTTCAAAAGCTGTTTTTTCTCCTGGAGTTCTAATTCCCATAGACTCTTTTGGTGAACCTGCCATCTCTTCCATAACTTGAAGTAAAGAAGCAATTTCGTTATTAACTTGAAATGCTGCAGGATTAGGAGGCATAGCTGTTACATCACCATCTTCTGGTATATGTATAGTTTCTTCTGGTCCCCAAGTAAAAGGTTCTACGTCCCCTTTAATTTTTAAAGGTGGGTGTATAGTTAGATCTAAAGCATCTGCTTTAAGGTTTTCTAAATGATCTACTCTATATTGCATACCAACTAAATTATCTAAAGGTCCCATAGCATATAGATTATCTGGACGTTCTCTCCAACCAACATGGTTTTTAGTATCTGTGCCTAACCATGAAGGATTAGTCTCATTTTTTAAAATATAGCTTCTATCAATAATAGTAATTACTTTGTTTTCTTCTAATTCACCCGTAGCTTGATTATAGTAGTCTCCTTCAAACTCTAGTAATTCTACCATTCCTGATTGATAATACTCTTGTAAAGATCCAAAACCGTCAACTAAAAAGCCTTCAGCTTTATTAATATCTTCTGTTCTAAAAGAACTAATGCTTTGTCTAATGTCTACTACTTTATTAAATACGGCTTCATCATATTTTAAATCAGGACGATACTTAAGATCTTTTTTTAATTCTCCAATAGATTTCATATATCTTGTAAATTTAGGAGCTTCTCTAAAAGAAGGAGCTGTAGGATTAAATACAATATCAAAAGGAGATATTCTAATTAATTTAGGTCCTCGATAAGTAGTTATAACTTCATCTGAAATTAAATCCATATGATGCTCATCAACATAAGTTACTTCGCCAAAGGCATTACCATAATCTATATAATCATAAACAAGGCTAGAAATAGTTTCTCTAAATCCAGATTCTCTTAGTTTATTTGACATATAAGCTTGTATAGCTTTTCTTTTATCTTTAGTAGAAGACTCTAAGTCGTATCCTTCCCATTTCATCCAATCATCATTTGGAAATAAAGCATCTAAATAATTAGCATGCAGGTTGTCTCTAATCTGAGTAAGCTTAGGAACAGTAGTTTTGTTTTTCCAAGGAAGAGTTGAATTAGAAGTTGTAGTTGTATCAGTTGCAAATAAATAGTTTCTTAACTCTCTCCATTCAACTTCTTTTGAGTTTCTTTGAGTATACCATTGATTATACAACCCAGCTAGAGTTCTAGCCATGCTATCTCTATCTAATAAATCTCTAATTTCTGCTACTTTTCCTGCCATAATTTTTCCTTAATAAGAAACTCCACCAAATCTAGAGTGAGTCATAATGTTTTTACCTAAACTAAAGGCTCCAAACTTTTGTTTTGGAGTAATTGCAATTGCAATTGCGTTTGATAATGCATCTTTTATATCATCATGTGGAGGATGAACCATTACTAATTCTTCTTCTAATGATTGACAATTTCCTCCTTTATAATGCCATACTTGCTTGTTATCATACTTTGGTTCTAATACTGATCCTACACGTTCTTGTTTATCTCCTAGATGTCTTGTAGGTCTAAACTCATCTATAACTAAAGGAATCCCATTAGGTCTAAGATAACTATCTTTTAATTCTTTTACAATTGTTTGTTGTGCTACTGTTATTTCAGCTCGGATTTTTCTAAACCCCCACTTTTCCCAAGCATGGAGTATTTGTTTATAGTAATCTACAATTTTATCTGTTTTAAATCTATTTATATCTAATATATAATAATTACTTTGATGATCTACACCTACTACAACTAAAGCAGTATAATCTGCTTGTTTTCTTAAAGAAAAAGCAAAATCAATAGCAGCATATATATTTAATTTTCTATCTCTTATATACCAGTCCCCTTCTTTATTAACTAAAACATTTCTATCATAGTATTGAAAGTTCTCTGTGTTAATTCTTGCTGTTTCATTAGTATTAGGGTTATTATAATACTGAGCAAAAAACTGTGTTGTATCTATATATTTAGCTTTTATTCTAGCTAACTCTCTAGAGTCAAACCCAAAACTTTTTCCATCTGCTCTAGTTTTTTTAGACCATAAAAATTCTCCATCTGTTTCTACTACTTTTTGAAATAACTCGTAAACTTCTAGTTCTTCAAGTAGTTCACCTTCATCATCATAATGTTGTTCTTTCATATTAATCATAGTATCATATATATCTCTAGGATGATACCTAGTTCCTACAACCCATTCTTGTGCTCCTGGGTTTTCAATAGAAGCAAGTTGTGAATAAGCACTTGCTACTTTTTCTCTACCTTCTGAAGTATAAGCGTTTCCTGGTACAACGATGTCATCAAGTACAACAATGTCTGCGTGAAACCCAGTTGTATTAGATGTAAGACCAACAGCTTTACATGTAGCATCTCTTATTCCCTCTAGTTTACGTTGT
>Ga0209816_1001101_pt1 | contig 20400 bp, 24 predicted proteins | sample CoawatmetaG01DNA_FD_187509 | JGI IMG/M metagenome (GOLD analysis project Ga0209816, IMG submission 187509) | Marine microbial communities from the West Antarctic Peninsula - Coastal water metaG017-DNA (SPAdes) (version 2) | ecosystem: Environmental > Aquatic > Marine > Coastal ... | reverse complement strand
CTAAGATAGATAGTATTGATGACATGAGTATAGAGCATAAGATACCATGGCTACACTCAGAGGATCCTATAGGCTTATACTACGACTTAGATAATATAGCCTTCTCTCATAAGATATGTAACTACGCAGCATCTAGAGCTAGAAGTAGTAAGCACCCATGCCCCTCACCAGCAGCCTACAGAAGAGGCTGTCGATGCGAGGAGTGCATAATTTCTAATAGTTTATACAGAAAGAGCTTGAAGTCTAGATCCTATTGATCAACACCAAATACCATAAACTCTACTACGCTAGTTGCGTTAGTACCGTAAGCCTTTATTGTTTTATCTGCTGTAACAGGCATGAAGGCAAACTCCCCACCACCTAGCTTTAAGTTAACAGGATTACCATAGTTTAATACTAAAGCTTTACCAGTTAAACTACCTCCAGTTGTACTAGCACTTAGCTCAAACACTGTTGAACTAGTTATAGAAACAACAGTTGCTCCTTCAGGTATACCATCACCTGATACTACCATACCAACTTGGATACCTGCTTTAGCAGTGTGTGTTATAGTAGGATCATTATTGTAAGCACCACCTGCTAATGTAACCGATGGTGTGTCACCATATACGTATACATAGTTTGTCGCAGTTGTGTCTATATTCTTTATGTAGACATACGCAGTTGCTGCGTAATCACCTGCTGTATATAGGAGTGCTGCGTTAGCATTTACTGCTGTTTGACCTACCTTTGTACGAGCTAAACCTGTAGTATGTGAAGCTGATATAGCCTTACTAAGGGACAGACTTAAAATCTGAGACGTTAAGTCTGAGCTAGATAATGTTAATTTTGTTGTTACTGTAGCCATTTTGTTTATTTTTATTTATTCCTTTATTGCAATTTATGAAATTACCCTTTAATTTTCGGTGACTTCATGTGTTATGTATGTTATTTCTTTTTAACAGCTCTAGATTTCTTCTTATCAAGGTCTCCTCTCCATACTGAGTTCTTTCTATCCCAGGTATAGGTGATTCCATTCTTAGTGTAAGGCTCTTTACCCTCTTCCATCTTAGGACCTGTCTTGTTGGCATCAGACTTAAGTACACCAAAAGACTTTGATTTCACTTTACCGCCCTCTTGAGCTTTCTTAACAGCTTTCACCTTAGCACCGTACATTGCTTTATTTTTTCTTGTTTTTATAATTTCAGGTTTTGACTCAGAGTATCTTACATAACCATCTGCACCTACTATCTTATACATACCTTTTTCTTTAGATACTTTATCCCCACTTTTTATTTTTCTAGTTGGGGTTCCACCTGGAGCCATTTCTCTTTGTTCTGCTGGAGATAATGGTTTAGCTACATCATAAGCTAATTTTTGACCTCCACGTTTAGCTTCCATTCTTCTTCTATCTCCAAACATTTTACGAACAGAAGCATCTTCTTCTCTCTTAGCAGCCATATCAGCACGCATACCTTTTCTTTTACCAAAAGCTTCAACATTAGATAGTCTCTTAGCTCTTTTTCTGGCTTCTCCTCTAGATAGACCAGCAGCTCGTGCGTCTTTTTTATCTTGTTTAAACTCGCCAGATCTTCTACGTTCTTTTAACGTTTCTTTTTCTGTCTTTTTCCTTATTGATTTTGCCATAATTACATCTCTTCTTGTCCCTCAAGGACGTTATAAAATTTATTGACCAACCTAATGGTCTTGTTTGTTACACGATATTTATTTGGCTGACTAGAGTTCCACAGCCTCCTTTCAAAGACAAAGATATAATCCTCCTTTACTAAAGCAGGAAACTTTACCTCGTGAAAGTTCTTACTAGCATACATACCCTCCCTTACGTCTCGTTTAGTGAAGGATCCCCTCTCGTCACAGATAAATAGGATGAACTTCAATTGATTGTCTGTAAGCTCGTACTTACGCTGGAAGAGGTACATAGTATCGCTTAGATACTTTAGGTAATTCCTCATTGAATTAAATTAAATTGGTTCAAAGATAAGAAATTTATTATATTAAAAAAATTATCACTACATTTGCGTTAAAGAAAAGCATTAAACATTAAAATAAAATAATATGTCTTTAACAGGATCAAAGTATCAAGAAGCTAGTATGGGTCAATATGGCTCTAGTTTATTAGATAGCGATGGGGATAGCGTAGACTTAAATGGAGCTTCAGCAACTAGGTATATATGTGCTATAACTTTTTTAACTGATGTAGTATTCCAGGAGCTTCAAACCTTGGGTGGTGAGATAGGATCTATAAGTACGGTAACAGCAGAGAATAATCACGATGATGCAACAAATGGGTTTGGGGCTGCAGGTAACGCTATAGATGTAATTAAAGGTGGTACCGCTACAACTCATGCTTTCCCTTTAGGTCTTACAATTTTTGGTCGCTGGGATTTCGTTGAGTTGCACTCAGGTATGTGTATATGTTACTTCGCTCCACAACACTAAGATATGCTAGGTTTAGGATTAATTATTAACAGAGCAGGTAGATCCTTGCTGACTGTTATAAGGTCGGGGCTTCAGATGTGGCTTGGCTTTACTAAGGTTAATGTCATAGGGAAGGAGTTATTACCTTTAGCAGGTAGCTTTAGCAATGCTGGAAATGCTATTATGGAACTTTTAAATCAAAACAATTATAGTGCTAGTAGCGATGGCAATCAAGCCACCGTAAGACCTAGACTTAACATTGCTACCACTACGGGTTCAACTTACATTTTAATAATAACACCCAATCCTAATTCGACTCCTACTGGAACTATTAAAGGTAAACTTTACGATGGTTCTGAGTATGTATTCACAAACTACGATTTTACAAATGTAAAAGAGTTTACATTTAAAAGCAATGGAAGTGTTAATTTTAATCTTAACGGAAGTAATGTATTCGACACAGGCGAGTTCAGCGTCTCAGTAAAAGAAATATCTCAATTCACGCCAGACAAATCTCTAAACACAAACAACGCTAAGTTGCTAACTGGTAAGGCTTTGAGTTTTGATGGTACGAATGATAAGGTTGTTATTGGTAATCCTAATATAAATTTAAAATCAATTTGCTTTTGGGTTAATTTGAGTACAACTTCTGAGCAGATATTTAATCTTACATCAAGTCAGAATATAAAAGCTGTAAACGGTACAATTACTTTAGGAGGTACTTGGTCAAACTCAAATATTTATGTGAATTCAGTAGCTACAGCTACAATAGGAACAACACTTACAAGAGTGGTAATTACAACGGACACTAATATACTTGTGAATGATTTGGAGTTTGCTAAGATTGGTTCAGATTATGGTGCTTTAATTTTATCGGATGTACAGATTTACGATGCACAATTAACTTTAGCGGATGCTGTAATTGATTACAACAATCCAAATGACCTTGTATTCAAAAAAGGAGGTTCGATTGCTTTATCTAATTTGAAAGGGTACTACGCTTTATCTGAAGGTGATGGTTCGATTACTTACGATAGCTCAGGGTCAGGAAAAAACGGAGCAATTTCAGGAGCTACATACGTTCTAAAACAACCTATTATACCTCAGTTGGGTATGGTGGATTGGAGTAAGAGTAGTAATTTAATTGCGTTTAGTGATGATGTAACGGGAACAGGTTGGTCGACTCCTTCGGATGGAGACGATGGTGAAGATCCTGTGGTTACTCTTAATCATGGTATATCTCCTACAGGGGTACAAAATGCTGCTAGAGTTGTTTTTGATATTGGATCTAGTACTATTTCCGCAGACTTTTCTCAATTGCAATACAGCATAACAGTAGAAGATGAAAAAGATTATAACACGTCTTTATATATAAAAAGTAACGATTCAAACGATTATACTTTAGCTTTTCTAGACATTGATGGAACTAGAACGAATATTACGGCAAATCAATCGTGGCAAAGATACAACGTTAGCGGGACTGCAATAGATACATCTCAATTTTTTAAACTGAGGATTAGAGGTAACGAAAGTACATCTAAAAATGCAGATGTATTGATTTACGGACCTCAAGTAAAATTAGGACCGTTAGGCTCGTACATCACTACAGCAGGTTCAGCTGCAATAGACGCTACACTAATCCAAAACCCTAACGACTTAGGTAAAGATGTTCTAGGTAATACATTAAGATTAAGAGATGGTGCATTTAATTTAGATGGAAGTGGTTATGCTGAAGTGGCTAATGATTCTAGTTTAGTTATGACAGAAGGATTCTCAGTTGGATTTTGGACTAAGTTAACTCCAGAAGCAAGTGGTATTCATCAAACCTGCATAGCTAAAGGAGCGGGGTTAGGTACGAATGCAAATAATGGTATGGCTATATCAATATTTAGCAATAAGATATATTTTGATGTTAATGCTTCTACTAGGTTTGGTGTTAACACGCCTGCTCAAGCCATGGATAACAGTTGGCTATTTGTTACCGCCACTTATACTAAACTTGAAAAAGTAAGATTATACTTAAATAACTTAGCTCCTGTAGTTCATGCTTCAAACCTATCGGGAACCATCCATGAAGATCACCCTGTAACCATAGGTGCAAATAAGGATGTTACCCACAAATTATTATCTCAAATTGATGAGACTATTTGGTACGACAGACCATTATCAGCGAAAGAAATATTAAACAACTACAAAGCGGGTTTATCTAAACATTCATAATTATGCAAGGAAATATATTTATATGCCTTAACGAGGCAACATACAATGGTTCAATACCATCTGAACTAGAAGGGCAATATGCTCGTAAAAGCTATGACGAAGAAGGAGATTTAATTGAAGTATTAAATACTACATTCAAAGAGGTTGCTATTGATAACAGAGTTAAGTTCGGTGACGTTATAGAGCTTAGTATAGAAGATGCTACTCACTACGTATTAGAGCTTGATTGTTCTTGGTTGGGTGGTGAGGTTTCGGCTTTACTGGCTTTAGGTAATTCTTTAGAATACCCTAGTAATTGTCTTATGACAAACAAAGAAGCCATAAAGCTTATTAGTGACAACCAGGAATAATGTGCCATGGAGATATTTAAGAACGACAACAACTGGAATGAGAAAGCTATTGTAGGCTTTGTAGCATTTGCTATAATGTGCCTAATAATGATAGCTGATCTAGTAACAGGTTGGTTAGGTAGTGATTTAATAATAAACGAATACGTATACAACTCATTTGTTTGGGTTGTCCTTGGTTCATTTGGAATCTCAGGAGCGGAGAAGTTTGCTAAAAAATAAGTTATGGCTAAAGTGATTAAAAAGTCAAAAGGTTTAACAGATAGACAGAAGTCAACTATGAAGAAACACTCAGTTCATCACACTTCTAAACACATGGATCTTATGAAGAAGCTTATGTTGTCTGGTAAAACATTCGAGCAAGCACATACTATAGCTCAAAAACAAGTAGGTAAGTAATGGGAAAAAGAGGACTATACGATAATATAAACGCTAAAAAGAAATCAGGAACGAGTAGATCAAAATCTAAGTCTACTATATCTGATGAAGATTACGCTAATATGAAATCAGGTTTTAATAAGGCTAAAGAAGGTGCAAGCATTCTTAAACGTATTGGAGTCTCTGGGTACAACAAACCTAAGAAAACACCTGATCACGCTACTAAGTCTCACGCTGTTGTTGCTAAGAGTGGTAACACAGTAAAGGTTATACGCTTTGGTCAACAAGGTGTAAGTGGTGCTGGAAGTAACCCCTCAACAAAGAAGGATAAAGCTAGGCAGAATTCTTTCAAGGCTAGGCATAGGAAGAATATATCTAAAGGAGTTTTATCTGCAGCCTATTGGGCTGATAAAGTAAAGTGGTAATGAAAAAAATATTATATATATTATTACTTTTAACAACAACCGTATCTAACGCTCAGATGGGGTTTTCTTTATTTAGATTTGCCACGTTTTACGCTAGTGCTTCTACGGCTGCACCTTTTTCAGAAAATCAATCTTTTATAGTTGATGGCGTTGCTGGTTCAGGGCAACTTGTAGAGATCACGCAAGTAAGTGAGCCGAACTACAACATAACAGTAGGTCTTAGAAAGATAGCACGTTTTGATTACCAAGTAAAGAAAGGTAATTTCTATACTGGCTCAGAAAACGAGAGTAGTGATTACGCTACAATATCTAACGCTCCTGGGTTAGAGTACCTATTTAAGTACTCGTCAATCCGTAATAGAGGGATGAAGTTTAAACAACAAGAGTATAAGGTTAGGTACATATCAGATCATTACACAGCAAAAGCTTCTTATGTAAATGACGGGTTAATAAACCTTAATTACACATTAGGAGAGTTAAGACTACGTAAGAGTTTTGGTAATTTTGACCTTACTTTAGGCGTAGCCCATCGTTCACATCCTGTATATGGTTACTCTCCAATTACAGAATGGTTTGCTAACCCTTCAAACAAACACTGGTGGCAATTAGCTCAGGAGTTTGGTGTCTATAGTACAACAGGAGGTAGTGAAGATTGGATGCAGATAGATATAGAAGCAGGTACTGCAGAGTGGATTGCTGAGTCAGATAGAGAGTTCTACACGTATCATTTTGGAAATCTTGTGAATCAATATAACCAAAGAGAATTGAAATCTTTAGGGCTACAACAAGAAGTGTCTGCAGTTATAGGAGCCGATTACTATCTCTATTCGGCTAAAGGTTGGATACACGCTTGGGGTTCTATGTACCCTTTACATAAAGGATTAAGTGAGTATTCCTACTCGTACCCTGGGGTAGAGACGGAATGGGATATTGGTGTTGTGTTTGGCGTTAAATTCAATAAACATTTTAGTATCTTCGTAGAGGGAAGACATCTCAAGTATTGGGACGTAAGGTCTTACAATATGCAAACAGGAATAAACTATTTAATATTCTAATATAATGACTAAAGAGCTAAACGAAGACAGTGCAGTACAGATAAGTGTGAAGACCTTAGGTGGTATAGCCTTTTTAATAGCAACCTTTGTGGGAATGTGGTTCACATTGCAAAATGATATTGCAGAAGCTAGGGAGCTACCAGTAGCATCAGACCCTGTTATTACACGAATGGAGTTTGACATGAAGGATAAGTTAATCCGTCAAACTATAATGAATACTCAGGAAGATGTTTCTGAGATGAAGGAAGATATGAAGCTTATCAAACAAAAGCTTTATGAATAAATTTTTATTTTTACTGTTATTGTTTTCTACAACTATTGTAGCTCAAGAGTTTGTGACTTCTAGCTCATTTGATTCTAAGACAGCTAAAGGAACGGTGGTAATAGAGTTCTATGTAGAATGGAATGATGGTAATAAAGTGGAATTTTTACCAGCATTAAAAGATTGCAACGCATACAGGGTTTGCATAGTTAAAAGTTCTGACTTACAATCAGAGTACAAGGTAACTTCAGTTCCTACTGTTATAATATTTAACAACGGAGTGGAACAAAGTAGATTTAATCCTACTATTATGATGCAGCTAGATGCAACAAAAAAAGAAGTGCAAGCAATAATAGACAAAATAACATTTAATAAATTTCAATAATGAATAAAGAAAAACTAGAAGAATCAGGATGGATGGTGGTCGTTATGGCTTTACTATTTTTTATACTAATGTTTGCATCAAAGACAGTTAATGCTCAACAACAGCAAGTGTTCGTGGAATGTACTTCAGGGGAGTTTCCTGACGAGATTACTTGGCAAATATTAACATGTAATGGTGGTATACTCCTAGAAGGGGTAGCTCCATACTTAGGTGCTGTAGTTTTACCAGAGTATTACCAGATAAACATGATAGACTCTTACGGAGACGGATGGAATGGTGCTTACCTGTATATAGGTCAAACAGAGTATGGATTCTTATCTGATATAGATTGGATAGATTCTATTGGTTTTTGGCCTCAAGAGTTTATGGAGGAGTTGGTAGATGTTGGTTGCTTAACCATAGGTATAGAAGAAATAGGTAATACAAAATTTATTCCAACACACTACTACGATATTTTAGGTAGAGAAGTAAAACCTGTAAGAGGTTTCTATATAGCTACTAATGGTGTTTTAACAAGGAAAGTTTACATAGATGAGATTAAGTAAGAACTTTGTATTATCTGAGATAACTCATAGTAATACAGCAAAAAGATTAGGAATAGAAAATGGTCCGAATAAAGAACATTTACAAAGTTTGCAACGTACTGTGTCTAATCTTCTACAGCCTATTCGTGACGCTCTTGGTCCTATCAGGATCAGTAGTGGTTATCGTAACCCGTCACTCAATCGTGCTATTGGTGGGAGCTCTAAAAGCCAGCATTGTAAAGGTGAGGCTTTGGACATCCAATTTTGGAAAGAGGGTAAGATGTGCAATAAAGAAGTGTATGACTGGGTGTTAGAAAGCGGTATTGAGTTCGATCAAATGATTAATGAATTCGACTTTGCTTGGATACATATATCCCTAAAGAAAAAAGGGAATAGAAAACAAATCCTTGAGGCTTATAAAGACGAGGATAACGATACTAAATATATATACGCAAAACTATGAGTAAACTACTAGATTTTTTAGGAGGAAATATCTTAAGTAGTGTAGGTAATGTAGTAGATAACCTTACTACGTCAGACGAGGAAAGGTTAGCTGCAAAACAAGCTATAGAAGAAGTTCTAATGAAGGCTGAGGTAAACGCTCAAGAGCAGGTATCTAGAAGGTGGGAAGCAGATATGAAGTCTGACAATTGGTTATCTAAGAATATTCGACCATTAATATGTGTTTTCCTAACCGCAATTTTTGTAGTTTTGTCGTTGTTTGATGGTAACGTAGGGGGGTTTGTAATACAACCTAGTTACGTTCCTATATATCAAACCTTATTAATAACAGTATACGGGGCTTACTTTGCAGGTAGGTCTATCGAAAAAATTAAAAGAAAATAAAATGGCTACACTTAAAGGAAAAGCAATATCATCTACATATCAGACTATATTAAAAACAGCTTCTGAGATTAAGGATACTAACCTTAAGAATGTAGAGACAGGTTCTGGTAACATCACAGCTATGAAGCTATCTACAGATAAAGCTGAGTTCACTAAAGTAGGTATTGGTACTGCAGGTGCAACTCCTGACGGTTTACTTCACGTTGTTGGGGTAAGTTCTGGGTCTGTATCATCATCATTATCAGCTAACCAACTGACTCTAGAAAATTCTAGCGATTCTGGTTTAACTATACTATCTGGGGGGACCTCTTCAGGTAATATATTTTTTGGTGATTCTAGCGATAATGACGCTGGTCAGATATACTACGATCATAGTCAAGATTACTTGGGGTTTGCTACTAATGGTTCTGAGAAAATGCGTATAGATAAGAACGGTAATCTTAATGTTGCTGGTACTGTATCTCAGTCAGATGACAGGTACGAGATTAAAGAGGGTTTTGATAAAATACCTAGTTTAGACGGTCAAGATACTTTTATAACTCAAGATACAAACGCAACTACTGCTGTAACTTTAAATGCTAAATACGGAATCATAATTATGCAGTCTGTAGATCTTGGAGCGACAGATACAGTAGAATTTACGTTTAATAATGTTCATATATTTGGAAATTCATCTCATGTTCATGTTCAGCTTCACGATTGGGTAACTGACGATGATAACGCTATGGTTAATGTGTTGGCTTATGATGTAGCAAATGGTAGTTGCAAGATAAGAATAGGTACTAACGGTACTGATGTTACTGCACAAGTGTTTAAGTTGTCTTTTATTGTAGACCCATACGTAACCCCTAATCAAAACTTTGTATTAGGAGGAGTTAGTGGTAATGGAGGACAAGATTCTGGAAACTCAGGAAGAGATACTTCATTTGCTGGAGTTAAGATAATTACAGGAGCAACAGATAATAACAAGACTATTATAACTCCAAGGAGTGGGACAACAGAAATGCCTGGAGGGTATAACTCATCAGCTTGGTCTTCGGTAGGTTTTGGAACAGAAAATAAAACAGAATTTTCTACAGCAATTTCTACAGGAGGTTCTATAGCTTTAACTTCGTTTTGGGCTGGATTAAAGCTTACTGAGGTAGGTACGTATGCAACAGACGCTAATCAGGCTTATTTTTTATACGCTGCAAACGATGATCAAGGAGATTTAACTACAAACGGTAATTTACATTTTGTTTATAGTATAGCTAACGTAGATTACGTTACTAACCTTGGTATAGTTGTGTCAACAAGTACGGTATACAAGTTAAAAATAACTTTTGATGAGAATAGAAGAGTATCTATTTCTGTAAACAATAAAAATTACGGATTAACAACTACGCCTACTAGTACGACTGCAGGTGGGTTAACTCAAACTATATCTACAACAAAATCTTTAGTTATGACTAACGATATAGATTTACTTCCTTTTATTGGTGTTCAAACTCACACTACGGCATCTAAAGGTATTCAATGTGGTTACATAAAACTATCAAGAGACTTATACGAATAATAAGCAATAAAAACTAAATTAAATTAAAATGGATTCTATTAACCCTATTATTAGAAAGATTACGATAGGGGACTTAAAGCAGGGCTTGACTTACCAGGTAGGTCAACGAATGTTAGGAGGTTCCTTAAAGATAACAGCGATAATACAAGACGAAGCAGCGTGGTATAAGCACCAGCAAGTAGTTTACGATGTATACATAAAAAAAGAAGCGGAGGAGTTCTCTAGACCTTGGAAAAGGTTCTTCTCCCAGCCAACAGCTATAGAGTACAATACAGATGTCCTAGATGACTACGAAGTAAAGTAAAAAAAAAGATGAAGCCAATTAAAGATCTCTACTGGATACAAGTAGAAAAAGAAACAGAGGATACCATACTATTAAACGGTAAGGAGATGTACAGAGATACATCATACGATCCTATGAAACTAGCTAGGCAATACGGTACGGTGTATAAAACACCAACCCTTGACACTAGTAATGCAGGTATACAGGAAGGGGATAAGGTTTGGTTTCACCACTTTATCGCAACACCTACCAACCATGTATCACATGCAGACAAGGATAATATATATCAGGCTTACATAGAGCAGATATACCTTATAGAAAGAGATGGTAAATACACCCCTGTGGGAGTTTGGAACTTCATGGAGCAGGAGATGAAAGAAGCTGAGATGTCAGAGTCTGGAATATTCTTAGAGAACTCACCTTCGGAGGTAGAGTTTCATGGTACAGCTATCCTTATTAACGATTGGGTCAAGGATCAAGGAGTTAAAGTTAAAGATCGAGTTATGTGGAGTGAGAATTCTGAGTACGAGATGGATATAGATGGTAGAAAACTTCTACGCATGCGTAACGTTGACATACTAGCTTCTTATGAAGGATAACAATAAAGATTACGCCCTAGATACCTTAGAGAGGCTTATAGAGGCAAGTAAAGGAGCTATTGATCTTCTTATAGAGGAGATAAGTAAACCCTTACTAGAGGAAGATGACGCAAAAAGAAGGCAAGCTATAAAAGCAAAAAGGGAATGCTTCCTTGATTGCCAAGAGATACTTTTAGGTATTAAAAACCTAGAGGATAGAATTAAAGATGGAACATCACTGATAGAAGACAAGAAGGATTTTAAAGGTTCTTACGCTGAGAAGTATGCAAAAAGAGAGTAAAATATACTTAAGTGATACCAGCCATGGCGAGGTTTTAGAGTTTGACAAGTTAGAAATTGTCTTACCTAAGAGACCTAGGTTCAATAAAGATATACTTTATAACAATCTCCCTAAGTCTAAGCAGAAATGGACCAGATTAGATACTCCTAAATCTTTAACTAGGGACAATGCTTCTGACTTTGTTGATTACATAGATGAAGAATTTAGACGTAGAAAGGATGGTTTATGGTTTTACAACAACGGAGTTCCTACCTATATAACAGGTAGTCATTATATGTTTATTCAATGGAGTAAGATTGATATTGGATACCCAGATTATAGAGATGCTAATAGGACTTTCTTCCTGTTTTGGGAAGCTTGTAAGTTAGATAAGAACTCTTATGGGATGTGTTTCCTTAAGAATCGTAGATCTGGTTTTTCTTATGCTGCTAGTAGTGAGGTAGTTAACTTAGCTAGTATGACATACGAGAGTAGCTTTGGGTTACTGTCTAAGACAGGTGCTGATGCTAAGACTATGTTTACTGACAAGGTAGTACGTATATATCGTAACTACCCTTTCTTTTTTCAGCCTATACAGGATGGTTCAAGTAACCCTCGTGTAGAGCTTGCGTTTAGAGAGCCAGCAAAGAAAATTACAAAGAATCAAAAACACATAGAGGAGTCTGAAGCTTTAAACTCAATTATAGATTGGAGAAACACTGCTGATAACAGTTATGATGGTATGAAGTTAAAACTTCTTGTACATGATGAAGCTGGTAAGTGGACGGGACAGAACTCTATAAAGAAGAACTGGGGAGTTACTCAGACGTGTCTTCTTTTAGGTAGAAAAATAGTAGGTAAATGTATGATGGGATCTACAGCCAATAAACTACAAGATGGTGGGGCTGAGTTCAAGGATATATTCTACGACTCTAATACTGATGATAAAGATCTTAACGGTAGAACTAAAAGTGGTTTATATAAGCTATTTATACCAGCATACGAAAACCTAGAGGGGTTTATTGATGAGTATGGTTTTTCTGTTATAGACACGCCAGAGAAGCCTGTTATGGGTATTGATGATATACTTATTGACGTAGGTGCTAAGGATTACATGCAGAATAGGAGGGAAGCTTTAAAGAATGATACCACAGCGTTATCAGAATTTAAAAGACAATTTCCATTTAACGTAGAGGAGGCTTTCAGAAATGATACTCAAAGTTGTATCTTTGACGTGGAAAGGATCTATCAACAGATGGATTACAACGAGGTTAATAAAGTAACTACGACAAGGGGTGAGTTTATATGGAAAGGTGGAAATAGAGATAGCGAAGTTATTTGGGTTCCACACAAAAAAGGTAAGTGGGAAATTAGTTGGGTCCCAGAGATTGGAGAGCAGAATGTTATCTCTTCTAGATTCAACAGGAAATTCCCTGGAAGGTCCGATAACTTGGTTGCAGGGTGTGACCCTTATGACCATGACACCACTACTGATGGTAGGAGATCTGATGCTGCTGCTCATGTATTTCACAAGTTTAGTATGTCAAGTGATGCGTCTATGCAGTTTGTATGTGAGTACATTAATAGGCCACCTAAGTCGGAGATATTCTACGAAGACATGATTAAGATGTGTGTCTTTTATGGTTGTCAGATATTAGTGGAGAACAATAAAGTAGGAATACTTAAGTACTTTGAGAATAGAGGTTACTATGAGTACCTGATGGATAGACCAGAAATGACTCATACTGAGTGGAGTAAAGGTAAGCAAAAGACAAAGGGTATACCTGGATCTGGAGCTGCAGTTATAAATGCTCAAGCTGAGGCTATAGCTACATACGTATACGACCACGTAGGAATACTTCCTGAGACGGGAGAGATGGGAAGGTGTTATTTTAATACCTTACTTGATGATTGGAGTAGATTCGAGATAGATAATAGAACTAAGTATGATGCGAGTATATCCTCATCTTTAGCTTTACTAGCTTCTCAGAAATATATAAAACCAAAGCAAGAATTAAAAATGTCATCACCTTTAGTTAAGAAGTATAACAATAAGGGGATGTTTAGTAAAAAACTAAGATAGATATGCTTAACAAGAAACAAGAATCAAACGGCTACCCATCTCCTTTGTCTACAAACGAAGAGAAAAGTTCTAAGGCTTATGGTTTAAATTATTTCAGAACCATGTACTACGAGTGGCACAATAACAGTGACGCTTACTTTAGAGATAAAAAGCTAAGGTACTCTAGGAATAGAAGTTATGCTGAAGGTAATCAAGACGTTGGTAAGTACAAGGATTTAATGGATGCTGAGGGAGACACGTCTTACCTTAATATTGATTGGACTCCTGTATCTATAATACCTAAGTTTGTTGACGTTATCGTTAACGGGATGGTAAACCAGGAGTACGATATAAAGGCTCAATCTATTGATCCTGTTGCTGCAAACAAAAGGCTAGAAAAGAAGAAGAAGATGTATGGCGAGATGCTATCCAAAGACTTCTTAAATAACCTAGAGGATGAGACTGGTGTACCATTATCTCCTACTGGGTTTGTAGCTGAGAGTTCTGAAGAGGTTGAGATGTTTATGGCACTTAACTATAAGCAGAACGTTGAGATAGCTTTAGAGAAGGCTATTGAGTATACTTTAGATATAAATGATTACGCTGAGGTTAAGAGGTACATGATTCGTGACTTAGTTGTCTTAGGCTTATGTGCAGCTAAGACTGACCTATCTGCATCTAGTGGTGTTAAGATACGTCACGTAGACCCAGCAAACCTAATAACATCATTTTCTTCTAGTTCTGACTATAAGAATATAAGACACGCAGGAGAGGTTTACTCAATGACTATAGCTGACTTAAAGCAGCAAGCAGGAGATGAGTTTAGCGAGGAAGATTATATTAACATAGCTAATGAGTACGCTGGGAAGAATAACAACCCAATGAACTTTAACACTTCAGCTAGTTACGATAACGGGGATAATTCCTATGACTACGATAAGTTTAGTATTAATATATTAGATGCTGAGTTTATTACAAGTCACGAGTTAAAGTACGAAAAGAAAGATAACACTAAGGGTGGTTACTCTGTAAATAAGAAAGCATCCAACTATAAACAACCTAAAAACTCTAAGACAAATAGACAGGCTATTGGTTCTACTGTAAAGGTTGTGTATACAGGAAAATATATAGTAGGTTCAGACTACGTATTTAACTACGGGTTAATGAAGGATATGCCTAGGAAGAAGTCAGCTCTATCTGAGACTAACTTATCTTATATTATCTACCAGCCAAACCTATACAAAATGAAGAGTCGTTCTTTAGTAGATAGAATGGTTCCTTTTGCTGATCAGATTCAACTAGCTCACCTTAAGATTCAACACGTACTTGCTAAGGCTAGACCAAAGGGTGCTGCGTTTGAGGTAGGTTCTTTAGAGAACGTATCTAAGGGTGACGGTGGTACGTTTACCCCAATGGAGTTACAAGAGATTTACGATCAGACAGGTAATATCTATTACAGACGTATAGACGATGAAGGTCAAATGACTGGTTCTATGCCAATACAAGAGTTAGAAAATGGTATAGGTAAAGACTTCGGTACTCTTATCGGTGTCTACAACCATAACATGCAGATGATTCGTGACGTTACAGGTATTAACGAAGCACGTGACGCATCTAAACCATCTAGTGAGGCTTTGGTAGGTGTTCAGAAACTTTCTCTCTTAGCGTCCAACAATGCAACTAGAGATATTAATGATGCTTACCTTAACGTAACTAATAGAGTATCTAAGAGTATTACCGTAAGGATGCAAGACTTAGTAAACTTTAAAGGTCTTCACAGTATGTACGCTAATGTTATTGGTGAGACAGCTATGGAGTCTATAGATATGATGAAGAAGCTATCCATCCATGAGTTTGGTATTACCTTAGAGGTTGCACCTAACGAGGAGGAGAAGCAGATGATGGAACAAAACATTCAGGTATCTTTAGCTCAGAAAGAGTTAAGGCTAGAGGATGCTATCATGATTCGTACAGTTAGGAATGTGAAGATGGCTAATCAGATGTTAATCCTAAGAAGGAAAAAGTATCAGGCTGAACAACAAGACCAAGCAAAACAAGCTTCAGAGCAAAACGCTCAACTACAACAACAGACGGCACAGCAGGCAGCACAACTTAAGCAACAAAGCCTACAGGCAGAGATGCAAATAGAGGGAGCTAGAGTACAAGCTAAAAGTCAGGCAGATATGCAACTGAAGCAATTAGACTACCAACTTAAAGAACAGTTCGAGCAGGCTCAACACCAGAGAAGGTTAAGAGAGATTGAACTTGGTAACTTAGGTAAGGAGGGTGCAGCTTCATTGCAGGGTGGAGTTCGTAAAGAGGTTCAGCAGCAGTCTGCTATAAACCAATCTCAGATGATAGAACAGAGAGATGGTAAGAGAGGACCTCTGGGTGAGGAGACAAAAGAAATCCCTCAATAAATTGCCCTTTTAATAAAAAAGGTTATATTTGCGAAATACGAATAAGTAAATTTAAGAAAAGATGGATATAAGAGACGAGTTAGTAAAACAGTTTGGAGGTGAAGTAATTCAACAACAAACACAAGGAAATATCGTTGACTTAACTGGTGATGAAAACCAAGCAGTTGAGTTAGAGCAACCTATAAACGAGGAGCGATCTGACATTATAGACTTGACAGGAGAAAGTTCTTTTAATAATGAGGAGACCAGTGTTGATGAAAATCAAGGTGGTCAACAAGAAGAGTACGAGGGAATCAGTGACGAACAAATCTTTCAACACCTTAGCGATAAGCTTGGGCGAGAGTTTACGTCTTATGATGATTTTGACACTACCAGTGAGACAACAGAAAATAATGACTTTGCAAGCGAGCAGCTACAGGTTATTAATGACTACGTTAGAGACACAGGTAGAAGTGTTCAAGATTACCTAAACACTCAAACTGTTGATTTAACTGACGTGTCTGATGGAGCAGTAATGAAGGAGTATCTACGAGTAGAGAATCCAAGCCTAACTGAAGCTGAGTTAAGTGACTACATTGCAGCAACATACAAAACAGACTCTGAGGAGTACACTACGAGGGACACCAACGCAGGGAAGGTTCAACTTACGAAGGACGCTAGAACTGCTAGAGATTACTTCAATCAGATTAAAGAGGATTACGCTATGCCAACTGAGGCAGGTAGTGACCCTGGAGTGTCTGAGGAAGAGAGAGGGGAATGGTTGAATGAAATGGAGGGAGAGGTTAATGACCTTGATGGTTTATCTTTCTCTATGAATGACCAAGGCGAAGAGTTTACTTACAATCTAGATGACGATGCTCGTCAGGAGATTAAGGGGTATAATTCTGACCTAGAGAACTTTTTCGATAAGTATGTAAGCGAAGGTGGAGACTGGAACTTTGACGCTCTGAATACAGATATGTACATCCTAAACAACATTGATAAGATTGTTAGGGGTGTCGCTAATCAGTACAGAAGCAAGGGGACAGAGAGCGTAATTAATGAGATTAAGAACCCATCGTTTGTCCAAGACAAGCAGGGTACACCTCAAAGACAAGAGTCAACTCTCGACATGTTGAGAAAACAAATTCTTGGTTAAAACAAAATTATTATTTATTTAAAATTATAAAATTATGGCAACAGTAAGTTTAGCTGCAGGAATGACGGCATCACCGTCAAATGTAGCGGTTGCAACGACATCTAACTATGTAGGTAGTGCTAGTTTACTAGCATCTTCTGTAGGTACTGCAGCAAATGTACCTTTACATAAGCGTGACGTTGATGAGCAACTAATTAAGCGATATGGTGATCAAGGGATCACTGGATTAATGGAACTAATGGGTTCTAAAAAAGAAACAACAGCTCGTACTTTTGAGCACTACGAAGAAGCACACCTTCATAATCACTTTACAGCAGTAATGGGATCTTCTGGTGACTTTACTATTGGTGTTGATGGAGATGATGCTGGTGACAGCTCTGGTAACACTGCACTTCGTGATGGTGATATTATTATGGGTGGCTCTGGTGCTTTGTACTATGTAACTGCAGCAGATGCTGTACAACCAAATGATGACTTTACAGTTAAGACATTAGATGGTGTTTTAGGTGCTGCTACAGCAGATACAAAATTCTGTGTTGTAGGTAACGCTTGGGCTGAACAAACAGACCAACCAACAGGTATCACGCCACGTGTTCACCAATACCAAAACAACACTCAAATTATTAAGGAGTCGTTTATTGTTTCAGGTTCTGAGGCAACTAACGCTGTTTACGTAAAAGTTTCCTCTCCAGAAATGGGTACTGGTTACTTATGGTACTTGAAAGGTGAGGCTGATACTTACCAACGTTTCATGGATTACTCTGAGCTTGCAATGATTATTGGATCTGCTAGTGATGGTACTTTATCTAACGCTGCAACTGATACTAATGGTACTGGTCTTGCAACTAGTGTCTTAACTACAGAGGGTCTTTTACCTTTCATTGAGAATAAAGGACAGTCTATGGATCTTGGTTCTTCTGCAATTACAATGGCTGACTTTGACGCTGCTGTTAAGTCTTTAGATAAGTATAGAGGTGCAAAAGAGATGGCTCTTTACTCTGGTATTAACTTATCTTTAGATATTGATGACTTATTAGCTTCACAAGGTTCTTACGCTGCAGGTGGTGCTAACTACGGTACTTTTGCTAACAACAAAGATATGGCGTTGAACTTAGGTTTTAACTCGTTCTCTCGTGGTGGTTATACTTTCCACAAGAAAACTTACGACTTATTCAACCGTCCTGACTTGTTAGGTGGAACTGGATTTAACTACAATGGTTACGGAATGTGTATTCCTATGGATTCACAGAAAGATGCTAAGTCTGGTGAGAAAATTCCTTCGTTACGTATGCGATACAAAGCTGCTAACGGGTACTCTCGTGAGATGGAGCACTGGTTAACTGGTGGTGCTGTTCTACAGAACAAAACTAACGGTACTGATGAGTTACGTTGTAACTACAGAACTGAACGTGGTTTTGAAGGGTTTGCTCCTAACCGTTTCTTGTTGTTCAAAAAATCATAATTAATTAATACTTAAAAAAACATAAGAAAATGGAAAAGTACCTAATGTTTAATCAAACACCTGTTAACGGACAAGTTGACGCTAGAGGTGATTTTTATTGTGCTCCTTTATCTAAATTTAGAGGATTTACTCAAACTGGAACTACCAGAACGGAGATGACTTTATTGTTTGAACCAATGATGGGCCCTATTGAGTTAGCATCAAATGCTTACCCAGCAGATGTTTCAGACACAGTAGTTTTAACAATAACAACTGACACTCATAAAGCTGTAACTGAAGCTATAATGAATGCTATTCACGCTCCTGCTACTGAAGGTAGTGGTAAAGGCGTTATTGTTGTTGCAGATGTTGCAAACGCAATATTTTTAGCGTCAGAAATTACTGGTATTGCAGTAGTTGTTCAAGCACCAGCTGCTGCTTAATAAGCAATAGTTGATTATATTTACTGGAGGGGGCTTTGTTCCCCTCCTTTTATTAAACTTCAAGTTAATTTTAGACAATTATTATGACATCAAAACACACAACAGCAAGGAAGGCTGTAACACCTCCACAATCTACAAAGGTCGTAGCTCAAGCTCCCATAGTAGAAAAGAAATTCACACCTCAATTTACAAACAAGAAACAAGAGTATAAACCATCTGTTTATATTTTAAGGGCTAAAACTAGAAACCCAAGGACTAAGATGCCTCAATACCCTGTTGTTTCTTTATTAAAGGCTGAGGATATTATATTTGATCCTGTAAAGGGAGAGAATAGAAAGATTAGATACGTTCCTGGAGAAACTTCTATCTTTGCTGATGAGCAACCAAAGGAGGCTAAAATGAGAGAGCCTATTGCTTTTACTAACGGTTTTCTTTTTGTAGATCGTACAAATCCTACTCTTAAAAAATACTTAGATACCTGCAACTCTAACGGTAGTAATCCTCATAGAATAAAATCTAAAAATATTTTATTTACTATAAAAGACGATGAGAAGTCTGCACAGGATAAAATAGCTCAGGTGGCTGATGTTATGGATGCTGTACAAGCAGCCCTTAAAATGCCTTTAAATGAGCTTGTAGGGTATGCTAAGGTATTAGGTGTTAATACTAACAAGAGTGTAGATGAGATTCGCTGGGATATGAAGGTTCAAGCAGAGAAAAACCCTGCAGCTTTCTTAGCAGGGATGAATGATCCTCGCACAGAGATGAAGCAACTTTTATTAATGGCTCAAGAGTCAGGTATCATATCAATGAAGAAAACAGGTGTAACTTGGGTATCCTCAGGTAATACAATATGTGTCCCTGCAATTGGAGTTAAGCCTATCGAGAGAATGGTAGACTTCTGTTCTGAAGGTGAGGGAGAGCAGATATACTCTGAGATAGAGCGTAGGCTGCAAGCGATAAACGGATAATGATTTAATATAATACATGCTTAAAGGGGGACTTAACAGTCCTCCTTTTTTGTTATACCAATTTATTTCGTACTTTTGCTTTAAATAAATTTAGAACAATGACAATTGACGAAATATATAGATTAGTACAAACCTTCTCAAATAAAGAGCAGAGAGGTTTTGTAACGCCAAACGACTTCAACCTACTTGCAAAGCAGGCAGAGTTAGAATTATATAATAAAAGATTATCTGTAGTAATGGAGAAATCTCAACCTAAGAAGGCTGCAGGTTATTACGCAGAGGGTGTAACCCCAGAATTAGCAGAGCAAGATTTATCTCAATTCCTTAATACAACAATAGTTGCCATTACTGCTGACTCAGCTACAGCTC
>Ga0209816_1001096_pt1 | contig 20426 bp, 21 predicted proteins | sample CoawatmetaG01DNA_FD_187509 | JGI IMG/M metagenome (GOLD analysis project Ga0209816, IMG submission 187509) | Marine microbial communities from the West Antarctic Peninsula - Coastal water metaG017-DNA (SPAdes) (version 2) | ecosystem: Environmental > Aquatic > Marine > Coastal ... | reverse complement strand
CTGGAAATGCCAAAGATATATTATCTCTAGAAAATGTTGATGGTGCTTTGGTTGGTGGTGCATCTTTAAAATTTAAGGATTTTTCTAAAATCATTGATTATTATTTATAAAAGCATATAAAATCGATCATGGAAAATATTGTTTTACTAGTACACATAATTCTAGCTATTATTTTGATTATTGTAATTTTAATCCAGAGAGCTGAAGGTGGGGCCTTAGGTATCGGTGGCGGCACTGACGGTATGACTCCTAGGGGCACAGGTGATACATTAACTAAAATAACAGCTGTAATTGCTACTATGTTTATTATTACTAGTATAACTCTTGCTGTTATCAGTATGAGATCTTCAGACAAAACTATAAATTTTGATAATTTAAATATTCAAGATGAAATAGACGCCTTAGAAGATAATCTTTTAGAAAAACCTGAGCTTAATTAAAGTTCTTTCATTACTAACACTTTTAAAGTATAAAATATTTCCATGGCGCGATTTATTTTTGTTACCGGCGGTGTGGTCTCTTCTTTAGGTAAAGGCTTGGCAGCAGCATCACTTGCATCACTCCTACAACATCACGGATATAAAGTAAGAATAAGAAAGTTAGATCCCTATTTAAATGTTGATCCTGGAACAATGAGTCCTTATCAGCATGGCGAAGTTTATGTTACTGACGATGGGGCGGAAACTGATTTAGATTTAGGTCACTACGAAAGATTTACAGGAGTAACATCTAAAAAAAGTGATAATATTACCTCTGGCAAAGTTTATCAAGACATTATCAAAAGAGAACGTAAAGGCGAGTACTTGGGTGGTACTGTTCAAGTTATACCACATGTAACTAACGAAATTAAAAAATTTATAGATAATGATCTTAATGGTGAAGATTTTATTATATGCGAAATAGGTGGTACTATTGGTGATATTGAAAGTTTACCATTTATTGAGGCCATTAGACAATTTCATTATGAAAACGATACTTCAATGTCAATGTTTATACATGTTACTTTAGTTCCATATATAGCAAGTAGTGGTGAATTAAAGACAAAGCCTACTCAACACTCGGTTAAAGAGTTAAGAAGCTTGGGCATTCAGCCAAATGTTTTATTGTGCAGGGCTGATAGAGAAATACCTGTGGAGGAAAGAGATAAAATAGCATTATTCTGCAATGTTTCTAAAAATAATGTTATTCAGGCAATTAATGCTCCAACAATATACGAAGTACCTATTAACTTTATGAACGAAGGTTTGGACAAAAGAGTTCTTGAGTATTTTAATTTGAATTCTAAAAAATCTTTAGATTTAAAAATGTGGAAAAATGTTTCTGAATCTATTCTTAAATCTAAAGAAGAAGTTAATATTAATATAGTTGGTAAATACACTGGTTTAGCTGATGCATATAAATCTTTAAATGAAGCACTTAGTCATGGTGGAATTTTTAATAAAGTAAAAGTAAAAATAAATTGGATTGAGTCCGAGGACTTAACCTTGACCAACCTTGAAGATAAGCTATCTAAATCTGACGGTATACTTGTACCAGGTGGATTTGGTAAAAGAGGCTCAGAAGGTAAAATTTTAGCAATTAAGTTTGCTCGTGAAAATAATATACCATATTTTGGAATTTGCTTTGGTATGCAACTTGCTGCTATTGAGGCTGTTAGAAATATATTAAGTATTAAAGATGCTAGCTCTAGTGAGTTTGGTGAGTCTAGCTCATCTGTTGTTGGCCTAATGACAGAGTGGGCTAAAGAAAATCAATTGGAAAAAAGAGGTATTGATAGTGATATGGGGGGTACAATGAGATTGGGTGCTTACGATGCTATTGTTGCACCAAACACCAAGGCATTTGAAATATATGGAGATAAAAATATTTCTGAAAGACATAGACATAGATATGAAGTTAACAATAATTACTGCGAAGCTCTAAAAGAAAAAGGTGTCATATTTTCAGCTTTTTCACCCGATGGCCTACTTCCAGAAATAATGGAAATACCTAGTCACTGTTGGTTTGTGGGTGTACAATTTCATCCTGAGTTAAAATCAAAACCATTTGAACCACACCCATTATTTAAATCATTTATAGGTGCGGCATTAAAAAGATCGAACGGGTAATAACTAATGAGTCAAAATATTGTTAATCTGAATGATACAAAAATTTCAAATGATTTACCTATTACACTTATAGCGGGTCCTTGTGTTTTAGAAAGCCATGCGCATGCAAGGATGATGGTTGAAAAGCTTCTTAAGATTACAACTGATTTAAAAATAAATTTTATCTATAAAACTTCATATGATAAAGCCAACAGAACTAGTCTTTCTGCAACAAGAGGTCTTGGTTTAGATAATTCACTTAAAATTTTTTCAGAGTTAAAGGCTGAATATGGTATAAATATTTTAACCGATGTTCATAATGCGCATGATTGTAATTTAATTAAAGATCATGTTGATATACTTCAAATACCAGCATTTCTATGTAGACAAACAGACTTACTAATAGCAGCGGCTAAAACAAATAAAATTATTAATATTAAAAAAGGTCAGTTTTTATCGCCATATGACATGGTTAACGTTGCAAATAAAATTATTGATTCAGGTAACAAAAACTTATTGTTAACTGAAAGAGGTGCATGTTTTGGCTACAATAATCTTGTTTCTGATATGAGATCCTTGGAAATAATGAAAAATGAAATTCTTTTTCCTGTAATATTTGATGCTACTCATTCTGTCCAGGCTCCTGGTGGATTAGGGGGGTCAAGTGGTGGCGATAGAAAATTTGTTCCCGTTCTTTCTAAGGCAGCTGTTGCAGTTGGTATAGCTGGTGTATTTATGGAAACACATGACGATCCAGATAATGCTCCATCAGATGGTCCAAATATGGTTAAAATTGAAGATATGCATTCATTGCTTAAAAAACTTATTGAAATTGACAATATTGTTAAACAAAGTTAAATAAATAACTGATTATAAATGATAAATGGCAAAAATTAAAAATATTATATCAAGACAAATTTTAGATAGTCGTGGTTATCCGACTGTTGAAACCGATGTTGTTTTAGAAAATAATATTATTGGCCGAGCCTCAGTACCTTCTGGAGCGTCCACTGGTAAGCATGAAGCTTGTGAGTTAAGAGATAATGGCAAAAAGTACAATGGTAAATCTGTTAATAAAGCTGTTTCAAATGTTAATGGTGAAATATTTGATGCTTTAACCGGAAATGATGCTTCAGACCAATCTTTAATTGATAGTATTATGATTGATTTAGATGGAACAAAAAACAAAACAAGACTTGGGGCAAACGCAATTTTAAGTGTTTCATTGGCTGTCGCTACCGCTTCAGCTAAATATTATAATTTACCTTTGTATAAATACTTGGGTGGTACTACAAAATACAAAATGCCAACACCAATGTTCAATGTCATAAATGGTGGTGCCCATGCTAACAATAAATTATCTTTTCAAGAATTTATGATTATTCCTGTGAATAATTATAACTTTAGTGAATGCCTAAGAAAGTCCTCTGAAGTTTTTCACAATTTAAAATCGATTATTAACGACAAGGGTTTATCGACTTCTGTTGGTGACGAGGGTGGATTTGCTCCCGATTTAAATTCTGAGTCTGATGCCCTTGACCTAATATCTTTGGCAATAAAAAAATCTGGATATAAACTTGTTGATGATTTTGTTTTTGCGATAGATGTTGCCTCTACTGAATTCTATACAAAAAATAAGTACAAATTGATGACTCAAAAAAATGCCTTTACATCATCTGAATTCTTAAATTTTTTAAAAACAATGTGCAATAATTATCCAATAGTATCAATTGAAGATCCAATGGCTGAAGATGATTGGATTGGATGGTCTGATTTAACTTCTGCAATAGGTGATAAAGTGCAAATTGTGGGTGACGATTTATTTGTAACTAATATAAATAGACTTAAAACTGGAATTAAAAAAAACTCTGCTAATTCAATCTTAATTAAGCTAAATCAAATTGGTACACTGACGGAAACTATTGAATGCATTGAACTTGCCAAAGCAAGTAAATATGAAACAATTATATCACATCGTTCTGGAGAAACCGAAAACACTTTTATTGCTGATTTATCTGTTGCTTTAAATTGTGGTCAAATAAAAGCGGGCTCTTTATCGAGGTCGGATAGAATAGCAAAATTCAATCAATTACTTCGTATTGAAGAACTCATGAATACTAAAAAGACATTAAAAAACAATAGGTTTTTTTAATTTATTAATTTTTTAGTAGAACAAACAGAGTCCAAATCCATTAAATTTATTTTTTTTACTCATTTCGAATCATAATTATTTGACTGATTCGTGTGAATTTGATTCTCTGTAGTTCATGAGTATGTTGAATTTAATGATCGCTAGTATTAAAAAGTATAATTTATACCTATTAAGTCCATTAGTATTTTTCTATATAGGATTCCATCTTATTAATGGAAATAATGGCCTGCTTGCACATATATATTTAGATGAGGAAATCAAGTATCTTGAAAGAAATGTTGAAATTGTATCCAAGGATAGTGAGATTATTCAATTCAAGATAACTGAGCTTCAAAAAAATGACGATAGTGATATTAGAGATGAAATGGTTAGAAAAGTTTTAAATTATTCACAAGATAACGAATATACAATCATTTTTGATTAATTAATTATCTTGAAAATAATCATTTTTGATCTATTTTTCAACAATGTCTTCCGAATTACAATTATCTAAATTATTACTAAGACGTAACTATGCCTCTATACCCGGTCTTCACAAACCTGAGTGGTTAAAGGTAAAAATTTTTAATTCAAAAACCAATCAATTAACAAAAGATATTATTAATAAAAATAGACTAAAGACTGTTTGTGAGGAAGCGGCGTGTCCAAATATTCATGAATGCTGGTCAAAAAAACATGCTACATTTATGATTTTAGGAGACACATGCACAAGGTCTTGTACTTTTTGTAATGTTAAAACTGGAATGCCTGAGGATATTGATATATTTGAACCAGCAAGAGTGGCAAATGCCGTACTTAGTCTTAAGCTAGAACATGTAGTGATTACTTCAGTTGATAGAGATGATTTATCTGATGGTGGCGCCTTACAGTTTGCTAGGGTTATTAATACAATTAAAAAAAAGTCACCCTTAACAACTGTAGAAATTCTTACTCCAGATTTTTACAAGAAAGCCAATGCGTTAGATATACTGAACACTTCATCATTTGAGATTTTTAATCATAACATGGAGACAATTAAAAGACTTTATAGAGATGTTAGACCTGGAGCAAACTTTGAAAGGTCATTAAATTTGTTAAAAAATGTAAAGATTAAAAATCATAAAGTATTTACTAAATCTGGTATTATGATTGGATTGGGTGAGAGATACGATGAAATATTAAGTGTAATGGACTCTCTCTTAGATAATGATGTTGATTTCATAACTATTGGTCAATACCTAAGACCGACTAAATATCATCATCCAGTAATTCAATATCATCATCCCGAATACTTTAAAAAACTTGAATATGATGCTTATAAAAAAGGCTTCAAGCTTGTTTCCTCTAGTCCTTTTACAAGATCATCATTTCATGCAGATGACGATTTTAAAAAACTTAAAGTCTTAGTTGCATAATATATGCCCAAACATAGTGAGAAAAGAACAGTCAAATTTACAACGTTACAAATGTTTGATTTAGTTGCCGATATAAATAATTATCACTTATTTTTACCTTGGTGCAATAACTCTAGAATTATTGAAATAACTAAATCTGATGATAATACTGAGCATTTAATAGCTGATTTAGAGATTGGATACAAAAATCTCGTATATATTTATAGAAGTAACGTATTATTGGATCGTAAAAATTTACTTATAGATGTCAACTTTGTTCATGGTCCTTTTAAGCATCTAAAGAATAGGTGGTGTTTTAAAGAGTTAAATAACGACACATGTGAAATTGATTTTTTTATTGATTTTGAATTAAATATTGGCGTTTTCAACTTATTAATAAGTAGATTTTTTAATCAAGCTTTTAATAAAATGGTTAGTTCATTTGAAAAGAGAGCTAATCAAATTTATAGATCTCAATAATTTTAATAAATTGGTTAAGCGCATAATTCACAGATTTTTTCTGTATTTTAATTCTACTTTCTAAATTAAATTTCATTTTATTTGTATTATATATGATATTTTTATTTGGCTCTTTTATACCAAATGTAAAATAAACAGTACCAATGGGATTTATCTTTGTACCGCCATTTGGTCCAGCTACACCAGTTATTGAAACAATTAAATTTGATTTTGTTATTTTGTAAACACCTTTAGCCATAGCCAGTGATGTTTCCTTGCTTACAGCTCCATAAGTATCTATTAACTTTTTATTTACATTCAAATTATTTATTTTAGCTATATTAGAGTAGGTAACAAAACCGGAGTTAAAAAAATTAGACGCACCAGATTGTTCAATAATAGATGAACTTAAAAGACCGCCTGTGCATGACTCTGCTACCGATATATAAAAATTATTTTTATTGGATAGCTTAACTAATAAAGAGGTTTTATCTTTGATCATAGAGATAAAAAATATTTGAATATAAATACTACTATCAAAGCATATATGCCCGCAATAACATCGTCCATAATAACACCATGAGCACCATGCAATTCTTCAGCTTTATTTGCTGGATAAAGTTTGTAAATATCAAATATTCTGAATGATATAAAAGCTATTAAGATTAAATAATGATCACTTACAGAGTCTATAATGAACAAAGGTATCAATTGACCAATTACTTCATCTGATATTACTTCAGAAGGGTCATCGTCTTTAGAATTTTTTAAATATAAATGGGTAAATATATAGTTAAAAATTAAATATATAATAAAGAAAAATGCCAATGCTATGTTACCTAAATAGCTTAATTGATACCATATAATAATAGCCAAACCTGAACCTAAGGTGCCTGACGCAATTGGAAATTTTCCTACATAGAAACATGTTACAAAAATTTTTGCTATAAAGTTCATAAAATTATTTTTTAATTGTAGTTGTTACCCAACAACTAATAGCCTTTGAATTACCAATTAAACCTAAATAGTCAGTAGTCTTAGCTTTTATATTTAATTGATTATTTTTCAGCTTAGTCAAATTCATAATATTTTTCTTAATTTTATTTTTATAATTTTTGAGATTAGGTGACTGACATATAATTGTTACATCGATATTTGATATTATATAACCAGTTACATTTAGTATTTTTATTATTTCTTTAAGAAAAATTGATGATTCTGCATTTTTTAACTTCTTATCTGAAGATGGATAGAGTGTTCCTATGTCCTTTTTGCTTATTGCTCCTAAAATTGAATCACATAGTGCATGTAAAATTACATCCCCATCAGAATGCCCGGATAGTTTTTTATCTGATTTGACCTTAACACCCCCTAACATGATACCATTTCCAGGAACTAACCTATGTACATCAAATCCATTCCCGACTTTAAAAGAAATATTGTGAGTATTTAATGTTTTAAATAAATCTAAATCATCTTTGTTGGTTATTTTAATATTACCTAATTCACCCTTAATATACTTGCCATTATTAACTTTATATATTTCAATTAGCTGAGCATCGTCTGTAATTTTATCTTTAAGATTATACAATTTAGATATTTTTAGAAATTTAAATGCTTGTGGTGTTTGTGTTGTTATAAAATCGTTTCTATTTTGAGTATTATATTTATTACCAACTTTTTTTTTTAAAGTAGAACTTATATTTAGATATGGAATTACATAATTAATATTCTTTTTATGAATATTATTTTTAATATTATTTAATAATTTAACACTAACATTTGGTCTAGCGGCGTCATGTATAAGAATATTTTCTGGGATTTTATTAAAACTATTAATGTACTCAATAGAATTTTTGACACTTTGCTTTCTAGTAGGACCACTATGTATAAATTTATGTTTTGTATATTTTTTATATATATCTAACTCTTGTTTATTTATCTTATTTATAGGTAGAACTATTATTAATCTACTTTTAGTAAAGATTTCTAAGAAAGTTTTTAATGTATGTTCTAATACGGAATATCCGTTTACTTCAATAAACTGTTTTTCTATTGACTTAGTAAGTCTAGATCCCTTACCACCTGCTAAAATTAGAGCTATTGATTTCATATAATAATGATTAATTAATGTTATTTTTATAGTATATTATCTGTCTTTGACAACATACTTAATTAAAACTTTAAACTTGATTTAAAAAATAGAAAATGTTCAGTAAAATTACTCAAAGATTACTATCTAGTAAGCGATTTATTGCTATTTCATTAATTGCAATAATCTTAATATTTTCGTCTTTTGTTATTTTAATTAATCAAAGATCATTAATTACGAGTAATAATTTTACGGATGAACTATTAATTTTGATATCTGCAATCTTTATCGTTATAATATCAATTATATTTATTGTTACTATTTATAGGGTGATAATCCCCATTAATAAAAGAAAGATTAATTCTTTTAGCAATAGATTTTCATTATATTTTATTTCTATGGCATTAAGTCCAGCAATTGTAGCTGGTATTCTCGGGCTAGTATTAGTAAACTTTGGAATTAATGACTGGTTTAACGAAAAAATTAAATCTGTAATTAATAATTCAGTTAGTGTTGCTAAGGGATATGTTGAAGAGCACAATAATTCAATAAAAAGTGATATTTATGCAATGTCTCATGATCTAAACAGAAATTATAATGTCTATATAAATAATAGATTTAACTTTGAAGAATATTTTAAAGAACAGTCCATTATTAGAATGCTGCCTGAGGCATATATGATTGATAATCAAGGTAATGTGAAAATGAGTAAAAGTTTAACACTTTTTACTCAGTATTATCGTCCCAGTAACGAAGCAATTAAAAGAGCTACTAATGGTGAATTAGTCATTATGACATCTACTAAAGTCAATAAAGTGTACGCATTAATCAAATTGCCAAATTTTATTAACTCTTATTTATACGTAGGAAGACCTTTAGATCCAAGTGTTACCAAAGCATTTGATGACACCAAATCAGCAGTCAAAGAATATTCAAACCTTGAAAAGAATAGGGCACAAATTGCATTAGTATTTATGCTTGTATATGTTTTAATAATATTAATATTAGTTTTTATCTCTACATTAATAGGCCTTAGATTCGCAAAAAGAATAGTGAATCCAATTTCTGATGTTATAGATGCAACTAATTCAATTAGGAATGGTAGCTTTGATATCAGTTTGCCAAAATCTGATGAATTTATTGAATTGAACAGATTAACTGAATCTTTTAATACAATGAGCTCGCAATTATCTATTCAAAGAGATTTGCTCGCAAATTCAGAAAAGCATGCAGCTTGGTCTGAAATTGCAAAAACAATGGCGCATGAAATAAAGAATCCCCTTACGCCCATTCAATTGTCCAATGACCGCATTCGAAAAAAACTTCAAAGTGGTGGAGTAGACGACCCTATTTTAACAGAGTGTATGGACATAATATCAAGGCAAGTAAATGATATTGGTACTTTAGTTAATGACTTTTCTGATTTTGCCCGTATGCCAAAACCGGTTTTTTCTGTAAATAATATATGTTCGATATTAAGTAATTGTATACAAGCGAAGTCTTTATTGTGTATGGATAAAATTAAAATTCAATTTGACAATAAAGATAAGATTTATTTTAGGTCAGATGAATTACAATTAACACAGGTGTTTAATAATATTATTCAAAATTCAATAAATTCTATAAATGAAAACAACGTACCCAATGGAATCATAAACATTAACTTAAGTGAAGATAAGAATCTAATTACCATGAGTATTAAAGATAATGGCGCAGGCATTTTTAATACTAAATCGGAATTAATTGAACCGTATTTTACTACAAGAAAAAAAACTGGAGGTACTGGTTTAGGTTTATCTATTGTAAATAAAATTGTAACTGATCATGATGGAATACTAGAACTAGGTAATAATGATTTAAAAGGAGCGTACGTTAAAATAATTTTTAACAACTTATAATGAATAAAATTTTAATAATTGACGATGAAGCTGACATAAGGAACTCAATAATTGCCATACTTTCTGATGAAGGTTTTGTATGTGATGATGCTTCCAATTCAAATGATGCTATTAGTTTAATTAAAGTAAATAATTATGATCTGATAATTTTAGATGTTTGGCTGAATGATCCTGATTATGATGGAATTAAATTACTTAAATTGATTAAAAAAGATAACATTAAAACTCCAATAATCATTATTTCTGGTCACGGTAATATTGAAATGGCTGTGGAGGCCATTAAAGAAGGTGCTTATGAATTTGTCGAAAAACCATTTAAAAGTGAACGACTCATTCTATCCGTGAGTAGGGCATTAGAAGTTCAATTAATAAGAGAAGAAAATAAAGTATTAAAAGAGATTAATTTTACTAAAGATAAATTTACTGGTTCATCTCCCAATGCATTAAAGATAAGAGAGATAATAAAAAAGATAAGCCCTACATTCAGTAGAGTTTTAATTACAGGAGAATCTGGTACAGGAAAAGATCTGGTTGCAAGAGAAATTCATGATAGTTCATTGTTTAAAGATGGACCATTTGTAGTTGTTAATGCTTCACTGCTAGAACCCCATGGTATTGAAAATGAACTTTTTGGAGTTGAAGAAAATGGATTAATAAAGCATACAGGATTATTTGAAAAGGCCAATAAGGGATCATTATTTATAGATGAAGTTGCTGAAATGCCTATTCAAACTCAAATTAAAATTCTAAGAGTTTTAACGGAACAATCATTTACACGTATGGGTGGTGAGAAGGTTATCAATATAGAAACAAGAATAATATCATCATCCACCAAGGATCTATTATTGGAAATAGAAAAAAATAATTTCAGAAAAGATTTATATCATAGGCTAAATGTAGTTGAACTTAATTTACCTAGACTAGTAGATAGAATGGAGGATATAGACGAGTTAATACTATATTTTACTGAAATTTTTTGTAAATCTAATGGGTTGCAAAATAAAGATGTGAGAACAAATGTTAAAAAATCATATGCTCACTATGATTGGCCTGGAAACATTCGGGAACTTAAGAATGTCGTAGAAAGAGAATTAATTATTGGTGGAAAACAAGAGTTTTTCGAAAATACTGATATTAATAGTGATTTTGAACACAAAAATGTTATATCTATGCCGATTAAAAATGCTCGAGAGGTTTTTGAAAAAAATTATTTATCTTCACAATTAAAGAGGTTTAATGGAAATATATCCAAAACAGCCACCTTTATTGGCATGGAAAGATCAGCTTTACATAGAAAACTTAAACAGTTAAAAATTACGGATACAGAATAGATTATGAGAGTAATAGTTTGTGGAGCAGGTAAAGTTGGCACCAGTATTGCTGAACAATTAGTTAATCAAAACAATGATGTTACTGTCATTGATCAATCTGAAGAATTAATTTCAAAACTTAGTGAAGAAGTAGACTTAAACACGATTGTTGGTTCAGCTTCCCATCCGTCAATATTAGAAAAAGCTGGGGCTAAAACTGCTGATATGATTATTGCAGTAACGCTTCAAGATGAAATTAATATGGTTGCGTGTCAAATGGCCCATACTTTTTTTAAGATACCAAGAAAAATTGCCAGATTGAGATCGGAGGATTTTTTAAATCCTATATGGCGAAGCTTGTATAATGCTGACAATATGCCAATAGATTTAATAATTAGTCCTGAACTAGAGGTTGCAAGATCTATTATCAGACAACTAAATGCGCCCAATGCATTTGAAATTGTTCCTTTTCATAATGATAAGATACAGCTGACGGGAATAACTATAAATGAAAATTGCCCATTAATAGATACTGAACTAAGAAATATTCATGATATATTTCAAGATGAAAATGAAAGTATAAAAAATTTAAGAGTTTCTGCAATTGCAATAATTAGAAATGATATCTTATTCATACCCAATAAATCTGAAAAGTTATTATTAAATGATAAAGTTTATTTATTAATTGATAAAGGTCATGTCGATAGAACAATGTCAGCATTTGGTCTAGAAGAAAAACCTATTTCAAAACTATTAATAATCGGTGGTGGTAATATTGGATTTAATATTGCCAAAGAACTCGAAGAGAATAAAACTGATATCTCTGTAACAATAATTGAACATAATTTGAAACGATCAAACAAAATTGCTGACAATTTAAACAATTCATTAGTTCTAAATGGTGATGGATTAGATCAAGATTTATTAGATGAAGCAGGCATTTCATCAACTGATATGATTTTAGCACTTACAGATGATGATGAAACCAATATAATTGTTTCAGCAATATCCAGAAAAAAAAATTGCAAGTCTTTAATTTTGATAAATAATTCTGATTATAATAATATTAAAGATGTACTTGGTATTGATAGAATAATTGACCCAAGAATGACTACTGTTTCGAAAATACTTAAACACGTTCACAAAGGTAGTTTTGTATCTGTTTTTACAATTGGCAATGCGGATGCTGAAATTATTCATGCCGAAGCAACTAAATCTTCTCAATTAATAAACAAGCATTTACATGAGGCAGATTTACCTGATGGAATAAAAATCGGTCTTATAGTTAGAGATAATGATATAATTATTCCTGATAAAAATTCAATTATTGAAGTAGGTGATCAAGTTTTATTTATTGCAATGTCCAATGAAATAACTAAAGCGGAAGAAATTTTTCAAGTCAGAGAGTCATTTTAAGTTGTCAAGAATAGTATTTTTAAATGGCCAATACTGTGATTACAATAAATCACTAGTTCATGTTGAAGATAGGGGCTATCAATTTGCTGATGGTGTATACGAGGTCTTTACGGTAATTAATTCATCTATTATTGACTTTCATCCGCACTTAAAAAGATTATTCAAATCCTTATCAGAATTAAAGATTCCTTCACCAATTTCAAAAAATACTTATCTTTTTCATATTAAAAATATCATTAAAAAAAATTTAATTAAAAATGGAACGGTCTATTTACAGGTAACAAGAGGTGTTGCATCAAGAGATTTTAAATATCCAAAAAATATTAAAAGCTCATTAACAATTATAGGTAAAATTATATCAGAGGATATATTTTACCATAATATTATTAATGGTATTAAAGTTAAAACTACAAAAGATTTGAGATGGGGCCGCTGTGACATAAAAAGTTTAAATCTATTGCCTCCAGTCCTAGCTAAGCAGCTTGCGTATGATAATGGTGCATCTGAAGCCTGGCTTCTGGATGACAACGGAAACATTACTGAAGGTAGTTCAAGTACTGCTTGGATTTTAGATAAAAATAATTGCCTAAAGACTGCGTCATTAAAAAATAACATATTAGCCGGTATTACCAGAGAGTCTTTTTTAAGAGGATTAAAAAAGAATAAAATAAAATTTAAAGAAGTCAGTTTTAACATTAATGATATCAAAGATGCAAAAGAGGCATTTATTACCAGCGCTACAACTTTTGTTACTCCAGTAATTAAGATTAATAATTTAAAGGTAGGCAATGGTAAACCAGGCATATTTGCCCCTATATTTCTTGATTTATACAAAAAATCTATAAAACTACAAAATTAATTTATTGTGACTTCTGGTATTATAATAAATCTTGTTACAAATAAAAAAGATTTATTGTACAAGGAATATAACCTCAATGAGATCGTAAATTTAAGTAAAACATTAAAAATCAATTGTAAAATTAAAGAAAATATTAGAATTAATAATTTTTCATCCGCCACACTGATTAACAGTGGAAAGTTATTGGAATTAAAAGAATTAATAGACGCCAATAAAATTGATCTGTTTGTATTAAATTACCCTTTGTCACCATCACAACAAAAAAATTTAGAAAGATATTTTAATATAAAAGTTATTGACAGAACTGGTTTAATTATTGAAATATTTGCCGATAGGGCACTTACGTCTGAAGGAAAATTACAAGTCGAGTTAGCAGATTTGAATTATAGAAAATCAAGATTGGTGAGAGCGTGGACTCACTTAGAAAGACAAAGAGGGGGGCATTCATTTATAGGAGGTCCAGGTGAATTACAAATTGAGCTTGATAGAAGGCTTATTCAAGAAAGAATAAATTCATTAAAAAAAGATTTAAAAAAAATAATTAGAAGAAGAGAAAATCAAAGGGGCAATAGGAAAAAGAATGTTAATACTTCGTTTGCATTAGTAGGTTATACAAATTCTGGTAAGACAACATTGTTTAATAAATTGACTAAAAAAAATGAATACGTGAAAGATGAACTTTTTGCAACATTAGACACAAAAATAAGTAAAATTTTTTTACAATCAAAAAAAGCTACTATTATTGATACTGTAGGTTTTATATCAAAAATTCCAACTCAACTAATAGATGCGTTCAAAGCTACTCTAGAAGAGGTTAATGAATCTGATTTTTTAATAAATGTTGTTGATATAAATGATATAAATTTTAGAGATAAAATTAGAACTACAAAAAAAACATTGCTTAGCACCGGTGTATCAGAGGATAAAATTAAAAATATGCTAACGGTATTTAATAAAATTGATACATTTGGGAATAGAGTTTTTAAAAATAGTAAAAGTAGAGTTTATTTAAGTGCGCTAAATGGGAAAGGGGTCGATGAGCTAAGAAACATTTTAACAAATGATTATTAATCATAAAATACATCAATTAAAATATTAGAAAACCTACCTTTAGAAATAATTTTTTTTAAAATATATCTATCATTTTCTTTTTTAAAATAAGTGTCAATTTCATATGCCGGTTCAAACGTAGTATTTTGTTGATTTTTTAACTTAAATCCACCAATTTTTTTTTGAGAAAGTCTGCAAATTGTAAATCCATTCTTATAAAATTTATCAGTATAATCTAAATTATAGCGTCTTTTACCATCATAAATTTTATAGGTAATTGTACATCCATTATTTAATATATAATCACCAATATAAATTATACCTGTAATTGGATCGATGACGTTATTAAGTGCGTCTGTATGAATGGGAGATAATTTATCTTTATCGAACGATGGTGTTGTTGAAGACTTTATTACATTAGAATTATTGAATTTAATTTTTGTGTTTTTAATTTTATTTTTTTTGATATAGGTGTAATCATAATTGATTGGTGTCAAAATTGAATTATCTATCTCACCATAAACATTTCCGTTACCGGTTATTGGGCTTATAAAACTTATTAATTTTTCTGGCTCAAGGGTAAATGAAAATTGGTATTTTTCATTTTTAATGTTTAATTTAGACTTAATTACTGCTACTTTTACATCTACACCAAGTACATCTAAACTTAATGAATAGATTGTATTAACTTCATCTGCTATAGAATTATTTATAGAAATGATTGAAATAAATACAAGGAATATAAAGTTTTTTGCTTTCATATACGATTAAATTCATATCTATTAACATTCATTAATTGATTAACTAAAATTAATTCTTTATAAGTCATAGCTATTAACATATTTGTATTGTAGCCTATGCCAATTAAAAACACTAATTTTGGAAAAAATTTTTTCATTGCAAATGAGGATTTAGTCAATATTTATGGCTGTGATATTGGTGATAATGTAAAGATTGGTCCTTTTGTTGAAATTCAAAAAAATGTAAAGATTGGTAATAATTGCAAAATTTCATCTCATTCTTTTTTGTGTGAAGGTGTTAGTATAATGGATAATGTTTTTATTGGTCACGGTGTTACTTTTATTAATGACAAATATCCTAAAGCAACCAATTCGGATGGTACTTTACAAACTGAAAAGAATTGGATTGTTGTCAAGACGACAGTAGGTAACAATTCATCGATTGGCAGTGGTTCAACTATTCTTTGTGGTGTCAGTATTGGTAACAATGTGATAATTGGTGCCGGCTCTGTAGTAACTAAGAGTATTCCAGATAATGTTACTGCCTATGGAAACCCAGCTAAATACATATGATCAATATTGCAATTATAGGCTTAGGATATTGGGGGCCAAATTTATTAAGAAACTTTAATAAGAATGAACGTTGCAATGTTTTAAAAGTCTGTGAAAAAAACCCTAAAATTATTAATAATTTTGCTTATGAACATAAAGATATTATTTTTACCACTTCACTTGATGAAGTTCTTAATGACAAAAATATTGATGCTGTTGTTATTGCAACACCTATTAGTACTCATTATAAAATAGCTATTGCTTCATTGAAAAAAGGAAAGCATGTTTTTATTGAAAAACCACTTGCTGATACTGTAAAAAAGTGTGAGTCACTTATTTCGTTAGCAAAAAAAAACTCTTTATGTTTATTTGTAGATCACACATTCTTATATACAGAAGCGGTTAATAAAATAAAGTCAATTTCATCAAAAAAAGATTTTGGTGAAATGATGTACTATGATTCTACTCGAATTAATTTAGGGTTAATTCAAAATGATGTAAATGTATTGTGGGATCTTGCTGTTCATGATTTAGCAATATTAAACTTTATTACGAATGATAAACCCAAATTAGTTTCAGCTATTGGACATAAACATTTTACATCTAAACCAATCACCACTGCATACCTCACAATTAAATATAGCTCTAACTTTATAGCTCATATAAATGTTAATTGGCTATCTCCAGTAAAAATTAGACAAACTATAATCGCAGGATCAAAAAAAATGATAGTTTACAACGATCTAGAGCCGAGTGATAAACTGAGTGTTTTTAACAAAGGTGTTGATGTTATTGTAAGTAATAAGTTTAACTCAAATAATCTTATTAACTATAAGATTGGTGACACTTACATGCCCAATTTAAAAAACAAAGAGGCGCTATCTTTGGCTGTAGAGGAGTTTCTTAAATCTATTTATTTTAGATTATCACCATTAACAGATGGTACGGGTGGTTTAAATGTTGTTAAGATACTTGAGGCTGCCAATATATCAATTAATAAAAACGGAAAGCCTGTTACAATTTAATTTATATTTATGAAAAAAATTCCATATTTTGATTTAAAAAAACAATATAAAATTATTGGTGAAGACCTTGAAAAAAGTATCATCAAAACTCTAAGATCAACCAATTACGCACTAGGTCCAGAAGTTGAAAAATTTGAATCTAATTTTTCAAATTACATTGGAACGAATTACTGTGCTGGTGTTAATACAGGTACTAGTGCTTTACATTTAGCGTTATTAGCTGCAGGCATTGGTTCAGGTGATGAAGTTATAACTGTATCAATGACTTTTATTGCTACAGTTATGTCTATATCTTATACAAATGCTAAACCTGTATTTGTTGATGTAGAAGATAAAACGTTGACAATGAACCCAGACCTAATTGAATCTAAAATTAATTCTAGAACTAAAGCTATTTTAGTAGTTCATTTATATGGTCAGTGCGCTGATATGAATAAAATATCAAAAATTGCCAAAAAAAATAATCTCTTTTTAATAGAAGATTCTTCGCAAGCACACGGCGCCAAATATAAAAATAATAATGCTGGTTCAATAGGTGATTTTGGTACTTTTAGCTTTTATCCTGGCAAAAATCTTGGTGCATGCGGTGAGGGAGGTGCTGTAACATCAAATAATAAAAAATTAATTGATAAAGTTAAAGGTTTGAGGAATTGGTCGCAACCACGAAGATATGAACATACAGAAATATCATACAACTATAGGATGGATGGGCTTCAGGCAGCATCGTTAAATGTTAAGCTTAAATATATAAAAAAATGGACGCAAATAAGAAGAGATATTGCTGAAATATATCAAAAAAATATTAAAACTGATAAATGTCAAATTACAACAGAAGTTAGTGATAGATTTCATGTTTATCACATATTTAGTATCTTTCATAAAGAATCTTTAAATTTAAAATCTTATTTAAATGAATGTAATATTGGAACAAATAATCATTATCCAATACCAGCTCATTTACAAAAACCATATTTAAATTTAGGTTATAAAAATAATGATTTACCTATTACCGAACTTTACTCAAAATTACAATTGTCTTTACCTATATATCCTGAGATGAAATTAAATGATGCGGTACATATTTCTAAAATTATAAATAACTTTAATTTGAGATGAAAATTCTCCACGTTTCAAACTTTGGCGAAAGACATAATGGAAGACTTTTTTGGAATCAATCATTTAAAATAACAAATGGCTTAATACGAAATGGTCACTCTGTTTATATGTTTAGTGACCGCGATGTATCTAGGCAAAATATTCTAAATAAATTTAATAATAATAAAAACGTAAATGATAAATTGTTATTAGTTTTTAAAAATTATAATCCAGAATTAATAATACTTGGTCACGCTGATAGAATTAATAATAATACTTTAGATATTATTAGATCAAGAAATAAGAATATAAAGATTATTGAGTGGAATGTTGACAATTACCATTTAGATAATACTGAGAGGAAGCTCACTCAAAGAAGTCGATTATTAGATGGTATTTTCATAACAACTGCTGACAAAGTAATAAGTTCCTCTATAGACAATAATTTTATCTCTTTTTTTCCCAATATATTTGATAAATCTATTGAAAGATTAAAAGTCTTTAATGAAGAAAGATTTGCAAGTGATATTTTCTTTGCTTTATCTAATGGGGTAGGTACAGGAATCTTAAGAAAGAAAAATATAGCTAATGAAATTTCAAATCCAAGAATTATTTTTCTTAAAAATATTGAAAATAAATTAAAAAATAGCATTAATTTTGACTTTTATGGATTTAATGGTATCAACCCAATTTGGGCCAGTGATTTTGAAAAAAAAATAATTAGATGTCATAGCTCAATATGCATACAAAGACATCCACAACTTAAATACTCAATTTCAGATCGTATATCACAATACATGGGTAATGGTTTAATGACTTATATAAATTATGATACTGAATTAGATGAATTGCTCGTTGATGGTAAAGAAGCAATTTTCTATCATGATGAAGATGATTTAGTCAAAAAAATAACTAAGAATGTTAATAATCTTAATCATATTAGGAGTATAGCTAAGGCAGGTTGGGAAAAGTGTCACAAAGATTTTAATGAGCGGGTAGTTACAAAGTATATGTTAGATTTAACTATGAGTGGTAAAGCTGAAAGTCCATGGAAACAACATATATATAGATAAATTTTATTTATAGTATATATAATATTCGCATAATATATATTATGACAAATATAGATTATATAAATTAAAACAATAACTTAACTAAATAAGATAATTTTGTATATGAAATATTTAATTTTTAGAGATGATGGAATTGGTGATCTCATAATATCAACTCCATTGATAAAAATTATCAAAGACTATGATAAAAATGCAAACATTGTACTTATTTATGGAAGTAGAAACTCTGAGTATGCAGAACATTATAAAAATGAAGGCTTAGTAGATGAAGTCATACTGGCTCCTCTGAAACATAGTTTTATTAAAAAAATACTTTTCTTAATAAAAATTAGAAAATTAAATTCAGATTGTACATTTGTTCTTAATCCAAAAAATATAAATTATATTTATGCAAAGTTATCTAAATCAAAAAAAAACTATGGTTTTTTAACATTGAATTCAGGTGCTAATAATATAACTAGATATAGACCAAATAAGATAATGGTTAATTTTTTTCTTGATAAATACATAAAAATTGATGCAACTAATAATTTTGCTAACTCGCTTAATATACATTGGTCTAGCTATTATATTCAACTTGTATCTGAAGCATTAAATGAACTTTTTTTTATTAATGAATTGAAATTTAAAAATGAGCAACTTGAATATGTGCAACTTAAACTAGAAAATCAAGAAAATGTATTATTAGAGAATTTAAAAAATTCAAAAATCGACATTGATAATATTAATATACTACATATAGATGAAAAATGGGATCGTTCTAACTGGAGTAATAATGAAATTACAGATTTTATATCCAAAATAAGTGATACGGTAGATGGTTTAATAATAACTCAAGGACTATTTGATACAAATTATAATAATTATTTATTTAGTGAATTTAACTTTAGTAAGATTCAAAAATTTTCAAACATAGGAATTTATAGATCAAGAAATAATAATAAATTATTTTTGGTAAAACCAACAAGTATCACTGAATTAACTATTCTAGTGAAAAACTCTAAACTTGTTATTGAACAACATGGTGGATTAGCGCATATCGCAAGTATGTACAATAAAAAAGTTGTTGATCTTATTTACCATAAACAAGAAAAATTTTTAAATAAATGGAAACCAAGATCAACAGAATCTATACAAGTTAAAGTGACAAGTAAAAATGAAACATTAATGAATGTATTAGAATTTATTGAGAAATAATATTTTTATTACCTAATAAATTTAATTGTTACACATTTAGTATTTATC
>Ga0209816_1001095_pt1 | contig 20431 bp, 28 predicted proteins | sample CoawatmetaG01DNA_FD_187509 | JGI IMG/M metagenome (GOLD analysis project Ga0209816, IMG submission 187509) | Marine microbial communities from the West Antarctic Peninsula - Coastal water metaG017-DNA (SPAdes) (version 2) | ecosystem: Environmental > Aquatic > Marine > Coastal ... | reverse complement strand
GTTGCTCTATCATCTGCTTGTTGTTGTGCTACTTGTTGTCCAAGTGCAATAAGTTTTACATCACTTAATTCTGTTGCTCTTTGATCTGCTTGTTGTTGTGCTACTTGTTGTCCAATTGCTATAAGTTTTGAATCACTTAATTCTGTTGCTCTTAAATCTGCTTGTTGTTGTGCTACTTGTTGTCCAATTGCTATAAGTTTTGCATCACTTAATTCTGTTGCTCTTAAATCTGCTTGTGTCTTTGCATATGCTGTACCAAGTGCAATCAATTTAGCATCACTTAATTCTGTTGCTCTTTGATCTGCTTGTGTCTTTGCATATGCTGTACCAAGTGCAATCAATTTAGCATCACTTAATTCTGTTGCTCTTTGATCTGCTTGTTGTTGTGCTACTTGTTGTCCAAGTGCAATCAATGTAGCATCACTGGCTTTAGTTTGTGCATTTGCTTTATTTTGAGCAGCAACTGAGGTTGCTAATGAAATAAGTTCTTTATCACTATCATCATGTTGTTTTGCCTGTGCTATTGATGATGCTAATGCTATTAATGTTGCATCACTGGCTGTATTTTGTGCGTCTGCTTTTGCTTGTGCTGCCGCTACTAATTTTAATTGTGTTTCAATTTCTGCTGCTCGTTGTCCACTTGCTTGTTGATAATTAGCTTCTAATTCTGCCGCAATTGCAGAAGATACTTCTGGACTTATAACTGCTATTTGGTTAATAGTTTGTCCTACCGCGTGATTAACTTCTTGTGCTGCTTCTACTCCAGATGAACTTGCACCTGTGCTAGTTGTTAAAGAATCTATATAAGTTTTAGCAATTGTTGATGGATCAACGCCATCTTCTAGTTGCTGAGCCATTAAATTAGCTGACGCATCAACTGAGGCAATTATTTCTTGTGTTTCAACACTTATTTCTCCAGATTCAACTGCGTCTGCTTGTAGTTGTGTAACACCTGACGCTAATTCTGTATTAAGTGTCTCTAATTCTGTCTGAACTACTGGATTACTTAAATCTTCTACACCTCGTATATTATCCCACATTTCATAGGCAAGTACAGCCGAAGCTGCCATCTTCTTTTCAAGCCAACTAAATGCACCTGTCTCATCATTAATAATATATAAACTGATGGCGGCACCACCTACATGTACAGCGGTATTAGCCACATACCAGGCAGTTTTTGAATATCTTAATGCAAGGAAGGCGTTCCAAGCCACAACAGCAATAGGTAAAGCTGCAATCTGAACTGCCTCATTAAGTTGTTTTCTGTTTGATAATGCTTGTATAGATTCGTGTACTAATTTATGTTGTGTCTTGTCTAATGAATAATCATGTGATTGGATTTCGAATTCTTTATTAGATGTCTTAAAATTTTTCTTACGCATTACTGTTTTAGCAATAAGGTCTAGTTCGTTATTTTCTTTATCCCAACGTAGAGCAAATGGTATGTTTACGTCTGTTGCTAAATCTTTTAATACTGCTTCTGCATCTGGACCTAATTGTGCTATAGGTTTGCCCCATTTCTTGTATTCTTGTTTGAATAAACGTGTAAGTTCACTTGATGTAATTTGTTTTACATTACGCTCATCATTTACACGATCTAAGAAATGACGGGTAAATTCTACATCAATTCCTACTTTTGCAAATAATCTGTCTGCAAAAACCTCTAATTGATCTAGTTCCGTCTGTGTTAAGTGTTTATCTACCTCGTTTATTCTCATACAACTATTTATGCCAAAGCATACCCTATATTAAAATTATTATAAATGCGTATGTGGCGAAATGAAATATCTGATCAAATGTTTGTAATCGCCAAAATGCACCGCCATCTCTGGGTATTCCAAATACCCATAATATATTTGATTTAACCCAATCTATATGCCAGTGTGCTACATAATCTATAAATGCAAGTAATAATGCAAAGAAGGGATTAACAAAGAATACTAGTACTGCAAATGTAAGTACACTGTGATCTAATGAATGTATGTGTAGTCCTTTATTAAGATAAAGGCGTTTTTTTGAGGGTTTTCTAAATGATTGTACTGCCAAGTCTGCTATAGCATGTTTGCAAACTAGCAGAAACAAAATTAATGTTTCTACTTCCATATTATTATCCTGTTGATTTTTCGCCTGTTAGATGAGGTCTTGCAAACCATAATTTAAACCATTCATCTGTTCCAGGCTTTATGTTTTGTTCTCTTTGAGTTTTACCTTTTTCGGATCCAATAATACTAATATTACTGCCTTCAGGAGTTTCACCTAACTTATTTCCATTCTTATCAGTTATTCCTGCTAAGTATTTTAATCTGTAAACTTCATCTAATGTCATTGTTAATTGTCCAAATTATTGCCGCTACAGCAGCCGAATATAAACCAAAATAGCAAATTTTTGTTAATATTTTTTCCCATAGTTTTTCTTCAGGCATTAATGTGCTCCTAAATATCTACTATTGCATCCACACTTGCAACCTGCTTTACAGTCACAATCTACTTTTCTGTGTCCACATGAACACCATTCTTCTTCGTTCATTTTCGACCATGATTTTTCTGGTACTGAGTTATTTACTGGTTCATAATCATTATCATCTACCCATTCAATGAGTTCTTTGTCGTGGCTTCGTTTTGAACCACAATGAGTACAAAATAATTCTGTTGGTACCCATTTATCAGAAGCCGCAATAGACCAAAAGCCATTACAAGATTGACAAGTAAAATGCCAAATTGTTTCTTTATAAACTTGCATTATCTACTTTTCTCTTTTGCTTGGCGTTTAATTGAATCATCATATTCTTTTTTAGACATTCCAAACAATTTATAAAATAATGTTTTTTCTTCTTCTTTAGTAGCTTCAGTAACTTCTTCTTCATTATCTAATTGTTTTTCTAAATTAGAAATTGTACTTACTACACTTGAATCTTTGTGTTGTATTCCAATACCACCTGCACTTTCCCATTTACTAATATTTTCTCCAAAGTCATCAATTAATCCATTTGGAGTTCCATCTGATTGTTTAGCATACTGAGCCTTGTTAGGATCAATAATAATTTTTGTAGGTGGAAACATACTTAAATGCTTTTGAATCCATGCACGTTTTTGTGGTTCTGAATTAGGATCGCCGGGTAGAGGTGCACTTAATATATTATATTTTCCTTTGAATTTCTTAATAGCATTTAATAAAATATTTGCGTTGCTTGTCATTGGTAAGTTAATCCAAAAGTTATCTGTATCTTTAATCTTTTGTAATGCTGCATCAATGTCTTTAATTTGTTTCCAATGATCTACTCCCATCATTTTATTCCATACACCAAAAAAGTCTGCTAATACTCCATCCAAGTCTACGTATAATTCTGACTTAGGATCTAAATCTTCAAATATGTTCTCAATTACTTCTTCAACAATTTCATAATGTTGGCCGAGATAAAAGTCTACTCTATGTCTAGGAACCGTAACAATGTTATCACCTTTTCTAAGTGTAACCATTTCTTCATCTTTATTTTCAAGTAGGTTAATTAGTCTCATACTTCTACCATATCAAAGTCTTCTTTACTGGCGCCACAGTCAGGACAGGCCCAATCATCTGGTATGTCATCCCATTTTGTACCTGGAGCTAATCCTTCATCAGGGTCGCCTAATGCTTCATCATAAGTCCATCCACAGAATTGGCATTCTAATTTTTTCATTGTGTTTCTCCTAATAATTCTTCTTTACTTGCTTTAAAGTTACTTTGTTTCCATTGTTGCTTTAAGTCATTAAGTGTTGCACCCATTTCTGGGCCTGGTTTCATACCTTTAGCAATTAAGTCTGCACCCGTTACAGGAAATGCAGGAACATTAGCAGTACTGGCATGATCAGCCATTTTGCCTTGTCCTTGTAATTCTGCTAGTGCTTGAATTTTTTCTTTATCTATACCATCAGCAATCATATGTTCTACTTTGCTTTTATCTAGTGTGTTGTTTTTGTTTTTAACTAAAAAGTCTAATAACACTGTATCGTTGTTACTTAACTTCCAACGTTTGGCGAGATCTACGCTATTACCCAATTGTGCTAACGCTACGATAGGGTTACTCTTGTCTTTAACACTGTTTGCGTTGTTAGTAGATAGTCCAATAACTTTGCTTACGCCTGTTTTTTCTATCATTGATACTACACTAGCAACATTCTGTCCGGCAAGTACTTTACTCATTTCTTGCCAAATACGTTCAGCACTTACTTGTGCTAAACCTTTTGCATGTGTACTAATTGCATTTAATGTATCTCCGTCCCAAGTTGGAGTTGATAGTCTACCTTGGAAACGAAAGTAACGTAATATACGTAAATAATCTTCTGTAATTCTTTGTTCAGCATCACCGACAAACTTACTAACTTTATCTTGTAAGTCGTCCATTCCATTAAAGTAATCAAATACATTACCATCAATATCCATGCTCATAGCATTGTATGTTAGATCTCTACGTTGAGCATCTTCTTCCCAACTTTTAACAAACTCAACTTCAGCATGTCTGCCGTCTGTTTCTGTGTCTGCTCGTAATGTTGTGATTTCAAATGGTTCGCTATCTATTATTGCTGTAAGTGTACCATGTTCTAAACCTGTTGGCTTATGTTTGATATTTGCTTTATCAAGTATAGCAATCATTTCGTCTGGTGTGGCATCAGTTGCGAAGTCAATATCTTTAGGTGATTTTCCTAGTGCAATGTCTCGTACTGCACCGCCAACTATTCGCATTTCATAATTATTATCTTTGAATACTTTATCTAAAGTTTTTATAGACGTAGATATTATTGGCTTTACATTTAATCTTTCCTCGTATATAAGTACTTCGTCAATACGCATTATTTTAACCTTTTCTCATATGTCGTTTTACAACACCAACAAGATCAGTATCATAAAAACTACCAGTTCTGGCCCTGCCTGCTAATGCTCTGAAGATTTTACTGGCTTTGCCCTTGCCTTTGCCCTTAGTTTTACCCTTGCCTTTAGTTTTACCCTTAGTTGGTGTTTTAGTTTTAGTTTTAGGTTTCAATTTTATCTTCGGTGGGCGAATGCCTTTGGCTGCTGTTTTGGCTGCAAGTGACGTTGCAGGTGTTGTTGCTTTTGTTGTATTGAGCTTATTCTTTTTATTATTTTTCTTTATGAGAGCGATATTCTTTTTATGAGCAAGATCATCAGCTGCCTTTTGTAATTTTGGATCTACTTTACCTTTTAATTTATTAACTGCTTTAGTAGTTGTTTTAGTTGCTATTGTCGAAGCTGGCATGTCACTTAATGCACTTCGTTGTTTTTTAGTTAATTTATTTGTAGTTTTTTTAGTAACTGCTTTTGCTGTTGTGGATGCCGCAGCTGGCATGTCACTTAATGCACTTCGTTGTTTTTTAGTTAATTTATTTGTAGTTTTTTTAGTAACTGCTTTTGCTGTTGTGGCTGCTGCCGAAGCTGGCATGTCACTTAATGCACTTCGTTGTTTTTTAGTTAATTTATTTGTAGTTTTTTTAGTAACTGCTTTTGCTGTTGTGGCTGCTGCCGCAGCTGGCATGTCACTTAATGCACTTTGTTGTTTTTTAGTTAATTTTCTACCATTTTTAGTAACTGCTTTAGTAGTTATTTTTGCACTAGATTTACCGAACATATTTGTTAAATCATTAGCTGTTTTAGTTGATAAAGTTACTGCACTCGATGATGCAGGACCAACAGGGTTAGCAATTCTTAAAATTTTATCTTTAATTACACTGGCATTTGGAGCATTAATTCTAGTTGTTGTTGCTTTGCCGTCGACGCCTGCAATAAACTTACCTTTGACAGTTTTTATAGTATCGCCTGGCTTTGCTGTTTGTACAATTTTTTTAGTTGTTTGTGTTCCAGTGACTGCCGCCGCATTGGTGACAGTATTAATTCCTATAGGTGGAATGTGTGCGTTTTTTGGAGTTGGAATTTCAGCAGTTTTCTTTTGAGCTGCCTTGGCTGCTTTTTTACTTTTGTAGATTTCTTTACCTACTTTATAACCTTTGCCTACTATTTTACCTAGTACGCCACCTGCTACAGCAATAGCTACATCTGTACCTACTCTAGCGGCAAATTGTGCTTGAGTTATTTCACCAGCATCTAATTGCTTTTTAGATCTATATGTATCATATGCGGTCCATGCCGCTCCGCCGGCCCATAATGCAATGGGAATTAATGGCAAGAATTCTAATATAACTTCTCGCTCTTCTTTTGGGACACCTATCTCTACTAGAATTGTGTCTGCAGGTAGATCTTTCTCTATTAAATGGTTTAATCTCATTATTGATAACTCCTATTTTAGTATTTATCAATTATGAGATTATTATTTACAATATAAACAATTGCACAAATGCCCATGAATTCATGATTGTAAACCATGAAACTAATAGTATTGCTGTGCTACCTCGTCTATATGTACTTATAAGTGCTAACATACTTCCCATTAGGTATAATGGAACAAATATCTTAGTTGCTGGGTCTAAAATAGTGAATGCCAATACTGCACTTCCTGTTACTAGTAATACAGTTTCTGCTATTTCAGAATAAAATGCTATTTTGTCTTGATAGCTTTTTTTAAAAAAATTTGATACTCTCTTCATTGTTCTCTTCATGCTCATTTAAGTATATATTATAACAAAGTTATAAGGTAATGTCAACGATTTATTAAGTTGCCCAACTTTTTTGTTCGTTTCGTTGTCCTCTAAGTATAAGACGTTTATTAGATATTATAGATACATTTTCAAATTGTTCTAAAATATTAAGATATTTTTTATATTTTTGTTCATCAAATGTATTAAAATATTTAAACACTAATTTACCTTTACCTAGTAATGCAATATCAATAAACTTTTGCATATGTTTTTCGTTTATTAATTCGTGATGTAAACTTATATTAATTTTAGCATATTTTAATAATTCATTGTACATTCTTATTGATGCCGTTCCATTTGATAGTACTTCCACAGTACCTCTTTTATTACACATTTTAACAACATCTAATATATTAGGATGTAGTGTAGGTTCACCGCCATTTAAGTTAAAATGCACTTCTCTACCATATGGCACTTCTATCTCATCAAATTCTTTTTGGTATTGTATAAATGAAGGAAATCCACTATCGTAATCATGTATATCAGGTGCACAATATGTACAACTAAAATTACATCTTCTTAATAAGTTCCAATCAACAACAAAACGATTATTTTGTAATAAGCCATATAATCCACATGCTATAATATTACCATCTGTTATATCGTATTCATCTATTAAATCATATTTTGATATGTCTGCTATTTGTCCTCTAAATTTTTCTAAGGTATCACTGTTTATTGCTTTTGGTAAATTTATATCAGTAGGACATGCACATATCGCCACATTACATGTACGTGAATCATTACCACACGCTGTATGTCCAGTTGTGCCTAGTTGTGAAGTTATTGTTTTTGTGTGATCAAATACTTCACAATTCCATTTTAAAAATAATGTAACATTATTCTTAATTAAATATTGTGTTTGTGAAGTTTTTATTTTATTGTCGTGAGTTAACACAAGCAATGTGTTGTTATGAATCATTTAGGCTACGCCGTTTTTACGAAGCCATTCAAATATTTCTTTGTTATCAAATTGTGGGCTTCGTCTGTGACTCTCTGGAAGTGAGTCCCAATCTCTTAGTGCTGGGTGTGATTTTTTACTTTCGCTAAAATATAATCCGTAATGCCAACCTTCTTTTAGCATCTCATCGAGCCATCTATTGTGATGCCACTTATTTAAATCTAATGTAGCACTTTCTACTACTGTTGGATCTATATCAAGTTCTACATCCTGCATTACGTCATACATATTTGACATTTCAATATTAAAGTCAGGAACAAATTTATAATCCCAAGCGGCTACAATTATTGCTGCTTCTTCTTGAGCTAAATCTCTTGTTAGTGGTACTGTATATGTATGTGGAAATTCTGGGCAGTTAGGATCTACTCCATATTCCATAACGACTTCTACACGATCACCTACTACTTTTTGATATGAGAAAACAATTCCCTCTGGACCGAAACGTTTGCAAATTCCTAACCAGTCTTTTGCAGTTTCACTATCCAGAGGTTCTGATGTTTTTAATAATATATGATGTTGATACATTTAGTATTTGCTCTTTTTTGTGTTACTATAATCTGCTTCTGAAGATGCTGAACCTGAATAGCTACCATGTGTTCCGCTAGTTGATGAGTCCGTTTGAACTACAATCTTTTGACTATTTTCACTAGTACTATTAACATAAAGTCCGAACCAGGCTGCGCCTGCTCCAGTTATAACACTTACAAGACCTGCTTGTGCCATATTAGGTTCTTGGATGGTCATAAACCATTGTACTACCTCGTAGAACATGTAAATGTACACGGCAATAAATGCTCTTGGGAATAAACGTAACCTATCTATCCAATAGGGAAACGCTTCAAACCCACTTATTTTTCCATCTTGGTTTAAATCTGTTTGTGACATACGAAAGTATCTCCTACTTATAATTGTATTTATCTTACTTAATTATTGGGTATACTAGACCAATTACGCCGCTACTGGGCCTAACCAATTCCATAGCATGATTGCAACTACAACCGCACCAATTACCCACATTTTGTTTGCTTTAAAAAATTCCATAATGTGTCTCCTTAACTATAGTATTTCTAATACTAGTTATATTTATCTAATTTTTGTGTTACAGTCATAAAAAAACCCAGTCCTAAAACTGGGTTTTTCTTAAGTTCTAATAATAACGTAATTACGCTACAGTCATTGCACCTGCAGTTGTAAGGCTTAGAGCCTGTAATGCAGTTTGTAGTGCTGCTGCGTCTGCCCATGAGCTGTTTTCAACTGTTACTGTGAAAACTGTTCCGCCTGTTGCGTGATCTGAAAGACCCATAATTGTACCGTGTTGTGATACACATTCTAGAATCGCTTCCATTTCTTCACCAGGATTAACTTCTGCTGAGATGTCTGCTGCTGCTGTAATTGTCCATGAAGTCATTGTTGCACCGTAGTTGTGAACGCCGAATTCGATTACGTTTGCTGGATTTCTTGTTGCCATTTTATATTCTCCTAATAAGCACTAAATTAGTGCTTTTTAATGTTCTGTGCTGTTGCACTACTTTTATTTATCTAATTTCTATCTTTTTACCACGTTTTGTTCGACAAAAATAGTCCAATTTACTGTCTTTCCTGCCTCGCCTGTAACTAGAATCTTTAAACTACTAGTGCCGCTGTCAGCAGTAACACCTGCTACCCACGTACCATTTGTACTATCTGCTAGTGTTTCTTTACTTGGAGTACCAATTAATGCTAATGTTCCAGTTGTTTTATCAATAATACCTTGTAATTTTATACCATAATTGTCAGTGCCATCAGCACCAACTATATGTACGCTATACATAACTGTACTATTATCTGCTATTACTACTCTATTTCCAGTAGTTAGTAATGCTTCTGTAGGTGTAGCATCGGTTGTTTCAATTGACATAACGTAATTATCATGTGATGCTAATACTACGTTTGATACTTTTGCTACTTGACTTATATTGTTTATAAATGATTTATCACCTAGTATTTCTGCTTCTGCATGTTTAGAATCAACATAGCTAGTAGATGCCAACCCTGCAATACTTGGAATGTATGGTTTATTCTGCAAGTCGTTATAATTACCTGAGAATAAATTAGGCAAGTTAGATAAGGCATTATAATCACCACTAAATGATCCAGCACTAGTAAAACTAAAGTTTCCTGCACCGTCTGTTGTTAAAACCTGTCCAACTGTGCCATCTGATATACTTAAATCTAGAAGACTATCTGGTGAATCTGTAATTCCATATCCTGCTATTGTTGTTGGTTTATTATTTAAATCAGGAAATGAACCACTGAATAAATTAGGCAAATTAGTTAATTGTAAGTAGTCTCCAGGCCAGTGAGCTCCTATTGCCACTATACTTTGATCTACGTAGGCTTCTGTTGCATAACTACTGCCACCGATTCCTGTAGTTGAATCTAATGCTGGTGCCCATGTAGAATTTGCATTATCCCATTTAAGTACTTGACCGTTTGTAGGTGCAGTACTTGATACATCAGATAATCCACCCAAAGAAGTAGCTCCGCCGCCCCCACCTGAGTTAGTAACCCATGCATAATCTGTACCTGTCCAACTTAGAACTTCATTATTTCCTGCTACACTTGTATTTAAATGTGTGTTAACACTAGCATCTGTATAAGCTGCTCCTGTTAATAAATTCGTTGTATCTGTTAAATCACTTACGTCTGCTGGCATTGATGCTGTTATGGCTGCATCTGCTGTTGCAAACTCTGTACGAATTAACGCACGATCTGTTGTTGCTGTACTATCTGCTGTTGCAAACTCTGTACGAATTAACGCACGATCTGTTGTTGCTGTACTATCTGCTGTTGCAAACTCTGTACGAATTAACGCACGATCTGTTGTAGCGGCTGCAATGTTAGTTGTGTTTGTTACTACATCAGCAGTTAAAGATGCTATATCTGTATGTGTTAATAAATTCGTTGTATCTGTTAAGTTACTTATATCTGTTGGTATTGTTGGCTTGTTTAAAATATAAGAATCATCGGTAATAACTGTTTGTGTCCAATTTGGCTGAACATTAGCCTCGCCTCCGCTACCACCTGCTGTGTCGTCTGTTGCTGGTACCCATGATGTGCCATTATATTTTAAAACGTGGCCTGCTGTTGCACCACTTGTGCTTACGTCAGTTAATGCACCAAGTGTAGTTGCACCACCGCCACCTAATAAACTGTTTACGTCTGTTAAATCACCTACGTCTGTTGTTGCTATTTGGTTTTGTACCCATAGCTGTGTGGCATAGCCATTTAAACTTGGAATAGTTGGTGTATCAATTAAATCAAGATAACTACCACTAAAGTATGAAGCATTTGCAACTGCTGTGTTAATTTTGCTCGTTACTTCAGTAGATAAATCATAATTTGCTAATGAACCACTTAATGCAGCCGCGGTAACATAATTACTTAAATCTGTAGTAGGATGCACTATACCGGCGATTTGAGCGTCTACGTAGGTGGTATCTGCTTTAACTGATATAGCTGTGTTAAGTGCCGCTACTTGAGTCGCTAATGCTGTTGATAAAACATATCCACTTAAATCAACACCACCGCCACTTTGTATGTTGGCTATAAGCGTATTAACCTGTGCTAATGTTGTAAAACTTGATGCAAAATTATCAAATGACTTGGTCGCAGTTTTATATACTAAAAGATCGCCATCGGCAATATTCTCCGTTAAATTAAAATCTGGTGTAGGTAGTTGTTGAATACCACCACTAAATGCTTGAATTGCCATTGTTAACTCTCCTTAAATTAGTACTACAACTTTGTCTATTGCGCCATGCAATGCCACATCATATGATGCTGCACCTAAATATCCTCTGTCAACTCTTACACGCAAGTAAACAAAGTTACCTTCAAAACTTGTACCGTTAGTAACAGTTTCGGCTGTAAATTGTAAGTATGGTGTTAAGTTGCCGAGATCAATAGGAAACCAATCAGTTTCTGCAGGGTCCTCAACAATAGTAGCTTCTAAGTGAATTCTACCTGTAAAGTTTACCACATGAAAACTCATGGTATGTAAACCATCAGCGAAACCATAGTAACCGTCGCCTTTTACAGCATCACTTGTGTATGTAAGTTCGTTTTTATTTGTTAGAACTATATTAGAACTAGCCATTGATTTTCTCCTTTAATCTTACAAGTATTTATCAATCTTTAAGTTCTTGAAGCGTTATACATGTTTCCATGGTCATACGTAGCATATTGCTGTATGCTAGTTTCATTAACATCATTGTTTCTTCACTGTTTGTAAAGATTGTTGGTGGTTGTGATAATCTATTAGATGAAGCAAAATAAGATCCATATGCTGTGGATACTATTCTATTATCGTGCTTTGGAAAATGTTCATATATCCATTCTACCATATTACGACTTTCTGATATAGTAGTTGCTTTATCCCAATTATGAGAAGATGTTATTTTATGTTTATATCTATTGAACCATAACTTTTCACGTATGACTATTTTTCTATCACTTTTGTGTAATAATTCTTTGTGCGTTTTGTTTAATGGTTTAGTTATCTCAGCTATTTGAACACCACTGGTTAAAACATCATTTATGATTTCTTCATTTGAGGTATATAAATTACAATCATATTCATGTTTGTTTCTATATATTTTTACTATTCTAAATCGTCTTTTCCCTACATTATCAAACTTATTATATGAAAAATGATGGTGACGAGGAAGTTTAATTATTTTGATACGTGTATCAAATTCTCTGTAAAATACAGATTCTGTGGGTAATATTATACTACAGGGTTTTATTGTTATATTATTTTCCATTGATTGTTAATTTATCTTTTTTCCAATCAAGGTCTAATGTATAGTCTTTATTATGATCAAGTAAATGTTTTGCTAGTGGAAGTTTAACTACCTGATTTATCAATCTTGCTAACGGTCTTGCTCCCATTGTAGGATCGTATCCTTTATCTTCTAGCATTGCGACTAGTTCAGGTCCCCAATTAAGAACAATATGCCTACCTTCTACATATGTTTCAAGTTCACTTAAGAATTTAATAACAATACGTTTCATATCATTGTGTGTTAGTGAGTTAAACTTAACTATACCATCTAATCTATTACGAAATTCAGGAGCGAAGTAATTCTTTACTGCTTCATCTACTGCTTTTGTATTATATGTTTCTTCATTAAATCCAATACTTTTAATTGAGGCATCTTTAGCACCCAAGTTACTGGTCATAATAACAATGGCATTTTTTGCACTTACTATTTTACCTGTACTACTTGTAAGCGTACCTTCATCTAATAAACTTAACAATACACTCATTAAGTCTGGATGTGCTTTTTCAACTTCGTCTAGTAGTAGCACACAATTAGGATTGTCTTCTAATTGATTAATAAGCAATCCATCACCTGCTTTACCATCACCGTGTCCAACATAACCTGGAGGACTACCAATTAGTTTTGAAACTGTATGGCGTTCTTGATACTCTGCCATATCATATCTACATAGTTTCATTGACATTGCCTGTGCTAAACGCTTGGCTAATTCTGTTTTACCTACGCCTGTTGGTCCTGTAAACAAATAACTAGCAATAGGTTTTATAGGATCTTTAAGTCCTGCCATGCTAACTGTAATACTGTCTACTACAGAACTAATTGCTATTGGTTGTCCGAATACTGTACTTTCTAAAAATTCTCTTACTTCTGCATGTTTAGTAGATGTTTCTTTATCTTCTATTTTTCCTAAATGTTCTTTTGGAATGCCTGTTAGTCTGGCTACTTCTGCCCTAATTTCATCATCACCTAAGATATCTAAACGTTCTTCTTCTGGCAATATTCTATTAAATGCACATGCTCTGTCAATAATATCAAATGCTTTATCTGGAAGTTTTTTATTAAAAATATATTGATTACTTAAATCAACAGCAAGATCTGCCGCTTCTGGTCTAATAGTAACATCATGAAATGCTTCGTATGATACTAATGTATTATAAATAACCTCTTTGGCTTCTTTTGAATTCGGCTCATCTACTACAATCTTAGTAAATCGTCTAGCAAGTGCAGATTCTTTTTCAAATACTTTTCTATATTCTTCATCTGTTGTTGCACCAATAACTTTTAATTTACCATTGCTTAGTGCTGGCTTTAACATGTTGCCTGCATCCATTGTTCCACTTGTACTACCTGCACCAATAATTTGGTGTATCTCATCTACAAACAAAATAATATTAGGCTCTTGTATTAATGCTTCGCTTAATTGCTTCATGCGTTCTTCAAAGTCGCCTCTGTATTTTGTACCAGCAACTAATTTAGTCATGTCTAATTCCCACACAACCTTGTCTTTGATAATATCAGGAACATGTCCTTCTACGATAAGTTTTGCTAGTCCTTGTACAATAGCTGTTTTACCAACACCACTACCGCCAGTTAAAATAGCATTTGACTTTTTCTTACGTGCCACTGTTTGTACTAAATCTTTTAATTCTTTTCTGCGACCAACTACATCATCATATTCATCATAGTTCTCATTCATGTTAGTACAAAATTGCATTAACACATCTCTAGGAGTTATTTGAGTTGGGGATTTTCCGTGACCCATTCCTTGGTCGCCCATTGGACCAAATATAGATTCATGTTCTGCTTGATTAGTTTCTTGCAGCCAACCTATAACTTTATGTTTATTAAGGCCCATTTGTTCGGCATATTGTGCCGCTACGCTATTCTCTTCACCTAAAATACTTAATACTAAGTCTAGTTGATTAAGATGTTTTTTACCTTGAAACAGTGCCTGTGTCAATGCTCTGTTAAAAACTCTTTCCAACATTTGTGTTTTAAATGGATTGGGTTCTTCTGCATCATCTTTTACTAATTCTGCACATTCTTTTTCTAAATATTCTACCAATGCAATCTGTAAATTATCAGCATCTGCTCCAACCTCAAAACACATTGCAATTACCTGTGGATCATCTAGCATAACTGCCGCTAGATGTTCAATGGTTACATATTCATGTTTTAATTTTTTTGCTAAATTTATAGCAGTTATTACAATTTTTTCAATTTCAGTCATTACTAGTCAACCTTGTTATAAACTCTTCCATATTATTAATATCTAAGTAAGGTATGTCTACCTTTAATTCTATCCTTAAATTTCCCTTTCTTTTTGTCTTTCTATTATATAGTCCGTGCCCTTTTAGTACTATTATGCTACCTGTCTGCGTATCGTTTGGAATATCTATTTCGCAACGTTCGCCTGTTGGAGTCATTATTGTGAACGAAGTACGCTTCATTACATCAATTATGTCCAACGTCTTATACATTATAATATTGTTTCCCTGTCTTGTAAAGACTTTATTTGCCTTTTCTTTGACATTTATTATAAATTTCTTTCCTCTATTGCTTATTTTAAACTTATCACCCACTAATACGCCTGCTGGAATGTTTACTTTTAAAAATAAGTCTTCTTCATCTTCAATTTTTATATAATCATTGATACCATTAATTTGTTGCTCTATTGTTAATGCAACATTAAGCATTTTAGTATCTGTTGATTTTACTATGGGAATATGTTTCTTTTTTGATATATCTTCATATGCATCACTAATTGCTAACCATTCAGCAATGGTTCCACCCTTATCTGGGTGATTCTTAAGTGCCAACCGTTTGTATGCTAACTTGACCTCTTTTAGTGTTGCACCCGGTTCGAGGCCTAATATAAACCAAGGGTTATTTAACTTCTTCATCGTTGTATTTATTGACATAATGATGTTGATTAAAAGCTAGTGTTTTAATCAAATAGGGATTTGTTTTAGTTGTTATCTAGCCACTTACTAAAAAAGTTAGGTTCTTTCTCAACTTCCAGTTTTTTATCAGTGCTATTATATTCTTTTATGCTTTTTTCTGTTTGTTCGTAATATTCTTTATATGCTTCAATTACGGCTTTTTGTTGTGATAGCAATTTTATTACATCTGCCATATTTAATGAAAGAGCTTCATATCCTTCAGTAGTTAATGCATATATAACAATAGGTTCACCTGACGATTGCATTTCTTTCCACAAATCTCCTATGTTTTCTTCTGTAATAATTTCCCAATCAGCATTTCTTAGTTCTAATTCAACTGTATCTGGTAGCACTAGTGCTGGTCGGTCAACTGGTTCTGATTTGTATGTAATCACGTCTGGCATTGATGCACATCCTGTTAAGGCTAATACGCTTATTAATAATGTTTCTTTAATCATGGCTTGTAATTTGGGTTAGCAAGTCCAGGACATTCGTTGTTGGCTTTTGATTTCTTTGTTGCATTTTTTTCTTCCTCCGTTAATGGTGATCCGCTTAGTATTTCTATACATCTTAACACGTTTGAACTAGCTTTTGTTATTATTTTTTCAACTAATCCAGGTTTTGCTTGTGCAAGTTGACCTAAGTCGTGTTTGCTTAATTTTACCTGTAACGCATCTACACGTGATTGGGCATTGGCAAATTCTTCGCTTACTTCGTTAAATTGTTTTTGTACTTGTACTAAATCTTTTTGTACTGATTCAAATGCGGCTTGTGATTCTTCTGCAGCCTGCTCTGCTTGAGCGGCGTTTACAGCATAAACTCTAATTTGTTCTTGTGTGTAAGTATAATACTTCCACGCACCAAATCCTACTGCGCCTATAACGACAGTAAGAATTAATAACATTTTGATTTTTCCTAATATAAACATTTTATTTGTACCTAAAAACTATTCTACCTTTCTCAAGATCATATGGTGACATTTCTATATCTACTATATCACCAGGTAATATTCTAATTCTGTTTTTTCTTATTTTTCCACTGATTACTCCAGTGACTATGTGCCCGTTATCTAATTTTACTTTGAAAAAAGCACCTGGAAGCGAATCTAATACTGTACCTTGTAATTTAACTGCTTCTTGTTTGGCCATTAATACTGGTTTAAGAATTTCATACGCTCTGTAATTGCATGAGCTTCTGGATTAGTTGCTATTACATAATCATAACTGCTACTATATACGTTAGCGTTGAATGTTTCTTTATTCCAATTTAACGGCATGTCTGTTTTATACGCATTAAATTTAAAACTATTTGCTGATTCGTCTACACGAGTTATGTCTTTTAGTATAGCATCAATTGTTTCAAACAACTTACTATTTCTTTCTAACTCAACAAATACTTTGTAGTTCCCATTTTTATCTGGGCCCGGTGATACATCTACATCTATTGTATCGTGTCCTGTTTCTAAAAATTGACTTAAATCTCTGGCTGGATCGCCATCTTTAATATCAAAAGCAACTACTACTGTATTTTTATCTTCGCCTACTTTACTTTTGTATTGGTCAACACTAAATGTTGTTCCTATTAAATCCATTAAATCGTTGTTTTGTATACTCATATTATTCTAATCCTAATTCATCACTATCATTTGATATTTCATCTGTGTATGCTTGTTCTACAGAATCACTATTAATCTCTTGATCGTCTACACGCAACTTACTTGACTCTACATCGTCCATGTATTTTCTAGGCATTACTACTGTTACTAACCAAATTGGCTTAACAATTTTCTTAGCACGTGTCTGTCCTGGTCGTTTACCGTCTGCACCATCTTGTCCTTCGCTATCGTCTGGACTTCTTAGTTTAGCGGCTGTTACGTATTCTTCTTCTGCGAAATATACTTTACAACCATTTTTTGTTAATCTCATTGCACCTTCTGGATCAGGCATTAATTTTTTAGGATACATTAATGTAACAGTAACCCAATATCTATCAATATGCGGTCCTTCTACTATTTCACCCTCTAGCCAGTTTTTATACGCATATAAATTAGCTGTATCCATAACACGTTCAAAGTCCATAAGAGTTTCTAATGCACTATCACGACTAGTATTTGCCTTTAGGTTATCTATAATATAATTTTGATCCATTGTATAATTCCTTTAATATATACTTATTTATGACAGTTAGGTTTTAGTGTCAACCGTTTTATTCTTTTTGTACTACGTTAATCTATTGCTGTAAGATATTAAATACTATTGAGCAGGCAGACTGGGCCTTTCCCAACACAGGAGATAACATGGCTAAAAGAGCTCGAAAAACTAAAAAAGAACAGAAAGATCAACATTACAACCAGGATAATGTAATTCAAATTAATGCACACAGAAAACGTCACGTACAAATAATACCACGTAGTCTATCGCAAGAAGACTATGTTGTACTACTTGATGATGAAAAACGTAACATTGTGTTCGCAATGGGACCTGCAGGAACAGGTAAAACATTGCTAGGTGTATTAGCGGCAATTGATGCATACAATAATAACTTATGCGACAAAATTGTAATTACACGACCTGCTGTCAGTGTTGATGAACAACATGGCTTTCTACCAGGAACATTAGTAGAAAAAATGGCACCATGGACTAGACCTATATTTGATGTAATGGAAGAATATTGGTCACCTAAAACAATCGAAAACATGATTAATGAAAACATTATCGAGATTGCACCACTGGCATACATGCGTGGTAGAACTTTTAAGAATTCTTGGATTATAGCAGACGAAATGCAAAATGCGACACCATCTCAAATGAAGATGCTATTAACTCGTATTGGCCAGAATTCTAAAATTATAGTAACAGGAGATTTAGCACAACACGACCGTGGATTTGAACAAAACGGTCTTAAAGATTTCGTAAAACTACTAGAACAAAAGGGTAGTGATATTATTGGAGTAGTTAGATTCACAAAAAGTGACGTACAACGACATATCGCTGTTACCGAAGTTCTAAATATTTACGGAGATGAAGATTAATTAATTATTGACAATAATGTCAACTATATCAGCCCAATTGCCTGCCATTTTAATCTTTTCATCTAATATTTGATCTTTATTATGATCATGCTTCAACAAAATACTTCGTAATCCTACGTTGGCACCACTCTGTGCGTTCTCTAATTTATCCTCAATCCAATATGCATCACTGCCTTTATACTGTGCAAGTGCTTCATCTTTATGAGCTCCTGTATCTAAACAAAGTACTTCTTTAAAAGTACCTTTACCAAATACATTTTCTAAATTACTTTTTCTTAATCTTATTGCTTTTTTATCTAAACTTAAACTAGTAATACAGTGAAATCTGTATCCATGTTCGTATAGTTTTGCTACACCACTTCTGGCGTCCCTAAATGCTTTTAAATACCCAATCCAAGCACTTTCGTTAAAAATTTTAATCAATGCACGTCCTTTTGATTTGGACATACCATATTGTTCACAAATATCATACATTCCGTATGCAACAATTGTATGACCACGTTCTTCCATCCACTTATGAAATGCACTTTCCCAATCAAGTAAAACACCATCGCAATCTGTGAGTATGATTTTATCTTCCAACTTTATACCTCTTTTGTTTAACATTATGTATATATTATAACAAGAACTCTTGGTTCTGTCAACCTATTTTCATGTTTAATAGATCTTCAGAAGTCCAGCTTTCTTTAACATATTCACCTGGTTTACCACCTAACACTCCTGTTTCTAAACTGTTCTTAATCCATAGCAAATGGATATCCTTCTCTAGTGCTTCGCCTCTGTTTACTTTATGTAAATGTTCTGGTTTAATGTTATGCAACGTTGTCATGTCGTACATTTGAATATCAGGCATAAATTTCATCTTAACTATCATGGCTTCTTCATCGTTTAATACAACACAATCCATTTTACCCTTAATTCTTATACTCCAAACTTTTTTCATTATTACCTCATTCTAGCAATTTCTACTATTCTTACTATATAATAACGTAAAAAAGGCTATTTGTCAATCTTTATAATGGCTTTGTAAACTGAATTCTACAAAGTCAGTTGCTAATTGTTTCCAGTTTTTTAAAGGAGGACTATCAATTATTAAACATAATCTATAATATTCGTATATATTGTGATTAAGTATTTTACTTAAATCTACCTTATCTACTTGTATCCCATGTTCAATAAACTTTTCTTTATAACGTAAATAATTGTCTTCTGTTATTTCTCCGGCGGCTTCTCGTTCAGCAATTATTGCCTCTACTCCATCAACTATTTTTAAATGTCTATAATGTGCTTCTAAATTACCACGTCTATCTTCTATCTCATCTTCATATAATGAAACCATATCATTATCACTAAATTCTACTACTATATGATTTGTAATGTTTGCTTCTTTAGTATGTATAGCATCAAAGTTATCATATATGTAACGCAAGTAATGTCCTTTTGGACTAATTTTAAATATTAATTTTTCAAAATCTCCATATCCCATCTCTAATGCTTTATCAATAACTGTTTCAAATGGAAATGCTTTTTCTTCCCACGATTCGCCATGTCTATTATATATTTTTCTATCTATGGGAGTCCATGATCTACCCTGATGTCCAATTCTGCCATCTCGTACTTGTAAGGGTTTTATTTGAGGGAATTTATGATGCTTATTAATAAACCAAGCGAGCCAATCACCAGGCAATCCTTCATCAAATACTACTGTGTAACTTCTATGTGGAGGTCTTAAAAGAGGCATTGTTGATTAGGCCCATATATAATTTCTGCAAGTTTCTCATTATATTCGTAAAGATAACTTTCTCTAAATTTATCTTGTTCTGCTACAACTCGTTTAAATGATTCTAAATAAATTTCTTTTACACTCAATGCTTGTCTTATATCTGTTAACATTTTAATTTGATGCTGATCTTTATTTCCATATCTTAATTCAATTCTATCACACATATCGTATGCTTCTTTTTTAAAACTATCTGGTAAGTTACCTGCTCTTAAATGTTCAGGAAATACAACTAATCGTATATTACTG
>Ga0209816_1001092_pt1 | contig 20465 bp, 28 predicted proteins | sample CoawatmetaG01DNA_FD_187509 | JGI IMG/M metagenome (GOLD analysis project Ga0209816, IMG submission 187509) | Marine microbial communities from the West Antarctic Peninsula - Coastal water metaG017-DNA (SPAdes) (version 2) | ecosystem: Environmental > Aquatic > Marine > Coastal ... | reverse complement strand
CGCGGACGAGGCCGCGTTCGGACGGCTACGCGATGCATTGAGCCTCGAGACGAACTTACGTCCGCTGCGTCGTGCCCTCGAGGCAGCCGAGGCCGAACTCGGCCGTCAGGGCAGAGAGAGCCTGCGGCCCCTCGAGCAGCTGCGGCGTGACGCGGCGTCCTTGCGCCAAGCGTTGACGCCGGTCGCCACGGCTGCGGCAGCCGTGCACGCCGCTCCACGGCCGCGCGAAACCGAAGCTATGGTTCGACAAGGCACGCGTGCAGCGGTGGAAAGTTTGCTCGCAGGCTACGAGCTTGCTTTCGCGCGCCATGCGGTACGCCAGGTGAGTCTGGCCAAGCTCGAAGCTCTCGCGAGATGGTTTGAACCCGGCTGGTCGGAGGCGCGCGCCAGCGCGGTCCGCACGGGTGAATCCACGTCTGAGGCCGTAGCGGCCATTTCCGAACATCTCACCGAACTTTCGGCCTACCAGCGCTTTCGTGCCCGGGCGAGCAGCCTGCCGCCCCTGGCCCTCGACGCGTTCGCGCGGTTGCGTCCCAGAGCGTCGGGCCTGACCGCGCTGCCGCCGGACGCGCACGCAGAGGCGTTGCAGCACACTTTGGTGCGAGAGGGCCTTCTGTCCTGGAAAACGCAGTTCGAGGGGCGCTGGCCTGCGCTCGGGCTTGAGCGTGAGGAACTCGGGCACAAGATCGCGGCGCTCGCCTCGCTCGACGCGGAGATGCGCAGCCTCAATCGACAGCTGCTCACCATCGTCGATCCAGACCAGCTCGGCAGCGCGTCCGCCTGGGATGCGGCGACGCGGCTGCGTGGACCGCGCGCCCTGCGCCTGCGCGAAATCATCGATCAAGGTTCCGAGCTCGGCCTGATGCAGCTCCGTCCGGTCTGGTTGATGAACCCGGACGTCGCCAGCCGGCTACTGCCGCTGAGGCCTGGTTTGTTCGATGTCGTCATCTTCGACGAAGCCTCGCAGATGCCGGTCGAGCATGCCGTGCCCTCCCTGTTCCGGGCAAAGCGCACGGTCATCTCGGGCGACGAGAAGCAGATGCCACCCTCGAGCTTCTTCAGCAGCCGGGCTGAGGAGGACGAGGACGACGTCGAGATCGCCGATATCGAGGATAGCACCGATGCAGAGCGCAGTGCCCTCGAAGAGCGCTGGGCCCGCCGTGACGTGCAGAGTTGCCCGGACCTGCTGCAGCTCGGGCGCAGCGTCCTGCCTGTGGCCGCTCTGCAGATCCACTACCGCTCGGCCTATCGCGAGCTGATCGGCTACTCCAATGGCGGCTTCTACAACAACACGCTCAGCGTCCCGGCCCGCCATCCGGACGAGGAGGTCCGACGCGTGGCACCGATCGAAGTCATTCGAGCCGACGGCATCTACGAAGACCAGACCAACGCCAAGGAAGCTGCAGAGGTTGTCACCGTTCTCGCCCGGCTCTGGGCGTCACCCCCAGAGCAGCGGCCGAGCGTCGGCGTCGTCACGTTCAATCGCAAACAAGCCGACTGCGTCGAGAAGGCGATCCTCGATCGCGCCACCGACGACGCCGCGTTTCGCCAATCTCTGCAGCAGGAACGCGATCGTACGCAGAAGGGTGAGGACATGGGCTTCTTTGTTAAGAACGTCGAGAACGTTCAGGGCGATGAGCGCGACGTTATCATCTTCTCGACCACTTTCGGCCGCGATAGCCGCGGCACGTTCCGTCGCAACTTCGGCGTGCTCGGTCAGACCGGGGGCGAGCGGCGCCTGAACGTCGCTGTCACGCGGGCGCGCAGCAAGATCGTGCTGATCACCTCGATGCCGGTCAAGGACGTCTCGGATTGGCTTGCAGCGGGGCGCGCGCCCGACAAGCCGCGTGACTATCTGCAAGCCTACCTCGATTATGCGTCGAAAGTGGCCTCGGGCGACCTCGAGGGCGCACGCTCGGCGCAAAGCCGCCTCAGCCGGCAGGCGCCACGGCCTGCGAGACAGGCGTCGATCGCGTCCGATGGTTTCGCAGCATCGGTCGCAAACTATGTACGTAGCCTGGGTCACGAGCCGGTGGCTGCGGCGCAGGACGGCGATGCATTCGGGCTGGACTTCGCGATCGAGCATCCAACCACTGGCCTGTTTGGGATCGGTATCGAGTGCGATGCGCCGCGTCATCCACTCCTCGCGAAAGCGCGAGCGCGGGAGATCTGGCGGCCAGCCGTACTCGGTCGATCTGTGCCCAACCTGCACCGTGTCTCATCGGCGGCATGGTACACCCACCGATCCGAAGAGGAGAAGCGCTTGCAGCAGGCCATTCAGAGCGCCGTTGGGGGACGTCGGGCATGAGCGGACCGAAAGTCGTACGGATCGTCACCCGCGAGGAGATCGAGGCCACCTGCCGCCAACACATCGCACGGCTCGACGAGGCGTCCGACGCACTGCGCTCCTTCGCCAAGCGTCTCGACCGTCTTGATGCCACTCTGGAAGCCGAGTTGGCACGCCAACGGCAGGTGCTGACCCGGCAATTCGAGGCGGAGCAATGGACGCAACTGCAGAAGCAAGCCCCAGAGCTGACCGCCGGCGTACGCGCGCAGATCGATCGGCTGCGGACCGAGGCGGTCGCTGAGGCAGCGGCCGCTCGCACGCGCCATCGCCGGGTGGCTGAGGGCGCTCGCAGCCTTGTCGGTGCGTTAGAGGCGCAGCGGCTACCCGTCGACCCTGCGTTGCGCAACGCAGTCACGCAGGGGCTCACTGGCGATGACACCCAACTTGCAGCGATCCAGGCGACGATGAACGCCGCGCTCCGGCAGCTCTCCCAACCGCCCGTATGTTCGGCCAGCGACGACGCTCAGAAGGCGTTCGCGCAGCGTCTGGCGGCCGGAACCGAAGGACAGTCGCTCGCGGGCTGGCTTGCGACTCTGCCCCAGCCATTGAGCCGAGACACGCGTTTGGATCGCCTCTTGGCCGAGATCGCAACGAGGGGCGAAGCAGCCGACTTGCAAGTTTTTGCCGATCGCGCTGCGGCAATCATGGATCAAGCGGATGGCCAGCGTCGCGTGCTGTTGACAGACTCTCTGATCCTCGACGCGGGGCAGTGGGTGTCCGAGCGTCGGCAAATGGAGACCGCGATCGGCCGTCTACAGGAGGCACGTGCAGAGCTTTCACCATTCCCTGACGCTGAGGCCAAGGCTATTTCGCAACAGATTACAGAAGCGATCGACACCGCTAATTACGCGGACGCCGACCGGTTATTGGCCGCTGCTCGTGATACGGCTGAATGGGCCGCGAAAACGGCCGCTGCTGAGGCGCGACGGCAAGCGGTTCTCAGTGGGCTTGCCGCCCTCGGCTACGAAGTGCGCGCTGGCATGGCAACAGCATGGGCGCAAGATGGGCGTTTAGTCTTGCGCAAGCCTGTGAGCGACGACTACGGCGTGGAACTCGGCGCAACACCAGATCTTGCGCGGCTACAGGTTCGTCTAGTTGGGGCGGACCGGCCGCAGCAACCACGTAGCCAGGAGCGCGACCGGGACCAAGAAGTTGTCTGGTGTGGTGAGTTCAGCCGGCTTCAGGCTGATTTGGCTTCGCAGGGCGGTGACGTAGTCATTGAGCGCGCATTAGAGCCGGGCGCCCAACTGGTCAAGACTGTCGTTCTGCCCATTCCGATCGGTATTAACCGGGATGCGGATCAAACTGCTCCGATGAGAAGCTACAAAGAAATTTAGTTAAACGTAGAGATATCTTGCAATTATTGCGCAGAACGCATTGGTTCTATATCAAACGAAGTCTGCTGCTTGGCAAGCGTGGCTAGATTTGCACCTTCGGTCGCCTCGTTCAATTCGGTCCGCTGCAATTCGCCTGAACGGCGTCTTGGACCAACTGTGACAACTTACCCTTGTGACCACCACACCGTTTGCCACATCCTCCACGCCGTTAAGGTGTTCAGCTGGAAGCAGGATCGGGCCGCTTTCTACTTCTGCGTCAACGGCGGCACGGTCTCCAAGATCGTGCGCGGCCTCTACCACTATGGGGCTGTGCCGCTGCCGTTCGCGTCAGATCCGGCGTAGATGATCCCGGCCGGCTCGGCCGTGAGGGTGATGCCGGCCTCCTCAAACGCACGCTTCATCGCCAGCATGTTGTTGGTGATCGGCGTGCGGATGCCGTTCTCGAACTGGCGGATCGTGCTCAGTCCGATATTTGCGCGCTTGGAGAGGTCGGTTTGAGACCAATCCAACCATCCTCTAGCGGCTCGGCAGTGCGCTGGCGTCATAGTCACTATGAGATAGGGGGCAACTTTTTTCGCGTCAAGTACCGAAAAGCGTTGACCTAATCCAAATAAACTCATAACGGCTGCCTCAACGCAAAACGTTCGGGTAGCCGCTATGGCTCAGCACTTCCTCCTCTCCAAAGCCGCCCGCTCCCTCTCGCTGGTTCAGGTAGCCCGCCTGTCCGATGACGCGGCTTGGGAGACGCTCAAGGCCATTCGCTGGGAGGCGACTGAGGGTCAGCCGTTCTGCCCGCGCTGCGGCTGCCTCAAGCATTCGCTCATCGCCACCCTCAAGCTGTTCAAGCACGCGGAGTGCCGCCATCAGTACAGCGTCACCAGCGGGACCATCTTCGCGTCGCGTAAGCTCCCGATCCGCGATCACCTCATTGCCATCGCCATCTTCGCCAACGGCGCGAAGGGGCACAGCGCCCTCCAACTCTCCCCGACCGGAACGTCCAGTACCGGACGGCGTTCTTTATGGCTCACAAGCTTCGTGAGGCTGTCTCGGCTGAGACGGCCGAGTCTACCGTGTCCGGCACCGTCGAGGTGGACGGCGCCTATTTCAGCGGTCACGTTCGCCTAGAGAACCGCAAAGAGGAGCGGAAGGACCGCCGGCTTGCCGAGAACCAGACCGGCAAGCGCCGCGTCGTCGTCGCGATGTGTGACGCCAACAACGATTGCCGCCTGACGACGATTGGGATGGCCGGTTCGACGTGAGGGCGCGCAGCCTTCCCCCGCGATCGCGGGGGAAGGCTGATGCCGCGCTTGCACGTCACCGACCGACAGGTCCGGCGCTTCATGACCTCACGACGGGAAGGCCACACGCAGGCTGTCGCGGCAGCTCAGGCCGGCTTCAGCGAGCGCACCGGGCGGCGCATCGAGGCCGGTCCGACCCTGCCGAGCCAGAAGCCCCCACGCACCTATCGCACCCGCGCCGATCCCTTCGCCGATGTCTGGCGGGAGGAACTCGTGCCTCTTCTGGAAGCCGTGCCCCACATCCGGGCCACCAGCCTGCTCGAAGAACTCGACCGCCGCCATCCCGGGCGCTTCGGCGAGGGCGTGCTGCGCTCCCTGCAGCGGCGTGTCGCCCACTGGCGCGCGACCGAGGGACCCGAGCGCGAGCTGATCTTCCGCCAGGACCATCCGCCCGGGCGACAGGCGCTCTCAGACTTCACCGACGGATCCAAGCTCGGCGTCACCTTGGCGGGCCGTCCCTTCCCGCACCTGCTCTACCACTTCTGGCTCGCCTACTCGGGCTGGCGTTCGCTCAAGGCGATCTGCGGCGGAGAGAGCTTCACCGCGCTCACCGAAGGTCTGCAGGATGCCCTCTGGCAGCTCGGCGGCGTGCCCCGCGAGCACCGCACCGATCGGCTCTCGGCCGCCTACCGTAACCTTGCCACCCGCGATGACGAAGCCGAGGCCTATGCCGCCTTCTGCCAGCACTATGGCCTGGAGCCGACCCGCAACAATGCCGGTCTCGCTCACGAGAACGGATCGGTGGAGGCGGCCCACGGCCATCTCAAGCTCGGCCTGAGCGAGGCACTGGAGTTGCGCGGCTCGAGGGACTTCGCCGATCTGGCCGCCTACCAGGCGTTCCTGCAGGACTATGCCCTGCGCAGGAACGCCGCCGTCCGCGACGCCTTGGCGGTCGAGCGGGCCGCCCTCGCGCCGCTGCCCACCTACCGCACCAGCGACGACAGCGTCGCCAGCGCGGGCGTGACGCGCTTCGGCACCATCTCGGTGCGCAACGTCCTCTACACCGTCCCCTCACGCCTCGTGGGTTGCCGCCTCACGGTGCACGTCTACGACGACCGCCTCGTCTGCCACCTGGGGCTCACCCCCGTGCTGACGCTGGCGCGCCGGCACTTCAAGCGCGGCGGCCCGCTCCTGCGCGTCGTCGACTATCGTCATCTCGTCCACGCCCTCGTGAGGAAGCCGCAGGCCTTCCGGCACTCGGTGTTCCGCGAGGACCTGTTCCCCCGCACGGCCTTCCGACGGGCCTGGGACGTCCTCGACGCCGGCCTCGACCTGCGTCAGGCCTGCCGCGTCTACGTCGGGCTCTTGCACTTGGCCGCTACCCACGCCTGCGAAGGCCAGCTCGCCGACCACCTCGATGCCGTCATCGATGCCGGTCGCCTGCCCGATCTCGATACGGCGCGTGCCGCCGTCGCACCGCGCGCGTCGAGCATGCCGCTCGTGCACGTCAGCGCGCCGGATCCGACCGCCTACGACCGCCTGCTGCCCTCCCTCAGCGCCACCCCGGATCCCACGCCATGACCAAGACCGACGCCGCCAAGCTGCCGGTGATACTCACCAGCCTGCGCCTGCCGACCATCGCCCGCCTCTGGCAGGACCTCGGGGCCCGCGCCGACCGCGAGGGCTGGGGCGCGGCTCGCTACCTCGCCACCCTGTGCGAGCACGAAGTCCAGGAGCGTCACACCCGCCGCATCGCTCGCCATCTCGCCGAGGCCGACCTGCCTACGGGCAAGACCTTGCACAGCTTCGAGTTTGCCTCCGTGCCGAGCCTGCGCAAGGCCCATGTGCTCGCCCTCGCCGGTGGCGATGCGTGGCTCGACCAGGGGGCCAACATCCTGCTCTTCGGCCCTTCCGGCACCGGCAAGTCTCACTTGGCCGCCGCCATCGGCACGGCGCTCGTCGAGAACGGCCACCGCGTCCTGTTCACCCGCACCACCGATCTCGTCCAGAAGCTGCAGGCGACCCGGCGTGACCTCTCGTTGCCGAACCTTCTGTCCAAGCTCGACCGCTATGACTGCCTGATCCTCGACGATCTCGGCTACGTGCGGAAGGATCAGGCGGAGACCAGCGTGCTGTTCGAACTCATCGCCGAGCGCTACGAGCGGCGCTCGCTGATCACCACGTGCAACCAGCCGTTCAGCGCGTGGGATCAGATCTTCCCCGATCCGGCCATGACGGCCGCGGCCATCGATCGGCTCGTGCACCATGCCAACATCTTGGAACTCAACACCGAGAGCTACCGTCGTCGCGCAGCAACCAGAGCCGGGGCAGAGGCCTCGACAGCGGCCTAATCGTCGCCGGGGTCCGGGATAGTTGACGCCGCCGCCGAGCCGGTCTGCTCTGGCATCATGATGTTCGAGACCCCCAACGCCCTGCAGATCCACGAGGCGATCGACGGGATCGAGCCCGCCGTTTGGCGACGCCTCGTCGTCCCCTACACGTGGCATCTGGGCGAGCTGCACCTGGCCATCCAGGCCGCCTTCAACTGGTGGAACTACCACCTGCACGAGTTCCGGATCGGCGGCCTGCGCTACGGCGATCCCGATGCGGATGGCTGGGGCAGCCTCGACGATCCGCGCGTGTTCGACGAGCGCGAGGTGCGCCTGCTCGACTTCGATCGCGAGCCCGGGCTGGCCTTCACCTACCTCTACGACTTCGGCGACGACTGGTACCACACCGTCACGCTGGAACGACCCCTCATCCTCGAAGCCCGGCCGCGCCATGCGATCTGCCTCGACGGAGCGCGCGCCCGGCCGCCGGAGGACGTCGGCGGCCTCGGTGGCTACGAGAACTTCCTGATCACCATGGCCGATCCCGGCGCCCCCGAGCATGCCGAGATCCGGCGCTGGTGCGGCGGCCACTTCGATCCCGACTGGTTCGATCGCGCCGTCGTCGACAAGGACCAGAAGAGCGCCCTCAAACCCAACGTCCGCCGACGCCTGCACCAGCCCAAACCGATACGTCCCCAGCGGCCATCGTAATCGACGCCCTCATGACATCGAAATTGTCGTTGCACAAGCGCCATCAGATCGTGAAGGGAGCCGCCTGAGATGGCCCTCCCTCAGATCGTCCGCACGCTCACAGCGAAGCGCAACGAGATTGAGGCCCATATCAGCGAGCTTCAGCGCCAACTGTCCGCCGCTGAGCGCGACCTACCCAGCGTGAACGCCGTGCTCGCGCTCTATGACCTGTCCCCGTCAACTCAGACCCGCTTCCCAGCCTACGCCAACCTCAACCGGATGTTCGCCTCCGGGGAGATGTTCAAGCTGTGTAAGGCGGCGCTTGAGGAGGCCGGCAAGCTGCTGGATACGCGGGAGATCACGCGCGCCACCATCCGCGCAAAGGGCTGGGACGAGAGCTACGGGATGCTGGGAAAGCCATAGCCTACCGCCTCATTCAGAACCTATCGCGGGGCGCGATGCAGGGGCGCATTGGAGATGCCGGCAAGCGGACTGGCATGCGAGAGTGGGCACTCGCTTGAGCGTAACCGCTACCCTCTGCGGTTGCTGCTCTGTCCAGAAAAACGCCCGTTATATCCTCGGTCAGGCGTACCTTGAGTTGTCTCAAACACCAACTGGCAAATTCGCATGCCCTCCCGCAACTTAACGGGCACCTTGCCGTGGTTAATCATTTCCAATCGAATTTTTCCATCAAAGCCAGCATGAATAATCGGCGCAGTGACGTGGACGCCAATACCAAGTCTAGCAAGAGAGCTCTTGCCCTCAACGCGAGCCGCAATTCGTATATCGTTCTTCAAATTAACGTATTCTTTGGTCCAGGCCAAGATGAGATGGTTCGGATTGAAAACATATCCGTCCGCCGGGATCGTTACTTGGTCGGTAAGATCAGCTAACGTAGCGTCATGATCGAAGTCTTTGTGACTTGGGTCCACAACCCTATCTAATCCAGCGCGGCCTTCCCGAAAAATACTTAGGATCGGATCGAGAGTTAGATCCACGCTCGTCGAGCTAAATGCTTTCTCAACAGGCAGCGGATCAATTACAATCGAGCGCTTTTCAAGCGAGATCTGTATCTCTCGATCCGTGAGTATCATGATGCCTTATGCCGCCACTGGCTCTCGCACCGTCTCGGACTCGTGCACCCACACGCGCCATGACCCGGTCGTGGTTTCTCTAGGTAGCTCAACCAAAAATAGATTGTCTCGGCTGTCAATCGGATAGCCGACCTCAAGTGAATTATTCGATGACAGCGAGCGCCGATCCACGACGAGGCGCTCGGCGCCCTCATTGGTGCGGACAGACACGACAACCTCGCTGGGATGAAGGCCGTTGCCTACCTGTTCGACCTTGACACGCATCATGCAATCCTCCGCCAACCCCAGGTGATGTCGTTACGCGAGCACGGTACCTCAGTTCCAAAGCTTGGCCGTGTGCGGCCGAGCACGAAGCCCGGGGAAAGTGACTTCCCTAAGGCGTCGTCGACAGGAACAGAACGTGAACATAGCTGACAAACCAACGCTTGTCCCCAATAAAATTATATGCGATTTCAGCGCCTTGCGGAGTTTTCCACCATTTTCACGGAATGACAACGCAAGGCTGGCAATATCAAAAATTACCCCATCGGTTGACTGTGACAATATGAGCAAACCTGTCACTACTTCTGATAGTGACGCTCGAGGGGGCAAAAGATCCGATCAGCCGCACCTCAACGCTTTTAGGTGAGGTTGATGCATAATACCGATATCTCCTAGCAGATTGGCGTCGGCACGCTTCTCCATAAGCCTGCGCAGGGCCATGATTTTGTTGGTCATCGGGGGTCTCTTGGGTTCGGGGTTGGCTGTTGCAACCCGACCCTACTCGGCAACCGCAGATGACCAACCCTCAGCTACACCACCGCTCGGGACACGACGCACAGTGGCGCGCCCGAGATCCGACCCCGCAACCTCGCGAGGGTCTCAAGATGTGCGGCCGCCTCGTCGCCGACAGTCATGGGAGCCTCGTCGTAGAGAGTGACACCGGCGACCTGCCATAAGGCGCGGGATCGCCCTCCCGCCAAGCAGCGGGACTACAGTGCGCGGATCGATCACAACGCAGCTGTGCGGCACCTAGCAGGCTGTTGAAGAACTCGGCCAGCGGCGAGCGATGAAGGGGATGTCGTAGCCGGCGTGGAAGCCGATTTCGCCCCGAAGCGAGCCGTCGGCCGAGTTCTTCAACAGCCTGCTAGAGCGGCATCCGATCAGGTTGCGTCGTATCCTGCAGCGGCAAGGTAGGCTCGACATTCAGCTGGCGCGAAGCGGGTTAGGCTGCGCCGTATGGCATCCCAAAGGTCTGGGATAGTTCGTGCCGCCGCACTGCGCAGCAGTGCCTTTAACTTCGCGAAGACCATCTCGATCGGGTTGAAGTCGGGCGAGTAGGCCGGGAGGTAGAGCAGCCGGGCTCCCACCGCCTCTATCCGCTCGCGGACGCCGCTGACCTTGTGGGCCGGCAGGTTGTCCATGACGACCGTGTCGCCGGGCTGGAGCGTTGGAGCGAGCACGTCGGCCACGTAGGTGCGGAAGGCCTGCCCGTTCATGGCACCGTCCAGCAGCCAGGGTGCGGTGATGCCGCTGGTGCGCAGACCCGCCGTGACGGTGGTGGTTTTCCAGTGACCCTGCGGCACGCTCATCCGGCAGCGTTCGCCCCTTGGAGCGCGCCCGTAGCGCCGGGCCATGGCGGTGTTGGCTGCGGTCTCGTCGATGAACACGAGGTGATCCGGGTCGAGGTCGAGTTGGCCCTCAAACCACGCCTCGCGCGCAGCTCTCACGTCCTCCCGGTCCTGCTCGGCCGCGTGCCCCGTACTTTTTTTCGCGAGATGCCGTGGCGCTTGAAGAAGCGCGAGAGGCTACTCTGAGCCACGCAGATGCCGCGTTCGGCCAGAGCCGCACGGAGTTCATGCAGGTAGATGCCGGGCTGCGCCTCGTAGAGGGAGACGATCAGGTCGGCCTGCGCCTCGATCTGGTGCGAGCGCTTATCGCCGCCCATCGGCTTGGGCGCGACGTGGCCCTCACGGGCGAAGCGCTCACACCACCGACTGGCGCTCGCCAGGCTGATCCCAAAGCGTTCGGCAGCTTTATGTCGGGAGGCGCCGGCCGCGACGGCATGGACCACGCGCTGTCGCAGATCGACGGACAGGGCTGAGGACATCGGCGCTCTCCTTCGCCGACCAACCCTTCACCGCGCCAGCCGTTTCATCACGCTCGGATGCTGCTCTAGTCATGGATCTGTAGGACGGGCGTCACCGAGCTGCTCGGCTTGGAACTGTCGGCTTTTTGACACCGTATTATCGACGAGACAGCTCGTTCGTCGCCAGATACGAGAACTATCTCCTATCTGCACCGTGGGTGGGCGCGATCGCGATTGTCCCCGCCTCAATGAAGCAGCGCACGTTCGATCCTATGGGTGTGCTCAGCCAATCCTCGCCCGAGTTCCAGCAACAGCATGTCGATCAGCAGCCGCGTCATCGAAGATCCGCTCCGCTGAACTAGCTCACGCGCGCTCAAGCAGTGGTTCGCAGCCATCTCGATGACGTGTTCCGGGCCGTGACCTTCCAAGGCGGCGGCACCCTGGTGCAACTCCGTCACGTCGAGCCAGATGCCCCGACCGTGAACCGTGCCGTCCGCTTGCCTTGTCACCCGCCCGCGATCCAACAGCCAGCGGACATCTCCATTCGAGTCACGGACGCGGTACTCCGCCAGGATCGTCCCGCACGCCCGTCCCATCTGGTCAATTTTCGGCATGACCCAATCGTGGTCGTCGGGATGTAGCCGAACCAGAGCCCTGTCGAGATCGATGATCTGACCTTCCAACGCTGGATCGCCCGCCATGATCGTCGCGGCCCCGTGGTCCAGCACGACCTGCCCCGTGGTGACGCTCCAATCCCAGGTCCCGACGAAGCCCGCAGCATCAAGAGCATGAGCGAGGGAGCGGGCGGACCGCTTCGGGGAGGGCATGGCAGGGGCTGCTCGACGTTCGCTGCTGCAAGGAGGAACAGTCCGAAACACCGAAATTGGGGCAACTTTGCAACCTATGAATACAAAATCCTGTATTGGAACCCAGCCATGCGTCTGCTGGTTGTGCACCGCGAAACAGCTACGGTAGGCTCCGCCCATACAGAGGGCCGCCAGCCGGGCCGACGAATGCAGCAAGGATCATGGTGCCGTGGACGGGACAGATCAGCAGCGCTTGAAAACCGGCGGCACGGCCTTGCCGCGCATCGCACAGGTGTTCGGGATGTCCCCAGACGCGTTCCTTCAAGCTGCCATCTGCGGCAAGGGCGTGCCCGCACATCTCTCTTCAACAGTTCAGGCGAGCGCACTGTTAAAAGAGTTCATGCGCATCACTGATCCGGGTGCTCGTGAGCGGTGCCTTGACTACGTCCGTGAGGCGGCCGCGCGTGACGTGGGGCGTGCAACCTGAACGCTGGGCGGCTCAGCGGCATAACTGATTTTAATGACGTTCTGTTCGAAGGTGTTCAGGCGCTCTGCGCTGGTGGCTACGTCGTTGAGCCCTGGAGCCAGGAGTACCCGCTCCGGCTGGTTGATCGGGAGACCTTCACGGACGGCGCGGTCATAGTGCTCGCCCTGCGGCTCGGGCTGATGGAGGGTCCTCAGGTGTGCTGCCGAGGCGCTGGCGACCTGCGCTCCGATCGGATCTACGGGCCTATGGGCAGCAGGGTCTCAGCAAGCTGCTGACGCAAGTCCAACAAGGCATCCATCGCCTCGTTGAAGTGCTGCTCGGCCTCGGTGGTAGAGCTATGCAGGATTTTAGGTGGCGGAGGCGGTCAGGCGGCGCGGTGATCTGGGCTCGCGGCGACTTCGGTCCCGTCGCGGAAGATGACGCCGGCCACGACCTTCGGCAACTGGTTTTCGCCCTTCAGCCGGCGCCAGGTTTTCGACGCCGCCATGACCAGCTTGAACACCATCAGCTTGGCGGTCGTGGCTGAGAGCGCCCCTTTGGTCCGCACGGTCCGATGCCGCACCGTGGCGAATGACCAGCCCCCACGCGGTGGTCCGAGTTCAAAGTTAGTGCAGGGTCGGCCTCTGCTCTACGGGTAGCTTGGCCGACGGAGCCGGTCGGGCGAGCGCAGTCGGCCAAGCGGTCATGGCTGGCACGAACACCTCCGGCGCTGGTGGCTTATAACCAAGCGCACCGTGCGGGCGGATCGTGTTGTAGTGCCGACGCCAGCTTTCGATGATGATCTGTGCCTCCCTCAGGGTGTAGAAAATCTCGCCGTTCAGGAGTTCATCCCGCAATCGCGCGTTGAAGCTTTCGACAAAGCCGTTCTCCCATGGTGAGCCCGGCGCGATGTAGGCGGCCTTTGCGCCAATGGCCGCAATCCAGGACTGCACCGACTTGGCGATGAACTCGGGTCCGTTGTCTGAACGAACGTGCTGGGGCACGCCGCGCAGGATAAACAGGTCCGAGAGCACGTCGATCACGTCAGCTCCCTTCAGCTTGCGCGCAACGCGGATCGCCAGACATTCGCGGGTGAACTCGTCGACGACGTTCAGCATCCGGATTTTGCGCCCGTCATGGGTGCGCGCCTCGACGAAGTCATAGGCCCAGACGTGGTCGCGCCGCTCCGGTTTGAGCCGGAGGCAGGAACCATCCCCGTCCCACAGCCGGCCCTTCTTCGGCTGGCGGCCGGGCACCTTCAGCCCCTCGCGCCGCCAGATCCGCTCGACCCGCTTGTCGTTGACCAACCAGCCGGCCGCCTTCAGCAGCGCGCCGATCTTCCGGTAGCCGTAGCGCCCGTACCGGCGCGCCAGCTCCACAAGATCGGCGGTCAGCGCCGCCTCGTCGTCTCTGCCCCGCGGCACCTTGCGCTGGGTCGAGCGATGCTGCCCGAGCGCACTGCAAGCGCGGCGCTCGGAGACGTCCAGGACGTCCATGACATGCTCGATGCAGGCGCGTCGGCGCGCGGGGCTGGTCAGTTTCCCCGGGCAGCCTCCTGCAGGATCAGCTTGTCGAGCGTGAGATCGGCGATTGCCTTCCGGAGCCGCTGGTTCTCGGTCTCCAGGTCCTTCATGCGCCGGACCTGGTCGCTCTTCAGGCCGCCGTACTCCTTGCGCCAGCGGTAGTAGGTGACCTCCGTCACGCCGATCGTGCGGATCGCGTCCCCAACGCTCTGGCCCTGCGAGACCAGCACATCCACCTGCCGCAGCTTGGCGACGACATCCTCCGGCTTGTGCCGCTTCGTTCCCATCTGTCCGTCCTCATCCTGGCCCGAAAGCCATACCTCAGGGCGGACCACTTCATTGGGGGCAGATCAGAGCCCGGATCGGCCCTGACGATCAGTGCTGACGCGCAGGTACGAGATGAAGCGGCCATGGGTCATCGAATGACCATATCATTCTATGCAACGGTGATTGCTCATGATGATACGGTACGACTCGATGTCAACGATGCTTGGGTGAGCGTCGCGGCGTCATTGATCGTCGCACCACGCAGGCGCCCCCGGCCCCCCGGGTACACCCTCGCAGCGATCTGTCAGCGCTTGCCAGACGCCCGGACAAAATTGCGCTCGTTGAAGCGTTTCGGACAAATTGTCCGAGCCGTCGCCTGCGTCCTTTGGGCCGCCGTCGGCTGGTCCGCTCAGGAGCCGATCCGCCAGAAGAGCGGACCGCCTCCTATCAAGCAGATTCCGTCATTCAGCTGACTGTGCTGATGCCCCATAAGCGGACGCTGGCTGCGCGAATCGTCCGCACCACGGCCCGCTACGGAACGAGGTGCGCCTTCATATCGAGCTGTGCCGTCGCCGAGCGCCTACTCGACCGCTTCAGGATGCCGCGTTGCCACCCCTTGGTAGTGCAGCGGCCTCAAAGGGCAGCCATCATGTCCGCGGCGGTGCGCCATGGCCAAGCGCCGGAGCGACCCGTAAGTGCCCATGATGAGCACACGCCCATGGCAGGCCGGGCAACGCTTGAGGTCGTCGCGGTGCCGGAGATGCGCCTCGTCGAGGCTGACGGTGCGCCAAGCGCCATCCACCTTCACTTCGCATGCCTGATCCGGGGGCGCCGACATGCGCAACCATCGCCCGGCGGCTGGTCGATTGCCAGAGCGGCCCAGCCACACACCTTGGCGGCCCGATCTACTCATGAGGCGGGGGAGCCGTTGCCCGATCAAAAGCGGCGCATGTAAACTCCGAGTTCGAGGCTCATCCCCGCTTGGAAGCCGATGTGCCACGCCTGAACCTCAGCCGGTAGCGCGCCGGCTCGCAGATGCTCTTGGGCCACGATAATCCCGACCTCCTCGATCCGGCGCACAAGGCCCTGAACGCTGCCTGTCTCCGGGCTCAGCGTCTTGATCATCTCGCTCGCTGCAAGCCGCCCAGCCTTTTCGCCCCGAGTGGCAGAAGAAAGCGGTTCGCTCTGCGGCGGCATGGGTCTCGATTACCTCACCTGTAGGAGCCGATACCCAGCGCAGCTCGCATGCCCAGATGGCCAGCGTTAGTTGCCGGATCGTGTGAGCATCCTCTACGCATCTGTCTCAGGTTGAGACCGGGCGGGCGGCCTGCTCGGCGGCACGGAGCGGGCAGGGTGGACGACGAGGACTACGACTTCGAGAGTTCACCCCTATCAGGTCTCTTCACCTGCGACGGGCATGAGGTTGAGGTCGAGATCTACCGCCTTGCCGGTACGCAGGATCGGTGGCGGATGGAGGTGATCCACTTCTCCGGCTGTACGCGGTGGCAGGACACATTCGCTACGGATGTGGATGCACACGCGGCCTTCCTCACAACGGTCGAGGCCGCCGGGATCGGCCCTTTCGTTGGGGATCGGCCCAAGGCGATGAACTGACCGTCGTGCTCTCGTGAAAGAGCCCGCCACGGTGCTGGACCGGGCGGGCTGAGTGCATCGCTGTAGGCGAGTGCTTCGAGATCGCCTGCTATCTCTGTAATATAACTGCGCGTCAAACAAATGATCAAATGATGAGCAGCGATATAATTATCGAAAAACAACATAGATTACTTTCTATCTGCAGAAATTTTATAATAATATTCAGAAGTTTGGGCACTCAAGACTCATGATTCGTCATTAAAGGACTAGATTATTACTGTTCGCCCCGATAGCCGCCGCGGGAAGCCTCATCTAGCCGTCGTCGTGGCGTCGATCGTCCTGGCCGTCGGGCTCTGGTTCGTTATCTACGCGATGTCCGGCCGCATCATCTGGTTCTGGTAAAGCTCGGCGGCGAGCGCAGGTCGCGCACCGGCGCCGGTCGCCCTGACGTCCGAGCTGTCAACGGCTATACTGGTGGGCGATGTACAAGCTCCCGCCTGGCAGCCTCTACCGGCTCCGCACGCTCGCTCAGACCGGCGCTCGCTTCTATCAGGTGAGCGGCTACATGCGACGCTTGGAGGTGCTGGGCTTGGTTGTCGCTACCGGTCGGACGGATCCGGACACGAAGAACGTCGAGTACCGCATCACCGAAGCCGGCCGAGCCGAGCTTGAGGAGCGGCACGGTTTATCGTCGTCCGGCTTGTCCGACAGCGAGGCTTGAGGGGACCTGGGCCTAATCGCTTGTGTCGAGGCTGCCGGGGCTCCCCACCTCTCGCGTCAGTGAGCCTTCCTGGCGAACTCCCAGATCGGAGTGCCCCACTGCTGGCCGACCTTGTTCCGGTAGCCGGTCAGCCGCTCGAACAGGATCCGCTGCGCCTCGACACCGCGGGCAGGTTCGCTCACCACCATGAGCACCCCGCAGTAGTCCACGCGCAGGGTGCCGTGCTCCGGATGCACCGCGAACAGCTCCGGCGCCGTCCAGCCGTGCCGGTGGGCCTCGGCGCCGAACTTCTCGCAGAAGGCCATCGCGTTCGTCCGGAGGGCCACCCATCGAGCCGGGAGGAGATACCGGCACGGCGAGGCGTGCTCGGACAGATCCTCAAGCGAGCTGCGCCACAGAGCGGCGGCGTTTGGGAGCATGGTGGGTGCGAAACTGGAAGCCATCCCGCTGGCTACGGCAAGCGTGACCGTCAAGCCATGCGGCCAGAAGCGGGGTTGCCCATCATGGATCGGGACGGATCAGGCGCGCTCCTTGCCCTCGGATTGCTCCGCTTCCTGGCGCGCTACGCTGAGGACCCGGCGACGCCCCTCTGTGTCCGGTATCGAGGACCAAAGGCGCACGAGGGTCAGTAGGTCTCCTGCCTCGCCCTCCGCGGGCGCTCGGAGGAACGCCTCAACCGGAACGTTGAGCTCACGGGCGAGCTGTTTCAGCGTCGCGATGGTGCGAGCGGAGCGATCGGTAATGGCCATGCTTAGTAACGCATGGATTATCGCGGCAGTCCCAACCGCATACAAAATTCAAACGGTTCGTCGCTGCCGTCCTATCATCGGCCTATCTCGGCGCGGTCAGACCTATCTGATGAACGCAGCCCTCAAAGCCGCTTGTCCGCAACATCTCGTTCGACCAAAGCGCCGCTTAAAGCGGCGAGCGTGCCTTGCACCTCAAGGACCCGGATGCGTTGACCCCGTGCGGCCGCCAAAAGGTCCTGTCGCGCGTTGGGATCGTTCGCATGCGAGGCACACTGGACCACCTAATCGGCCAGCTGGTCGAGTGACTTTGCGCAGATCGATAAGGCGACGATCAGCTCGGTTACAGCGTCAGGCGTCGGAACTGGAAGACGCTCACCATCACCATCTTCCGTTGAGGAAACGCGCCGATCCACGTGCAACCCTTTAATGTCTCGCTGGCCCGCATCATGATCCATATCGATTGTGTGCAATCTAGATCAATGGCGCGCGACTTTGGCGTCAGCCCACGCGATCGTGAGGATCGTGTGCACCGTCGCTGACTCTCGTTCGGCAAGCGACCTCGGAACGAGCGGCGGCAATGGCGCTTAACCATACGCCGAAGCTTGAGGGTCCGATGATGAAGGTGTTCCAGATCCGTCAGGCCGCGACGGGCGCAATCCTCTGGACCGGCTCGGCATCCGACCCGATCGCCGCGCTCGACGCTATGGCGCACGAGGCCGGGTACTACGACCACGGCGACATCCCCGATCACCTGAGGGCGGGTGGCCTGTCCGCGGAAGAAATCCGGGTCTGACGGCGTAGAGCATGCCGGTGGATGAGCCGCTCACCTGCGAGGTGAAGGTCGACGGGTTATGGCGTGCCGTCAGCTTGAACGAAGCCGCGGTCGCCCACTCTGCCTCGCTTAAACGCTGCCCCGCCTGTCACGGCCGGGTGATGATCCTTGGTACCTACAGCAGGCCCGATGTTCGCCGATCAATGTCCCATCGGAAATCGCATGGGGGCTGTCCGCTGAAGCCGGACACGTACACCGGCACGCCGTCGCTGCATCCGCAGGCGCTCACCTAAGGCGGGCGGTGTCCGTCCCCTGATATGACGATAGAAGCCCGCCCTGGTGTTCCAGGTGCGGGCTTGATGCGACTGCGCCGACGAGGCCGCACCGCGAGACCGTACATCCGGGTCTCGGTGCTGCTCTGCCGGCGCTCAGCCCCCCAGCCGGTCGCCGGGAGCTACCTCGGCCGTTATGGTTAACAGAAGGTTGCCGAAGGTCGAAACGCTCGCGGAAGTGGCGCCCTCCGAAGAGCCGCCGGAGCGCCTCGTATTTCGGCCGCAGCGGGATCTAGGTAGCCGCTGAAACTATCGAGCCGACACATCCGTTCTGCGATGGCGTAGCCGTCTCCGGCGGCGCGATCTCCGGAGCAGTCTGTGGCACGTACCCCGATCCTTATCCTCGCGGCTGGCCTGACGGCAGGCGCTTTCCTCCCAGCGGATGCCGCGACGAAGAAGGTGCAGGTACCGAACCAGTTCGACGGCTCCTGGACCATCGTCGCCACCACTGCGGAGGGACCCTGCTCGGCCAGCACGAGCTATAAGGTACAGATTAAGGACAGCGACGCGTCGATCCCCGGGGAGGAGGTCGACATCGATGGCGGTGTCTCGGCGGCCGGCGCCGTGCAGGCCACCATCACCCAAGGCTCGAACAAGGTGCCGATCGCCGGCAGTCTGACCGCGAAGGGCAGCGGTAGCGGCACTTGGCGCACGTCTGGGGGCTTGGTCGAGTGCAGCGGTAGTTGGAGCGCGAAGCGTTCCAGCTAGGCTTTCTATGATGGAGCAGCACGACCCTCACGGAGCGGAGAGGCGCTTCGTGTTCGCAGCCACGTGCTCACGGTAGCGGGCGATGACCGTTTCGGGCGAGCCGCCAAACATCAGTGTCGTCATCGCCTCGCCGGCGGCGTGAACCTTCTCAATCACCATGGACTGCGCCTCGGCCAGTCCCTCGCTGCCGCCCCAGGCTAGGCGAACCAACCGCAGTTCGATGACGCGCTGCCCCTCAATGGCCAGCATCAGCGACGAGAAGAAGGGATTGTACACGGCACGCTCCTGGCCGCCGGTTCGCGGCGGAGCTTGAACACATCACATCATGGGCGAGATCCGGCGCTCGGTCGCATGGGCGCCCTGCGTCTCAGCACCGTCGCCCGATCCGGTTGCGAGCGGTATGCGTCCGCAGGTCAGCCTCGCTCGGCTACGTCTTGCACGAGGGCTAGCAGCCGCTGCCGCTTCCCTGGGTCACGAATGCGCCTGTAGGCGCCCAGAAGTGCTTCGCACTCCTGTTCCAAGACGGCGCTGTCAGTTTCGCGTCCTAGCGCGACGGCAGCAGGCGGCTTGTAGAACTCTGCCGGGCTACATGCAGCGCGTCGGCGATGTGCATCACGAGCCGCTTCGCTCCAGAGGGCCGCGACAGCGGAGATCCGTAGTCCTCAACGTGTTCCCTCGCTCGCTCGCGGAGTTGAACGGGGGCCGCGTTCGCTGTCCCATCGGTACCTCCCCATCGGGGCACAGATCGTCTCCTGAGTGTGCTCTAACACAGGTTGCAACCGGACCGTTAATGGTTACACTTTTGAATTGTTGAGATTGCGCTGTGCGCAACTTGTACGTAGCAGGAGCGCGCCTGTCGCAGACCGGCGAGTTCGAAGATTTTGTCGGGAGATGTGATGCCGAAACTCACGCCGCGAGACGGTAGAACCTGCCCAGCAGCGCTCCAACATGCGCTCGATACCGTTGAAATAGCTGGTAGCTGGGATTGGGATATTCTCTCAGACTTGGTACGTGCCGACACCTTCGTGGCCTTGCTGTTCAACGTTGATCCGGAGGAGGCCGCTTTAGGGCTTCCCCTGTCGGCCTACATCAAGGGCATCCATCCGGAGGATCGGGAACACGTCCACGCCTTGATCCGTCGCTGCATCGACGAAGACACGCCATTCGTCGCTGAGTACCGCGTCCTGTCAGCTGACGGCGTGACCCGGTGGGTGCTGGATCGCGGCCACATCTTGCGGGATGCAGCAGGGCGACCCACGCACGGACGCGGTATCATCGTCGATATCACGTGGTCGCGGACGGGAAAGCTGTACGCGTCCGGTGAAGGCCGCCCCCGGAGGCATCGCGCGCTCGGCTGAAGCCTGACCTTAATGCTGGCGTTAAGGTCGGCGGGTCAGGATGATGCGGGTCGAGGTACTGGAGGG
>Ga0209816_1001082_pt1 | contig 20559 bp, 20 predicted proteins | sample CoawatmetaG01DNA_FD_187509 | JGI IMG/M metagenome (GOLD analysis project Ga0209816, IMG submission 187509) | Marine microbial communities from the West Antarctic Peninsula - Coastal water metaG017-DNA (SPAdes) (version 2) | ecosystem: Environmental > Aquatic > Marine > Coastal ... | reverse complement strand
CGAATCCAATTATATAATAAGCAAACAGGTGCAAAATAGTCATAATTAGTTTTCCCCTCTAATATATAATTAATACTATGAAGGCGAACCTTATTACAAATATTTACTCCAACAATTTCAAAAAAAGTCTTTATTAGATAATTTTATATCTTAAATTAAATGGAAATTATTTTTAATCTCAAAATTTTATTACGGCAGTTCTTTTCAGCAACTTTTATTGTTCTGGGGCTATTGTGCCCAACTTTACATGCCCAGGAAACGACGGACTTACTATCACTTTATCAAGAAGCCTTAAGAAATGACTCCCTACTATCCTCAGCTCAATTTCAAAATGAGGCTACACAAGAATTAATTAAACAAGGAAAATCTTTATTTCTACCAAGCATTACAGTGGATGCAAGTTTCGACAAACGAGATAAAGAAAGAAAATTCTTAACCTCATCTCTTCCAAGCAACGATTTATTATCAGGGAAAAAAACAAATTATAATACATATGATTACGGCGTTACAGTTAAGCAGCCTTTATTCAACTATTCCGCTTATGCTCAATATAAAAAAATATTAACTCAGATCGATCTTTCTGATAAACAGCTCATTAAAACACAGCAAGATTTAATTTTTCGAATTTCAAAAATTTATTTTGAAACATTGCTAGCAAAAGACCAGGTAGATCTTTTTCAGTATCAACGAGCTTCGATTCAAGAACAACTATCAAAAGCTGAAGTCCAATTTGAAGCTGGGCTAATTTCAGTTACGGATATAAATGAAGCAAAAACAAAAAAAGCACTAATTGAAGCTCAACAAATTGGCGCCATACAAAAATTAAAAATTAAAAAAAGAGAAATTCAGTTAATTACTGGAAAGCTCCCTGGGAAACTAACACCTCTAAATCCAGTTATCACATTTACCGAAGTTGATAATCTAGCAGATAATTGGATTCTAATAGCCCAAGAAAACAACCTGGAGCTACAAATAAAAAAAGATGAGCTCAAAATTGCAGAACGGGAAATTGACTCTAGACGATCAGACCATTATCCGACCATTGACGCAATTGCCAATCGATCAAGAAATTGGGATAAAGGTGGCTACCCTTATGGTGCTATCAAAAACGAAGGTATGAGAAGTTATTCTGATACTATCGGGGTTGAAATTAGTATTCCAATTTTCTCAGGCGGAATGACAAGCTCTAAAGTTAGAGAGGCAGTCTTACTTAAAAGCAAATTAGAAGAAGATGTAGAATATCTTAGAAGGGGGGTCGAACTCAAAGTGAGGGACTATTATTTAAGCTTGCAAACTAATTTTTCCGAAATATCAGCTTATCAACAAGCTATGGAAGCCGCAACACTTCAATTAGAATCCACCAAATTAGGATTCCAAGAAGGCCTAAGAAACAGTGTCGAAGTCTTAGATTCTCAACAAATATTATTTAATGCCAAATTGAATATACTAGAATCACGCTATAATTACATAATGAATCTCATAAATTTAAAATTATCATCTGGCATGTTGTCCATTGAAGATTTAGATGAAATCAATAAATACTTAATAGTGGATTAAAAATGATTGCACTGACAGAAAAGAGCCAATTAGTTATAATTGATATGCAAGAGAAAATATCAATGGCTATGCCTAAAGAAGTAACAACCAAAATTATTAAGCGTTGTGAATTACTAATAACTGTAGCTAATGAATTAGGTGTTCCACAAATTTGTACAGAACAATATCCAAAAGGTCTTGGACATACATTAAGCTCAATGATGCCATTCTTATCTGAAGCAAAGTTTGTTGAAAAAAATGTTTTTGCGTGCACTGAAGAACCAATCTTCCTTAGGTATTTAATTAAAACACGTCCTCAAATATTTCTATTGGGTATGGAGGCTCATATATGCGTTTTACAAACAGCGCTCGGCCTAATAGACTCTGGAAAAGATGTTTTTATTATTGAAGACGCTGTGGTTTCAAGAAATATTCAAAATAAACAAAATGCCCTTCACCGTTTGCGCGAAGCCGGCTGTTTCATTACAAATACAGAATCAGTAGTATTCGAATGGCTAAAAACATCTGAAAATGAAGTTTTTAAGAAAGTTGCTCCACTAATTAAAGGTATTGACTAACTAACTCAATTATCTTTTTAGTACTTCCGGAAGAATTTTTAATAAATTGTTTAGCGTTGATAACACATGTTCTGTCATTAAATTGATTTTCATCAAATAATTGATTCTTTAAAATATCTTCAAGTGAAACATATTTTCCTGTTGAGCCAACTTCAACATCAAATCTAAGGATTGCCTCATGCTTTTCAGCTTCATTTACCATATCGCTAAAATTATAAATTGAACCGCCAACTGCAGTTTTTATTCCTAGGCTCATTGGTTCAATTGGGTTTTGTCCGCCATAATTTAAAATACTGCCCCCAATAATAGCTAAATCTGCTATCCCATAAATTTCGTATAAATCACCCATAGTATCTCCGAGAATATATGAAGGCGTTTGTTTTAAATCCCCTAATTTACTTATTCTTGTAACTTCTATAGCATGCCTCTGAAAAACTTTTTCCACCTCATCAAATCTTTCGGGGTGTCTAGGCACTATTATTAGTATTAATTCATCATAATTAATTTTTCCTCTGAAATAAGACTCCTTGAACCCTAGGATCTTTCTTATTAACCATTGTTCTTCCCCAGGCCTTGTACTGCCGACAACAACAACAAATTGATCAGTTATTTTTAATTTTTTCTTTAATTTAATACTTTTTTCTTTGGTATCTTTTGGCGCTTTAGAATCAAATTTAATATTACCCATTATTCTAATTTTTGCTTCTGTAAGGGAGCTAAAATTATTAGCATCTTCTCTAGCTCTTACGTGAATTGAATCAAGTTGTAATAATCTAGTATTAATAAATTTTTTAAAAGGTAGATATTTATTTAAAGAGTTTTCTGATAATCGTGCATTTATTAAATGTAATGGGACTTTATTCAATTTACATTGGTTAATTAGATTAAACCATAATTCTGTTTCTAAAATTAAACCAATATTAGGCCGATAATAAGATAAAAATCTTTTTACTCCCCCGCTTGTATCATATGGTAAATATGCTCTTTGGATTCTTGGGCTTTCTGGTAATCTAGTTTCCCGGCCAGTAAGAGTTCCATGGGATATAAGAAAGTATGTTTTAGGGTACTGTTTTAATAAAATTTCAATAAGATTAAAAATGGCTTTAGTTTCACCAACTGATACGCAATGAAACCAAATTGTTTGTCTTGATTCCCATAAAGCTTTTTTATCTTTTGAATAAAAAGCAAAACGCTCATTTAAATATTTTAATTGTGCAGGATTCATTAGGCCCCGATACAAAATTTTTGCTAGAGCAAAAGGCATCAAGCAAAGAATTATAATTTCATAAATAAATAAGTGCATATTGTAATTTTCTCACAATGTGAAATTTATTTATATTTTTATTTTTTGCTAATCAATTGTTAAATATGGCATATATAAAGCTTGCGCAAAATTACTGCGAAAAATTATGCGCTTTTATCAAAATAACTCTTGACCAAACACCACCAGATGTTAAAATTTTTTTCATTAGCACAACATGTAGTGGTTTTATTTATTAAAGCCTTTTTTCAAAAACAGTGCACCAAACAGTAAATAAATAGGGGAAATAAATGCTCAAAGCAGTTCCATCAGAGTCTACACAGGAAGACCCTGAAGACAAAAAGATACCTTTTCAATCTGTTTCAGAAGATATTTGGGACAAAAAATATAGGTTAAAATCAAAAAAAGGTGATTTTATTGATAAAGATATTAATGGAACTTATGCAAGAGTAGCTAAAGCTCTAGCGGATGTAGAAGAGCCTAAGAATAGAGAATTGTGGCATAAAGAATTTTTATGGGCCTTGCAAAATGGGGCAATCCCTGCAGGGCGTATTACTTCAAATGCTGGCGCACTTGATCACAAGCCAGCAACAAGCACTATCAATTGTACTGTTTCTGGAGTAATTGAAGATAGCATGACTGATATACTTGATAAGGTCCATGAAGCTGGACTAACTTTAAAAGCCGGGTGTGGGATTGGATATGAATACTCAACCCTGAGACCAAAAGGCGCTTTTGTTGCAGGGGCAGGAGCATACACAAGTGGGCCGCTTTCATTTATGGATATATATGATCGTATGTGCTTTACAGTTTCTAGCGCTGGTGGGAGACGGGGAGCACAAATGGCAACATTTGATATTGCTCATCCTGATGTTACTGATTTTATTAAAGCAAAGAGAGAAGATGGTCGCCTAAGACAGTTTAATTTGTCTTGTCTGATTACAAAAGATTTTATGGAGGCAGTTAAATCAGATTCGGATTGGAAACTTGCTTTCCCAGTTACGGAAAAAGAAGTAAAAGAAGACATGTTAGATTTAACAGACCCCCAAAAAATAGTTTGGAAAAATTGGCCTGTAAAAGGAAAATATCTGACTGAAACAGAGGGGCATAACGCAGGAAAAGTTGCTTGCCGCGTTTATAAGATAATTAAAGCCCAGCGTGTTTGGGACATCATTATGTCATCTACTTATGATTATGCTGAACCAGGATTTATTCTTGTTGATCGCGTTAACGAAATGAATAATAACTGGTTTTGTGAAGATATTAGAGCTACGAATCCTTGCGGTGAACAACCATTGCCACCATATGGTGCATGCCTTCTAGGGTCAATTAATTTAACAAAATTTGTAAATCACCCGTTTACTAATGAAGCATATTTTGACTGGGATAAATATAAGAAAGTAATAAGTACTTTTACTCGGATGCTAGATAATGTTGTCGAAATTAATGGCTTGCCTCTTGAAAAACAAAGAAAAGAAATTGCCAGAAAGCGCCGACATGGCATGGGTTATTTAGGTTTAGGCTCCTCACTAAGCATGATGCAAATGGTCTATGGAGACGATAAATCAATCAAATTTACAGAAGAAGTAACAAAGGTTTTAGCTCAAATAGGCTGGGATGTTGGAATTGAATTGGCAAAAGAAAAAGGAGCCGCTCCAATAATGGATGAAGAGTTTGAAGTTAATGCCGAAATGCTAGCAATCCGCCCAGAAATGAAAAAAGATGGGCATAAAATTGGCGATAAAGTAAAAGGGAAAGTTCTTTTAGGAAAATATAGTCGCTATATGCAACAATTTCCGAAAAAACTTCAAGATCAGATTGCAGAATCTGGTATTCGCTTTACTCATCATAGCTCAATTGCCCCAACTGGGACTATCTCGCTTTCACTAGCAAATAATGCAAGTAATGGTATCGAGCCTTCTTTCGCCCATCACTATAGCCGTAATGTAATTAGGGAAGGTAAAAAAAGCAAAGAGAAAGTAGATGTATTTTCTTTTGAGCTTTTAGCATATCGCCACCTTGTAAACCAAAAAGCTATGCCATTCTCGGATAAAGAAGATGAAAAATTACCAGAATATTTTATTGATTCCTCTACAATTAAAGCCAAAGCTCATGTCGATATACAAGCCGCTTCTCAAAAATGGATTGATAGCTCAATTTCTAAAACAATCAATGTCCCTACTGACTATGATTATGAAGATTTTAAAAATATATATTTGTATGCGTATGAAAAAGGTCTTAAAGGCTGTACAACATTTAGATTTAATCCTGAAGCTTTCCAAGGTGTTTTAGTAACTGAAAAAGACTTAGAGGACACAACATACGAATTTACTTTAGATGATGGTGCAAAAATTGAAGTGAAAGGAAATGAAGAAATTGAATATGATGGGGAAATACATTCAGCAGCAAATTTGTATGATGCTTTAAAAGAAGGTTACTACGGAAAATTCTAAGGGTTAATAAAAATGGCAGTAAAAATTAATAAAAAAATTGTGGGTTATAGTGTTCTCGATAAAGATGCAGCAAAGGAAGAGGGGGGCCAGCCAGCTGAAATATTTCAGTTAGGTGATCCACTAAGTAGGCCTGATCAAATTACAGGCTCCACCTATAAAGTTAAAACTCCTGTAACAGAACATGCGCTTTATATTACTATCAATGATGTTTTGATGAATGAAGGAACCGAACAAGAGCATCGGAGACCTTTTGAAATATTTGTTAATTCTAAAAATATGGAGCATTTTCAATGGATTGTTGCTTTGACACGAGTTATGTCTGCGGTCTTTAGGAAAGGTGGAGATATAACTTTTCTTGTTGAAGAATTAGAGAGTGTATTTGATCCAAATGGTGGCTATTATAAAAAAGGTGGTAGATATGTTCCAAGTCTAGTAGCTGAACTAGGGCAAGTTGTTGAGCAACATTTAATCAACATTGGTATGCTTAAGCAACAAAAACCAGATGAACACCAACAAAGTTTAATTGATGAAAAGAAAGCGAGCTTTGTTAAACATAATCCGGATGGTCTAGATTCAGATACTGGCTTTCCTAATGGCTCTCAGTTATGTAAAAAATGTAATGTTAAAGCTTCTATCATGATGGACGGTTGTTTAACTTGCTTAAATTGTGGTGAAAGTAAATGCGGTTAGTTTAATATGAACTAAGGCAGTAATTTAGACTCTATTACGCACTTCTAACTTAAGCTGATAGCGTATTATGAAAAACTTTTTATTTCTTCTTTTCTTCTTTTCTTTCTGTGTGTCATCGACTCCTGCTCCAGAGTTATTATTCAAAATAAATAGATCAGTTGTTAAAGTCAACGTATCAAACAAAGAGGGTAATCATGGGGTTGGTTCTGGTGTTGTAGTTAAAAAAGACCATATTGTAACTAATTGCCATGTAATAGCCGATGCGCAGGGAATCAATGTTAACAAGTATGGAAATAGTTATACGCCTCATGCAATTATTGCAGATTGGAAAAATGATGTATGTATTTTAAAATTTAAATACCTAGGACTTGATCCAGTTAAACTTTCCTCAAACGATCTTTTAGAATATGAAACAAAGGTTTTTGGTAAAAGTTATGGTGGCAATACAGTTAAGGCACATACTTCATTTGGTCGCGTAAAAGGTATCCATCAACTAAATAGCTTTAAAGTAATTCAATCTTCAGCTTGGTTTGCTATGGGCGCTAGTGGTGGTGGACTTTTTAACTACAATGGGGAGCTTTTAGCTATAACAACTTTTAAGACTGCTGGGAACACGGCTTTTTATTACAGTATGCCAGTTGAAATAATAAAAGAAATGTTGGCTAATGGTAAAGAAACTTCTGTCACAACGCAACCAGAACTCCCTTTCTGGGACGCACCAAGTGAAAATCAGCCTTTCTTTATGCAAATTATAGGGCCTATGAAAAAAGAATCATGGGGTGCACTTAAAAAAATAACTTTGGAATGGCTGCAAGAGGCTCCCGACGAAATCGAAGCACACTATCATCACGCATTTGCATTATATCAATTAGGAGAGTTTGTTACTGCTAAGAATATTTTAAAAAAAGTAATTAAAAAAAATAATAAGCATGCCTTGGCTTATTTATATTTATATAAAATCTCGAATAAAGAAAATCAAAAAGATGATATGGGTTACTATAAGTCTCGAGTATTAGAATTAGATGATTCATTAATAGACCAAAAAAATGAAACTTAAATTTTTTTTATTATTTTTAATTGGAAGCCTATCCTCCGCATGCTCGTTCGATAATGTGCCTAAAATTGATGTCCTATCTAATATATTTTCAGAAGAGGGTGTAGAGAAAAATGTTCGCCCTGAAAGCTCCATTGAATATAATTGTGAAAAGAAAAAAACATTCTTCGTAATTTATCTAAATGAGAAAAAATCTGTTTGGTTAATTCTACCCGGCAGAGAATTTAAGCTTAACCAAATCGATGAATCTGGAAATACTTATACTAATGATATTACTACTTTAGAAATTTCTGCCGAGAAAACTCAAATTAAAAATGAAAAAGAAGTTTTATATAGCGAATGTATAGAAAAAAAAGATGTTGCTTAAAGTTGATTCATTGATTAAGTTGGAGTAAGTTTATAGTATAGCGTTAACCAAACCATTAGGAGTGGTATGGACAACAAATACGGATTAGGAAGTTCAAAGGTAGCAGTTGAGCTACATAAAAAGAAAGAAGCTATGAAATGTCGCTCTTGTGACGGTTCCAAACTTCATTTTTGTCCAACTATGCAAGATCACCAATGTGAAAAATGTGGCGAATGGCAAAATGATATTCCTAACAATTATTCTACTGGTAGAAGCACAGATTATTAATAAATAGGCCATTTAGGTTCTGATAAATATCTAGTAGAATAAAGCCTTTAAATTATCGAAGGTATAACATGTTAATTCAATCCGAGTCCATTGATCTTGATACCCCAACAGGAAAAATGAGGACTTATATTCATCGTCCAACTAAACCTGGAAAATTCCCAGTAGTTTTATTTTATTCAGAAATATTTCATCAAACAGGGCCAATTGAGCGAGCGGCTAAAATAGTCGCTAGTCAGGGTTATGCAGTTCTAGTTCCAGAAGTATTTCATGAATTAAACCCTATTGGTACAGTTCTAAAATATGATGATGCTGGCAGAGAAAAAGGAAACTCTGACAAAGAGTCTAAAGATGCGCAAGCTTATGATTCTGATAATCAAGCCATGATTGATTGGGTCAAGCAACAAAACTGGTCAACCAGTAATATTGGTGCAATGGGTTTTTGTATCGGTGGCCATTTAGCTTTCCGTGCAGCGTTGAATCCTGAAGTTAAGTCAACTGCTTGTTTCTATGCAACCGATTTACATACCAATACTATTCCTAATAAACCTAATCAACATAGTATGGAGCGTTTATCAGATATTAAAGGTGAATTATTAATGATTTGGGGGAAACAAGATACTCATATCCCAACGGATGCCAGAAATCAAATACATCAAAGATTAATGGAAACAGACATTATGTTTAGTTGGCATGAATTTAATGCGCAACATGCCTTTATGAGGGACGAAGGGGAGAGATATGACCCAGAGATAGCAATACTTTGTTATCAACTATGCTTTAGGATGTTTGCAACAACCTTAAATAATTAAACACAATCTGAAAATGCTTCGAGAGAGCGATGGAATTCTATTTTTTTGTTTGATTTGTTTTGAATTTTATTATTAATTACAGGCTTTACAGTGTTAAGTGTATTTTTATCAGCATTAATAGTTTTATTTTTTTTTGTAGAGATAAACATTTTTTTCCTTTTGGGAAATTGATTAAATAGGGATTTTGTCCCATTATTAAATTGATGCAAAATTGAAGAAAAAATTCAATTTAATTTAATAATAAAAAAAAATAGGTTATATTTAAATTTATTATTGGATTCATTGTAATATGAAAATAAACATAAATGGAAATTTTAAAGAGTTTGAAGGTAAAAAAATTACTGTTGAGGAATTAATAACCCAGCTCAATTTAAATGGAAAACGTTTTGCAATTGAAAAAAATGGAGAAATAATTTCTAAAAATTATTTTAGTGGTATTTATTTTAACGATGGTGACAAAATAGAAATTATAGGGGCAGTTGGTGGTGGATAAAATTTCAAATATCAATGACAATTTAGTTATTGCAGGCCGTTCTTTTCAATCTAGATTATTAGTAGGGACTGGGAAATACATTGATTTCAAGCAAACAAGGGCTGCAATTGATTCAAGTGCAGCAGAAATTGTAACAGTTGCCATTAGAAGAATAAATGTTGGTCAGAGTCCGAACGAACCTTCTTTGCTTGAATTTCTCCCCGCTAATAAATTTACTTATTTACCTAATACTGCTGGTTGCTATTCCTCTGATGATGCTATTAGAACATTACGTTTAGCAAGAGAGCTATTAGATGGGCATAACTTAGTAAAATTAGAAGTATTAGGCGATCAAGATACTCTTTTTCCAAACATGGTTGAAACAATCAATGCTGCTAAAATACTTGTAAAAGATGGGTTTGACGTGATGGTTTACACTTCGGATGACCCAATAATTGCAAAACAATTAGAAGATATTGGTTGCTGTGCAATTATGCCGTTAGCTTCGTTAATTGGTTCTGGAATGGGAATACTGAACCCTTGGAATTTAGAAATAATTATTGATAAAGCAAATGTGCCTATAATTGTAGATGCTGGTGTAGGAACTGCCTCAGATGCTTCTATTGCAATGGAGCTTGGGTGTGATGGTGTTTTAATGAATACAGCAATTGCTTTGGCTAAAAATCCAATCTTAATGGCTTCAGCTATGAAAAAAGCAATTGAGTCAGGGCGAGAAGCATTTATTGCTGGGCGTATGGATAAAAAACTTTATAGCGCTTCACCAAGCTCACCGACTAAAGGGTTAATTAAGTAAATGGTAAAGAAGCCTATCCCAAAATCTCAAATTATAATTCTAGTAGAAACTGAATTTATTCAAGAACGCTCTGACATTGAAGAAAATCAATATTTTTTTTCATATACCGTGACAATTAAGAATCAAGGATTACAGTCAGTTCAGCTAATTTCTCGTCACTGGATTATAAATAATGCGCATAATGAAAAATTTGAAGTTAAAGGTGAGGGAGTTATAGGAGAGCAACCTATTATTCAACCTGGTGCTGAATTCACATATACGAGTGGGACAGAGATAAACACGCCTGTAGGCAATATGAGAGGTTCTTATCATATGGTAACCAAGGAAGGATTAGAATTTGATGCAAAAATATCAGAATTTGAATTAAATATGCCTAGGACACTCCATTAACAATGAAATATCTTTCATCAATTTTACTTCTTAGTCTGTTAATTAGCTGTGGTCAATTAAATGTTCAAAATTCATGTGATTGTGAATTAGAAAAAAATGCTTTAGCAGAGATGGAGGCTGAACTTACCAAATTAAAAGATCTTAAAGTGTCGCCCATCAAAATATCCTCAGATATAATCCCTCAATATGGTTTGCTAACTAAGGTGCAATGGGAGGAGATTGAAGAGAAACTTCAACAAGATGATGCAAACGAAGCATGGTCGGCATGGCTGCATGGATGCGAAAAATTAATCAAAAGAAATGATTGGAAAGTATCTTGCGCAGCAGCAAAGAATTTAATATCGCCATCAAATAAAGAAGTTATAAATTATTTATATACATATTTTGATCTTTATAAGGCAAAAAATAAAGACGGCTCTTCAAAGGGTCTAATTACTGGCTATTATCAACCATTGTTAAAGGGGAGTAGAACTAAAACAAAAAAATATAAAATACCACTTTATACTCCACCGCTTGACTTAATTACAGTTGACCTTAGTGAGATATATCCAGAATTAAAATATAAAAGATTAAGAGGCAGGGTAGAAGGGAATAAATTAATTCCGTATCTTACAAGAAAAGAAATCTCAAAAAAAGATTACCCCCTACAAGGGAACGAATTACTCTGGGTAGAAAATTCAGTTGAAGCCTTCTTCCTAGAAATTCAAGGTTCTGGAGTTATAAAATTTGAAGATGGCTCAACCACACAAGTTGGTTATGCTGACCAAAATGGCCACCCTTATCGCTCTATGGGTTTGGCTTTAATTAGACAAGGTGAATTAAAAAGACATAAAGTATCTATGCAAAGTATTAAAGCTTGGGCTAGAAAAAATAAACGAAAGTTGCAAAAATTTTTAAATTCTAACCCTAGCACTGTTTTTTTTAGAGAGCTCCCCCAAGGATTGCCAGGGCCAATTGGTGCATTAGGGGTACCAATTTCTTCTGGCAGATCTGTGGCTATTGATCGAAAATTTATCCCTTTAGGGGCCCCTATATTTTTAACAACAACCGAACCTAATTCAAATATTTCTTTGAATAAATTTATGATAGCTCAAGATACAGGAGGAGCAATTAATGGAGGAGTAAGAGCTGATTTTTATTGGGGGCAAGGAAAAAGTGCCGGCACTAAGGCTGGATCAATGAAACAATCAGGTGAGATATGGGTGATGCTTCCTAAAACATTCTCTTTTCCTAAGCTACAAAAATAATTTATAAAATTTAATATTAGATACTAAATTTTGATAGAGAAGCTTTAGGGGTTGGGGTCTTAGAATTATTTTCTTTTTGGTATTTCTTTTTTGCAATTTTTTCTTTCTCTAGAGTTTCATCATTAATATACAAATTATATTGAAGTGACCATCTATCTGTATTTTCCATATGAAGTTTTTCTACACCGTGGAATGAGTTATTTGTTTTAATAAAACAAAAAGCCGAATTAGGTGCAAATGGCATTGTAGTTACCTTGTGAAATTGTTCATGGGGATAATGCTTATGGGGCAATTCCTTGTCTAAGAAGCTTGGGTCCTTTGGAATATAAAGTGATGTGCCTGTTTCTTTCTGAGTAAAGTCCTTTGGAAGATAAAATAGCATAGAAATAACTTTGCCCGGATGATCGGTATGAGGTCCTAATGCATAACTTACTTTATCATTCACAAGCTTTACATCATCACGAAATGTAACATTTTCTAAATATTGAAAACGCATATCAATAAATTTCTTAAATTTGCTTAGAAGTAGTTTGCTAAAAGTACCTTTATTAAATATTTCTCCAAATACACGCAAAAAATCTTGTTTATCTTTTCCAACGTTACTCATCGCCTCTTCGTTTGCAAGATCTATTATGAACCTATCTTTATAGCCTGCTAAACCATGGATATTAGTATCGTTCTCTGCCAGAGATGTCATCTCTTTTGATTCGAGAAGATTTTCTTGGATCTTAGAGTAAAAATCATCAGGAAAAATATTTTCAATGTAAATATGTGGAAAGGGAAAATTTAAGGTGGGGGTATTTGCTATTTTATAAGCAAGATGTAGCTCAGCGTCTAAAAACATATTCGCTCATTCCTTTAAAAGGCCCTTCTTTTCTCGCAGCCTTGTCCACCTGATCTTGAGAAAATTTAAAGCCTAAGTTTTGTAAAAGTTCTACTGAAGCCATATGCTCTTGTAGATGTGGACTTAATTCTACTATTACTGATTTAATTTTTTTGTTTTTGAGAGTTTCTTTTGCCCCTTCAATTACCTTATGCTCAAACCCATCAACATCAATTTTAATATAATCTGGCATTGGTAATTTATTAGTCTCTACTAAAGTATCAAGCTTGTAGGTTATACATCCTTGTGCAAAACCAATCTGACTGTCAAATGGCTTAAGTTCAAAATTTAAAGGTTCGCCCACTGCATGATTTCCATCTCCCGCCTCCAGGCTCCCCATGAAAATATAATCGAAACTGTCTACATCTGAAAGGCCGATGCAATAAGCACTTACTATATGGTCTAATTTATTAAGTTTTATATTTTTATTTAGAAGCGAATAATTTTGTGATTCTGGCTCCAATGCATAAACTGTTGCGTCTCTTACTATGGCAGCATAAATTGTATACATTCCTACATTAGCACCTATATCTAACAAAATTTCTTTTGGTTGTATTTCATTTAACCAATCAATAGTGCCTGGTTCTTTTATAAATAAACTATCTACTCTGTACTTTGTCAATAGATTCGGTGTTTGAAATATTAATTTCTTACCTTCGCATTCCACTGTGCACTTTGGATCTAATTTTTGATAATCTTCTAAACTTATATCCATATTTTTCTATGACTAACTAGAATCTAAAAAAAAATTGTACCACATAAAAAAGGGAGTATTAGCTCCCTGTTTTATATGTTTTAAATAAACAATTACTTGTTCATTACGTACATAGTTACTTCAAAACCAAAACGCATTTCTGTTGCAGCTGGTGTTGTCCACATAATGTAATCTCCTTATATTTTTCAATTCTATCGCAAATAATTTTGCATCTAGTTTTCATACTATAGTTTATAAACGGTTGTTACTCATTAACTTATCTTATGAAATGGGCCTAAGTATAATCATGATTATAAAAATCCTAAAAAATAGTGTCATGAAAAAAGACCCATTTCTATGGGCCTTTCTCAAAGTACTCAAATTACAACAGGAGGAAGTAATTAAGAGTGGTATGCTGTTTCACCGTGCGAAGTAGTGTCTAAACCAGCTCTTTCGTCTTCTTCAGAAACACGAAGGCCAACAGTAGCATCAACAATCTTAAATAAAATAAAGCTGATTACACCACACCAGATTATAGTAAACCCAACTGATTTCGCCTGAACCATCAACTGACTCACCATAGTTATTCCTTCATCGTATCCAACACCGCCAAATTGAGGGGCCATAAGAATCGCTAAACCAACTGCGCCTACGATCCCTGCAACGCCATGAATGCCAAATACGTCTAGTGAATCATCATATCCCAAAGATTTTTTAAGGCTAGTACATGCCCAATATGCAATCATGCTAGCTATAAATCCTAAAGCGATTGCCCCCATTGGACCAACTACTGCGCATGCAGGAGTGATAGCAACTAATCCTGAAATTGCTCCCGAAGCACCTCCCAACATTGAAGGCTTTCCTCGAGCCATCCATTCCATTGTAATCCAACCTAATACACCTGATGCAGCTGCAACTTGTGTATTAATCATAACCAAACCAGCTGTGCTATCAGCAGCAAGCTCACTCCCTACATTGAAACCAAACCAGCCAGCCCAAAGTAATGAAGCACCAATCATAGTCATTGGCATATTATGTGGAGCCATAACCTCCTTCCCATAACCGAGTCTTTTACCAAGTCCGATTGCAAGAACAAGTGCTGCAACACCAGCGTTAATATGAACTACGGTGCCACCAGCAAAATCAATTGCCCCCCATGAACTAATTAATCCACCCCCCCAAACCATATGGCAAATTGGAAGGTAAACAGTAGTAAGCCAGAGTGTTAAAAATACCAGCATGCCGGAAAACTTGATTCTTTCAGCAAACCCACCGACAATAAGAGCAGGAGTTAAGGCCGCAAAAGTTAATTGGAAAGTCACGAATACATATTCTGGAATCGTACCGGAAATTGAATCTCCCGAGATGCCTCCTAAAAATGCTGCCCCCAACCCACCAATCCAAGTATTGTATGGTCCCTCAGTGAATGCCAAACTATAACCATATACAACCCATAGCACTGACATTAACGAAAAGGTAACAAAGACTTGCATCAAGACTGAAAGCATATTCTTGGCCCTAACTAAGCCACCATAAAATAATGCTAATCCTGGAATAGCCATCACTATCACAAGGATTGTGGCAACAATCATCCAAGCAGTATCACCTGTATCAAGTGTTGCTTCTTCTACTGCTACCCCAACTACCGGCACTACTTTTTCATGATGTTCGGCAAGGAGCATGGTTCCATTAGACAAATCAAATACTTCATTTGACATACCAAATTGTGAAAATCCAAGTAACAGAAAGCTTAGTAAACCAACCATCCCAAGTTTAGAAAATAATTTTTTCATCTCAGTCTCCTAAAGTGCATCGTCACCGGTCTCACCGGTTCGGATACGTTGAACTTGATCAAGATCCATAACAAAAATTTTACCGTCACCAATCTTTCCAGTGAGTGCAGATTTTGTGATAGCCTCGACGACTTTTTTTTCGAGTTTGTCGGAAACAGCAACTTCAAGTTTTACCTTCGGTAAAAAATCAATGACATACTCAGCTCCTCGGTAAAGTTCAGTATGGCCTTTCTGACGGCCAAAGCCTTTAACTTCTGTTACGGTGATGCCTTGCACCCCGATTTCAGACAGGGCCTCTCTAACCTCATCAAGCTTGAATGGCTTGATCACAGCAGTTACAAATTTCATATTATTCCCCTAAATATATCAATAAATGGGAGGGAGTTACCCCTCTACAAAACCTTACCTGCCTAAAATCCTGCAGATAAATAAACACCGCCAGTAACATCACCTAAGAAAACATTGTTAACTGTCCAACTAGATTCTGTCTGGTTTGTGTCTGTATAAAACCCACCTAGAGCATAAGTATCGTTTATTTCGTACTCTAAATTTACTTTCCAATCTGTGTAATCATATGGATCATTTCCCACACCTTCGAATATTTGACGACCTACATGGACTGATGCAGTCAAAGGAGTTTCACCAATTGGAACATCTACATCAGCAGTATAATATTTACTTCCATCTGCATCGGCAAAGCCCCATGCATCGTCAGAAACAACATAGTAAATACCTAGACTTGCACTAAACTTGCCAAGATCTTTACTTAGACTTGCGTAAACTTCTGTAGCATCTGTATCTGCTCCACCAGCACCAGCTGTTGTATTTGTACCTGGATAATAGAATTTTAAAACGCCAACATCGTATCCAATACCAGTTTCAGCTAAGCCACCAGCAAAGCCAAAATAGCCATCTATTTCCATACTGTTATCATCCATATACCCGCCTTCGGTAGTCCAATTTACATTGGATGCCCAAACGCCTGCATATGCTCCACTTTCATGTTCTATATCAAATCCACCTTGTAAAGCTGGGTCATTTTTCGTTTGTGTATAGCCTCGAAATATATAATCAGAATATAGCCCAACGTTTCCGCTAACACTAAAAACTGACTTAGCTTCCTCAGCAACTACAACTGCAGATAAAGGGAGCATTAGTGCTCCTAACACTGCAAACTTTAGTTTATCTACTTTCATTACAATTTCTCCTAAGTTAAAACGTATGAGCTCATACGTATATTTTCTCCTACATACTAGTTAAAGCAATTTCCATGCCAAGTTTTCCTTTAGCAGTTAAATATTTTTTATTGGGGAATAATAAATATTTATACTACTTAGATGTAAAGCATTAATTCCTGATAGAATCAATGCTTTACAAGGATAAGTCTATGCTCAATAAAGAAAAAATACAAAATTTATCAAATAAAATAAGGCATATAATTAAAGATTCGCCAGTAAGTGATTTAGAAGATAATATAAATGCACTATTAAAGAGCACGTTCACCAAAATGGACCTTATTAACAGGGAAGAATTTGATGTTCAAACTGAAGTCTTAAAAAGGACGAGATCCAAACTAGAAACTTTAGAAGCAAAAATTATAGACTTAGAACAAAAATTAAAATAACAAAGTAGAAAATCTATTCTTTAAATTGAATATTATATTTTTAAACATGAATAACCTATTTTTGTTTCTTGATTTGTTCTAACTATTAAACTAAAATCACCATATTCGAGGAGCGCTGCAAGAAAAATCCCAGGCTCGGATTACAATTTATTTTGTAAACTGCGTTCGCCATAATTTAACCGTGTCAGAAGCGGAATGTTTGGTGAGCCAAAATTCCTTCTAGTCACATTGTTTTAGGGAAAATGAGCACAGTGACTTATCTATGTTTAAAAAAACTTTATATCAATTTTATAATAAGGCTATAAATTGGTAACCACCGAAAAAATTCTTAAGAAATTACTCGCAGAGAGAATTTTGCTAATGGATGGTGCAACAGGCACTATGATCCAACAACATCACTTAACCGAAAAGGATTACAGAGGGTCTCAATTTTTAGACTTTTCTGCCCCAAAAGGTCAGAGAGAAATATTTTTAAAAGGAAATAATGAATTACTAAATATTACCCAGCCCACAATAATCCAAGATATACATGAAGATTATCTTGCTGCCGGTGCTGATATTATCGAGACAAATACATTTGGTGCAAATTCCGTTGCACAAGATGATTATCATATGCCCCACCTCGTAAATGAGATGAATATTAATGCAGCTAAACTTGCAAAAGCTGCTGCCGAGAAATTCTCAACTCCTGAAAAACCAAGATTTGTTGCAGGGGCTATTGGGCCCACCCCCAAAACTGCTTCCATATCTCCAGATGTTAACGATCCGGGGGCACGAAATATTAACTTTGACCAGTTAGTTTCAAGTTATCAAGAACAAACAATAGCCCTAATAATGGGAGGTGTTGACATATTATTAGTGGAGACTGTTTTTGATACTCTTAATTGTAAAGCTGCACTTTTTGCTATTAATTCTATTTTTGAAGAACAATCAATACGCCTTCCTCTTATGATTTCTGGAACAGTTACAGATGCTTCTGGAAGAATACTATCAGGGCAGACTGTCAGTGCGTTTTGGAATTCTGTTCGCCATGCAAAACCTTTAACCATTGGCCTAAATTGTGCTTTAGGCGCAGCATTGATGAGGCCTTACGCTGAAGAGTTATCAAAAATTTCAAATACCTATATTTGTATGTATCCAAATGCAGGGTTACCAAATCCAATGTCCGATACTGGCTTTGATGAAAAGCCTGAAGATACATCTTCACTCCTAAAAGAATTTGCCGATAGTGGATTTATAAATATTGCAGGGGGTTGTTGCGGAACTACGCCAGCACATATCGCAGCCATCGCAAATGAAATGAAAGGTTTAAAACCAAGAGAAATTCCACCCCAACAAACATATACGCAATTATCAGGCTTAGAGCCTTTAGTAATTAATGATGACTCGCTATTCATTAATGTAGGTGAAAGAACTAATGTCACTGGTTCGAAAGCTTTTTCTAATTTGATTATTAATGAAAAATATGAAGAAGCAGTATCTGTTGCAAGACAGCAAGTAGAAAGCGGAGCGCAAATCATCGATATTAATATGGATGAAGGTATGCTTGACTCGCTAAGCGCAATGAAGCACTTTCTCAATTTAATTGCCTCTGAACCAGATATATCAAGAATCCCAATCATGATTGATTCGTCAAAATGGGAAGTGATTGAAGCAGGATTAAAATGTGTACAAGGTAAATCTGTTGTAAATTCAATATCATTAAAAGAAGGTGAAGCAATCTTTCTTCAACAAGCACAACTTTGCCTTAATTATGGTGCAGCAGTGATTGTGATGGCGTTTGATGAAAAAGGCCAGGCAGATACTTATGAAAGAAAAATAGAAATATGTAAGCGAGCCTATGACACTCTAATCACAAAATTAGACTTCCCCCCTGAGGATATTATATTTGACCCAAATATTTTTGCAGTTGCAACTGGAATTGAAGAACATAACAACTATGCTGTAGATTTCATCAACGCAACGAAATGGATTACGAAGAACCTTCCTCACGCAAAAGTTTCAGGTGGGGTATCCAATGTTAGTTTTAGCTTTAGAGGAAATGACTTAGCTCGGGAAGCTATTCATACCGTATTTTTATATCATGCAGCAAAAGCAGGGCTTACGATGGGGATTGTAAATGCGGGCATGTTAGGTCTATACGATGATTTAGATGATAACCTAAAAGAAGCAGTTGAAGATGTAATACTAAACAGGAGTCCTGATTCTACTGAAAAAATGATTGAAATAGCAGGGACTCTAAAGGGAAGCAAAAAAGAAGAGCTTAAGTTAAATTGGCGTGGGGATGGAGAAGCCATAATCCCTGTGGAAAAAAGAATTGAGTACGCATTAGTTCATGGCGTTACTGATTATATTGTTGAAGATACTGAAGAAGCACGAACAAAGATAATGAAAGAAGAAGATGGACGCCCAATCAAAGTAATTGAAGGTCCTTTAATGGATGGTATGAATGTAGTTGGTGATTTATTTGGCCAAGGGAAAATGTTTTTACCCCAAGTAGTTAAATCTGCTCGAGTAATGAAACAAGCTGTGGCACACCTTGTCCCTTTTATTGAAAAAGAAAAAGAAGCTGAAGAAAAAAGAACTGGTATTAAAGCAAAACCAAAAGGGAAAATGCTAATTGCAACTGTTAAAGGTGATGTTCACGACATAGGTAAAAATATTGTTTCAGTAGTATTGCAATGTAACAACTTTGAAGTTGTTAATATGGGCGTTATGGTGCCTTGTTCAGAAATACTAGCCAAAGCCAAAGAAGAAAACGTAGATATTATTGGCCTGTCTGGGCTCATAACTCCTTCACTTGAGGAGATGACCCATGTTGCAAGTGAAATGCAACGAGATCCATACTTTAAAAATAATAATGTCCCTCTTTTAATTGGTGGAGCGACAACCTCCAGGGCTCACACAGCCGTAAAAATTGCACCTAGTTATGAAGGTCCAGTTATTCACGTTCCAGATGCTTCCCGATCAGTTTCAATGATGCAATCACTAATGGATCCTGTAAAAAAAGTTGAGTATCTTATAGGTCTATCTAAAGATTATGAAAATGTTAGGCAGCTTCACCTAAATAAAAAAGGTGCTAAATATATTTCACTCGAATCTGCTAGAAAAAACAAACTAAAACTAAAATTTGATCCAAAAAAACCTAAATTTATTGGTCGTAGGATTTTTGAGAACATTGACCTTAAACTACTTTCTGAATTTATAGACTGGTCTCCTTTTTTCCAAACATGGGATTTACATGGTAAGTATCCAGCAATCCTTAAAGATAAAGTTGTTGGGGAAAGTGCCTCTCAACTCTTTATTGAGGCTAAAACAATGCTCAATAAAATAATTAATGAGAAAAAATTAAAAGCAAATGGTGTGATTGGTTTTTACCCTGCAAACTCAGTTAACGATGATATAGAAATATATGAAAATGAAGATAGAACTAAACCTATTTTTACCTATTATTGTCTTAGACAGCAAACTGAGAAACCAAATGTTAAAGGAAAGCAAATTCCTAATCAATGCTTGTCTGATTATATTGCTCCAAAATCAACCGGCGTAAAAGATTATATTGGCATGTTTGCTGTAACTTCTGGTATCAATGCTGAGATTTATGAAAAAATATTTGAAAAAGCGGAA
>Ga0209816_1001077_pt1 | contig 20580 bp, 25 predicted proteins | sample CoawatmetaG01DNA_FD_187509 | JGI IMG/M metagenome (GOLD analysis project Ga0209816, IMG submission 187509) | Marine microbial communities from the West Antarctic Peninsula - Coastal water metaG017-DNA (SPAdes) (version 2) | ecosystem: Environmental > Aquatic > Marine > Coastal ... | reverse complement strand
TTTCGAAAGACATTAAATCTAAAGCCTAGTAATAAAAGGTTGCGCGGTTTATTTTTTTATAAAAAGGAGTTTGACTATAGCTTTAGATAAAAATGTGCGAATAAATAGCGATATTACAGCTCAAGAAGTTCGTTTAGTCGGTATAAAAGCAGAGCCTTTAGGGATCGTATCTTTAAAACAAGCTTTTGAAATTGCGGAAGAGCAAGATACTGACCTAGTTGAAATAGCACCAAAAGCAGTACCACCAGTCTGTAGGTTGATGGATTTTGGAAAATTCAAATATGCGCAGAGCAAGCAAATGCATGCGGCTCGGTTAAAGCAGAAAAATGTTCAAGTAAAGGAAGTGAAATTTAGACCAGGAACTGATGATGGCGACTATCAGATTAAATTAAGAAATTTAATACGTTTTTTATCTGTAGGCGATAAAGCTAAAGTGACTTTGAGATTTAGAGGAAGAGAAATTGCCCATCAACAACTTGGCCTGGCTTTATTAAAAAGAGTTGAAGCAGATTTATCAGATTATGCTGTTTGTGAACAATTTCCTAAAATGGAAGGAAGGCAAATGGTAATGGTTTTAGCTCCTCTTAAAAAAGTAAAACCAAAATTAGAAGTTAAAGTTGTTAAAGTGCAAGACGGAGTAGAAAAGAAAGACGGAGTAGAAAAGAAAGACGGAGTAGAAAAGAAAGACGGAGTAGAAAAGAAAATAATTGAGAGTGATAAGGCTTAATAGGCATGCCGAGGTACTCATAATAAAAGGAGAATAAAATGCCAAAAATGAAAACTAAGAGTGGAGCAAAAAAGCGCTTTAAATTTCTAGGAAGTGGCGCTATTAAGCGCACAAAATCTCATCTTCAACATATTTTAACCAAGAAGACAACAAAGCAAAAAAGACATCTTCGTGGAACTGAAATTATTTCATCATCAGACGCAAAGCGCGTTCGTGCGATGATGCCAACGCAATAAGGAGAGAGAAATGCCTAGAGCAAATCGTAGCGTACCAGCTAGAGCAAGACATAAAAAAGTAATAGATGCCGCAAAAGGATTTCGTGGTAGAAGAAAGAATGTTTATAGAATAGCCAAACAGGCTGTTATGAAAGCTGGCCAATATGCTTACCGTGATCGTAGACAAAAGAAGCGTGTGTTTAGAGCTTTGTGGATAGCAAGAATTAATGCTGGCTCAAGAGAGTGTGGTTTAACATATAGCCGATTTATGAATGGATTAAAAAAAGCTTCAGTTGAGGTGGATAGAAAAGTATTGGCTGATATGGCTGTTTTTGATAAGCCTGCTTTTGAAAAATTTGTTGAATTAGCCAAAACTGGCCTTGGAAATTAAATATTATAAGGTTTTTAAAAAAAAGGAGACCTATGCGTCTCCTTTTTTATTAGAATAGACTTATGGATCATCTAAAAAAATTAATTGAATTAGCAAAAAAAGATTTTGAAAAGTGCAAAACTCAAACAGAGCTTGATAATTCAAAATCTAAATATATTGGCAAAACTGGGCCTTTAACTGAAGCTATGCGTGGACTTTCAAAATTACCAAATGAAGAAAAGCCAAAGGCAGGAGCTTTTATTAATGAAGTTAAAAAGTCAATCGAAGCATTATTAAGTAATAGAAAAGATTTTATTCAAAAAGCAGAAATGCTTTCTCAATTGAAAAACGAGTATATTGATGTGACCTTACCTGGACTTAAGCAATCAAAAGGTAGCCTTCATCCAATCTCCTTAACAATGCATCGAATAGAAAATATTTTTCATTCCATCGGGTTTGATTTGGCAACTGGTCCTGAAATCGAAGATGATTATCATAATTTTACCGCTTTAAATATTCCAGAGGCGCATCCTGCTCGAGCGATGCACGACACATTTTATATTGATAAAAATAACGTCTTAAGAACGCATACCTCACCAGTACAGGTTAGATATATGAAGGACAATCAGCCCCCTTTGAAAGTTATTTCACCAGGTAGGGTGTATCGAGTAGACTCGGATGCAACTCATTCCCCAATGTTTCACCAAGTAGAAGGTTTATGGGTTGATAAAAATGTAAATTTTGCAAATCTTAAAAGTGTAGTTCAAGACTTTCTTCAAAAATTTTTCGAAGATAATGACTTAACAATTCGTTTTAGACCATCTTTTTTCCCTTTTACAGAGCCATCTGCTGAAATTGACATGAGCTGGAATGGAGGTTGGTTGGAGATTGGCGGTTGTGGCATGGTTCATCCTAAAGTGTTAAATCAGGTAGGTATAAATACTGAAGAATATCAAGGCTTTGCATTTGGCCTAGGGGTAGAACGATTAACCATGCTGAAATATAATATTGATGATTTAAGACCTTTTTTCACAAATGATTTACGTTTTTTAAAGCAGTTTGGAGCTTAATAATGCAATTTTCTAAAGCATGGCTTCAAAAATTTTTCGATAAATCAATTGATACAGCTGATTTAGACGAAGTTCTAACAATGGCGGGATTGGAAGTAGATGATATTCAAGATTTATCTAAAATATCAGAATTAATAGTTGTAGGTGAAATAGTGAGCATAGAAAAACATCCAGATGCTGATCGTTTAAACGTATGTCAGGTTAATATAGGATTAGAAAAACCTATTCAGATCGTTTGTGGGGCACCTAATGCCAAAGTTGGAATTAAAGTCCCTTGTGCTTTAGTGGGGGCTAAATTACTAGATTTTGAGATTAAAAAAGCCAAACTAAGGGGAGTTGAATCTAATGGCATGTTGTGCTCTGCTAAAGAATTAGGAGTCAGTCAAGACTCTGAAGGTCTTCACGAGCTTGAGTTAGACAAAGAAGCAGGCCAGTTAATAATTGATGCATTATTATTAAATGATGTTATTTACACCCTTTCTTTAACGCCTAATCGAGCTGACTGCTTAAGTATGCTAGGTATTGCAAGAGAGGTGTCAGCATTGTTAGAATTGCCGTTAAAGGATATTAACAAAAAATTAGTAAAGGAAAGCTTTACTTTAGATCAGAAAGTTGAAATTCATGAGAAATATCACTGCTCAAGATATTGTGGCATTCAAATTAAAAATATTAACAATAAAGTTACTTTGCCAGTTTGGATTAAGCAGAATTTAGAAAGAGGTGGAATTAGCTCTATTAATCCAGTGGTAGATATAACAAATTATGTTTTACTAGAAATGGGCCAGCCACTCCATGCTTTTGACCAATCTAAAATTAGTGGTGAAATTTCAGTTAGACGAGCAAAGGTGGATGAATCTCTTAAATTGCTTAATAATCAAAACATCAAGCTTGATGGTGTTGAGCTAATTATTGCGGATGAGAGCGGACCTTTAGCACTCGCTGGAATAATGGGTGGAGATTTTTCTGCTACCAACATTAATACAACAGAAATATTTATTGAGAGTGCGTTCTTCGATCCTACTGATATTGCAGGAAGAGCAAGATCATTTGGATTGAATACAGACTCATCCCATAGGTTTGAAAGAGGTGTTGATTTTGGAAATACGTCAAGTGCGTTACAAAGGGCAGCTTCCTTAGTAATTGAATTTTGTGGCGGTGAATGCTCAAATATATTAGATCTTGAAAATAATATTCCCAAAAGAGAACCTATCAAGCTTAGGGTTAAAAAAGTGGCAGATATTATGGGGGTAGCTTTAAAAGATAGCGACATTAAATCTATCTTAGATAAATTAAATTTAACTTACTCTCAACATGGTGATGAATTCTTAGTAACGCCACCAAGTTTTAGGTTTGATTTATCAATAGAAGAAGATTTGGTTGAAGAGGTAATAAGAATCTATGGATACAATAATATCCCAGCTTTAACTCCAATTAGTCAAAATAAAATGAGAGCGTCTCCAGATGATAAAAAAATGATTTATTCAATTAAGTCATCTCTAGCAAATTTAGGGTACAACGAAATTGTGAGCTACAGTTTTATTGATAAAGAAACTGAGGAAAAACTACATTCAAATTTGGATACAATCCAATTACAAAATCCAATTGCTTCTCAAATGAATGTTATGCGATCTAAGTTGTGGGGAAGTCATATAGAAGCATTAATTTATAATCTTAATAGAGGGCAAAATCACGTTAGAATATTTGAGATTGCACCAGTATACCAAAAGGTTAAATCAGATTTTAAAGAGACCTTAATGCTATCAGGGCTTGTTTATGGTAACTCAATTCCAGAGCAGTGGGGCGAAGAAAAAAGGGAGATAAATTTTTATGACGTAAAGGGTGATATAGAGATAATCACAAGTAATACATTAAGTATAAGCACTCCTAAAAAACCCGTTCCAGAGATTTTTCATCCAGGTCAGGCAGCAGAATTATTGATGGGACAAAATTCAATTGGGTGGTTAGGCCAACTTCACCCAGGGTGGCAACAAAAATATGAATTAACTGGAAAAGCGTACCTATTTGAATTAACAATGGAAAGTTTAATTAATACAGAAGGTTTAAAAATTACATTGCCCTCTAAATTCCCACCATTAAGGCGCGATATTTCAGTATTAGTTGATCGGAATGTAAATGTTGGAGAGATTGTTGATGAGGTAAATTCACAAACAATTGATCGGGTAATTGATTTCTATCCTTTTGATATATATGAAGGAAAAGAAATAGAAAATAATAAAAAAAGTATTGCATTTCTGATACTTATGCAAGATACTTATAAAACTCTCGAAGATGAAGATATTAATAAAATAACCAATCAAGTGATAAATATTTTACAGAATAAATTTAAAGCTTCACTTCGATAAGAACCAAATCATTAAATTTTTAAGAATACAAAACTATGGCTCTAACAAAAGCAAATTTATCTGAAACTTTGTTTAACGAAGTTGGACTTAATAAAAGTGAAGCTAAAGAAATGGTTGAAGCATTTTTTGAGGAAATTAAAATTTCTTTAGAGGGTGGTGATAGTGTAAAGCTCTCTGGTTTTGGAAATTTTGAGTTAAGAACTAAATCTGAGAGACCTGGTAGAAATCCAAAAACCGGTAAAGAAATACCCATTAAGGCTAGAAGAGTAGTCACATTTCATTCAAGTCAAAAGTTAAAAACTAGCGTAGAAGAGATCCCCCCTGGAAAGCAAACATAAAAAAATACTCCCACCAATACCAACAAAGAGGTATTTTGCAATTGGAGAGGTTAGTAAACTTTGTGATTTAAAGCCACATGTTTTAAGATATTGGGAGCAAGAGTTTCCACAATTAGAGCCAGATACAAGAAGAGGTAATAGAAGGTACTACCAGCAACAAGAAATTTTGTTGATTCGAAAGATTCGTCAATTATTGTATTTTGAAGGATTTACAATTCAAGGTGCAAAATCTAAATTATTAGATCGACAATTTTTAAAAGACACAACTTCAAAAATTGAAATTGAAAAAGCTCAGGCCGAATTACCGCTTTCTGCTGAGGAACAATTAAACAAAACCCCAGAAAATCTTGATAATCTTAAAATCCAACTAAATGAAATACTAAAAATTTTGAAGTAACTTTTTATTCGGGGCGTAGCGCAGCCTGGTAGCGTACTTGCATGGGGTGCAAGGGGTCGTGAGTTCGAATCTCACCGCTCCGACCAATTCAATACTAATAAAGTGAACTAGAAAGACTTGGTCTAGTAAACACTTATCATCTATCAAAGTAAGTACATTTTATATTGAACTAAATTTATATTTAAAATATTCATTGAATTATATTTACCGTAATTTATTTGTTATTTTCCCAGCGTTATTAAGCTTAACTATCAGTCATATCTAATTACAAAAAGTAAATAATTTAATTCATGAATGATTTAATATTGACACAACGACATAAAATTGACACAGTAGTAGGTAACGAATGAAAGATAATACTTTTAGTTTCGTTAAGAAACGTAATTTTATTTAAACTAAATAGGAGTAGTTAAATGAATAAATTATTACTTATCACAGCTTTGGGCTTCCTCGTGCTTGGTTGCGCTGCACAAGAAGAGGTTAAAGCTTACCATCCAACTGATGACATTAGCGCTCAATCACAAGGTGGAAAAGGTCATACAAGTGACGGATCAGAAGTTCATTTACCTTAATATGTGTTTTATTAAGGTAGGGTAATTTTATTAAATCTGAACAGGAGCACTTTAAATGTATAAATTACTATTAATCACGCTTATAGGTTTTGTGATGGTCGGTTGTTCTTCAGAAAAAGAAGAAGCTCAAGCCGAACCAGAACCAGAAGCTCAAGCTGAATCAGGAGTTAAAGCTTACCATCCAACTGATGACATTAGCGCTCAATCACAAGGTGGTAAGGGTCATACAAGTGACGGATCAGAAGTTCATTTACCTTAATAACTTATTTAATTTTATTAAGTTATTTTAAAGTGCAAAGAGGGTGAGATTATCTAATGATTTTACTTAGATAATCTTCATGCTCATCATCATACTCCAAATGAAAATCAGGAATAAAATTATTAATGTAAATCTCAAGTTGAACCTTTGTTGTTACTTGTAACTTCATCTTCAATGATCTGCTTTATGTTTAATGTACTTTATTAACCATAAAAAAGGAGAAATACTATGTGGACACAACCTCAAGCGACTGAAATGCGTTTTGGTTTTGAAGTAACTATGTACGTTTGCAATCGCTAATTTCGTATGAAATTTGGTGATTGTAAAGTTACAGAAATTACTCTTTGGCCGTATCATAATTGGAAATGTACTTGTCCAATTTGCTCAGTCAAAGCTATTTAATTAACTTTTCTTTAAGGAGAAATATTATGTGGACAACACCAGCTGCAACAGAAATGCGTTTTGGTTTTGAAGTAACCATGTACGTAATGAACAAGTAATTTTATTTGTTCAAAGGAAAAAGCCCGATTTTATATCGGGCTTTTTTTATTTCCATTAGAATGTAGGATATGAAATATTATTTACTACTTTTATTTGTGTTTGTTTCAAATTTATCATTTGCAGAATGGACATTAATTTACGAATCTCCTAATTCTCAATCAAAGTATTATGCAAATATTTTAGAAATAAATACGAATAAAAAATTTTCTAAATTAAGATTATGGACAATCGAAGACTTTAATTTACTTCAAGAGGTAGCTAGCTATAAATATTTATCAGTTAAAAGTTTTGCTGAATTTGATTGTAAGAACTCTAAAATAAGAATTATGGGTTATTCACTTTATGAAGAGAATATGGCTAAAGGTGAAATAATATTTTCAAAAGGCACACCATTTGAATGGCAAAAAATTAATAAAAATACAATGAATGAAAAATATCTTGATATTGCTTGCAGAAAGTCTGGCTTAAGTTAGATAAATCTAAAAAGGAATTTTATCCTGAGAAACATAGTGTTCTAATATTTTTTTAAAATCTTTTTGTATTAATTTTAAATTTTTATTTGAATCTGCTTCAAAGCGTAAAACTATGACAGGTGTCGTATTAGATGCTCTCATAAGACCAAATCCATAATCATATTCAACTCGCAAACCATCTATTTTAATAATTTCATTTGCATTCTGAAATTTTGCTTTACTTTGTAATGTCTTAATAATTTTGTGTTGCTCACCTTCAATTAGTTTTATATTTAATTCTGGAGTACTAAATGATTTTGGTAGGGCCTCTAAAATTTCTGAAGGGTTTTCAAAATGACTTAAAATTTCTATCAAACGAGCACCTGCATATATTCCATCATCAAACCCATACCATCGATCATTAAAGAATGTATGCCCACTCATTTCCCCAGCAAGTATTGCTTTAGTTTCCTTCATCTTTGCTTTAATTAATGAGTGCCCAGTTTTCCATATAATTGGTATTCCCCCTTTATCCTTAATCCATGAGAATAAATGCCTTGTTGATTTAACATCAAATATTATTGATGCCCCTGGATTTTTTTTTAATACATCTTCTGCGAATAATAAAAGTTGTCGATCTGGAAATATAATTTCCCCTTTTTTTGATACAACACCCAGGCGATCACCATCACCATCAAATGCTAAACCTAGCTCACTGTTGCCATTTTTTAAAGCTTCTTGGAGGCTAATAAGATTTTTTAAGTTTGATGGATCTGGGTGATGGTTTGGGAAATTACCATCAATATTACAAAAAAGTGATTCCACTTTAGCACCTATACCTTTGTACAATTCTTCAGCACAAACACTTGCAGCACCATTTCCACAATCAATTGCTATACGGATAGGCCTTGCTAATTTTATATCACTATAAATTTCTTCAAGATAGGAAGTCTTGATATTTGCATTGCTCATTTCTCCTTCGCCTACTAAGTAATCTTCTTTAATAATTCTTCTGTATAAAACTTGAATCTCGTCTGTAGATAAAGTTTTGTCATTGATGACAATTTTAAAACCATTATATTCAGGGGGGTTGTGGCTACCTGTAATCATAATGCCAGACTTGGTGTTGAGCTGATGCGTACTGAAATAAAGCATTGGGGTTGTGACTAACCCAATATTGGTTACATTAATTCCTGTTGAAAGTAACCCTTTGGATAATAACTTAAATATATGAGGGCTAGAGAGACGACCATCATAACCTACACATATATTTTTTTGGCTTTGTCGAAGAGCTTCACTACCAATTGATTTACCAATTTGAATTACGGAACTATCTTTTAGAGTTTTGCCAACTATGCCGCGAATGTCATAGGCTTTAAAAATATTCTTTTCAGGGAATTCCTTATTCGTATTCATCTATCCATGCCAACTGTATTGCTTCTAAAATTCTTTCACCACATTTGCTAGGGTCATCATCAAAGCCATCAAGATCCAAAATCCATTGACGTAAATCTGTAAATCTTATGGTTTTAGGATCCACTTCTGGGTTGTTATCGTAAAGTATTTCTGCAATTTTAAGAGTATCTGTCCAGTGCATGCTATTTCCCTATATTTAAACTAGATTAATTGAATTATAGCGGAACTTTAAAGTCGTAACGTATTGATTTTTTACGAATAGGAATAAGAAAATTCTATCTTAGCCGTGATAAAATAATTACTCTATAAATTTTAAGAATATTTAATACGTATGTTTAATAAATCTAATTCCCTTGATAAGGTAGACCCAGAAATTTGGAAACAAATTGTTAATGAGACTCGTCGACAAGAAGAGCATATAGAATTAATTGCATCTGAAAACTACACAAGCCCTGCCGTAATGGAAGCACAGGGTTCTCAGCTAACTAATAAATACGCAGAAGGTTATATTGGAAAGAGGTTTTATGGTGGTTGCGAGTTTATTGATGAAGTTGAGCAGTTAGCTATAGATAGGCTAAAAAAACTTTATGGTGCCGAGTATGTAAATGTTCAACCACATTCTGGGAGTCAGGCTAATCAAGCTGTTTATTTTGCTGTGCTAAAACCAGGTGACACAATAATGGGGATGAATTTAGGCCATGGAGGTCATCTTACACATGGTTCGCCAGCTAATTTATCAGGAAAGCTATTTAATATTGTTGCTTACGGGCTTAATGATAAGGAAGAGATTGATTACGATGAGATGGAAAAGTTAGCTATTAAATCAAAACCACAGTTAATAATTGGCGGGGCTTCGGCATATGCATTAAGATTTGATTGGGAAAGAATGAGTCAAATTGCCAAAAAAGTAGGTGCTTATTTTATGGTAGATATTGCGCATTATTCGGGCCTAGTTGCTGGAGGAGTTTATCCAAACCCAGTACCTTATGCAGATTTTGTAACCTCCACAACACACAAGTCTCTTCGCGGACCTCGAGGCGGATTTATTATAGCTAAGCCGGAATTTGAGAAAATAATTAATTCATATGTTTTTCCTGCATTACAGGGGGGTCCTTTAATGCATGTAATAGCAGGTAAAGCTATTGCATTTGGCGAAGCACTTAAGCCAGAATTTAAGACATACCAAGCCCAGGTCATTAAGAACGCTCAAGTTATGGTGAATTCACTTCAATCTAGAGGGTACCGAATTATTTCTGGAAGAACTGAGTCCCATGTATTTTTGGTTGATTTACGCCCTCAAAAGCTAACTGGAAAAGCAGCGGATATTTTATTAGGTCAAGCTCATATTACTATTAATAAGAATTCAATCCCTGATGACCCTGAAAGTCCTTTTGTTACATCTGGAATAAGACTTGGAACACCAGCAATAACTACTAGAGGTTTTAAAGAAAAAGAATCCGCTTTAGTGGGTGAATATATAGCCGACGTTCTTGATAGCCCTGATGATAAAACTATTATCGAAAAAGTTAGAAAAAAAGTAAACGATTTGACTAAAAAATTTCCTGTTTATGGTGAATAATATTATATGAAATGTCTTTTTTGTAGGGATGATGAAACCCAGGTTGTTGATTCACGAGTAATTGATGAAGGAAGAAAAATACGTCGCCGACGTGAATGTAAAGCCTGTCAAAAAAGGTTTACTACTTATGAGCATCCAGAGCTAATCTTGCCTTATGTGGTAAAGCAGGATGGTAAAAGGGAAGAGTTTAATAGAGAAAAATTACTCCGCTCTTTAACTCGCGCACTTCATAAAAGACCAGTGCCTGTTGAGTATGTAGATAAAGCAATTGAAGATATATTATCAAAATTATTAGCGAAAGGCGAAAGGGAAATAAACTCTAGAGATTTAGGAGAGAGTGTTATGTGTGAATTAAAGAAGTTAGATAAAATTGCTTATATTCGTTTTGCATCTGTGTACAGGAGTTTCTCAGATGTTGAAGACTTTAGTGAAGCTATTAAAGATCTAGATTAACGCTTGAATGATAAAGTAAATTTTGAGTTTATGGGTCAGGCTTTAGCACTTGCTAAAAAACGACATGGGATAGTTCGTCCAAATCCGTCTGTAGGCGCAATAGTAGTTAAGAATAAAAAGATAGTAGGTAAGGGTTTCCATGAGATTTCTGGCAAAGATCATGCAGAAGTTATTGCTCTTAGAGAGGCTGGGGTATTAGCCAAAGATGCTGACTTATATATTACTTTAGAACCATGCAACCATCAAGGTAAGACCCCCGCTTGCACTAATGCCATAATTTCTGCAGGCATTTCTAATGTATATATAGCAATGAAAGATCCAAATCCATTAGTTAATGGTTTGGGAGTTGAATATCTGAAAAGTAATGGCATAAAAGTAACTTCTGGAATTATGGAAGAAGAAGCTAAAAAGCTTAACTTGGGATTTTTAAATAGAATGATAAAGTCTAGGCCTTATATAAGATCAAAAATTGCAGCATCATTAGATGGAAAAACAAGTCTTTTTAATGGACAAAGTCAGTGGATAACTTCCGAAGCATCTCGTGTAGATGTTCAAAAATGGAGATTAAAATCATGTGCAATTCTAACTGGTAAGGGAACTATTAATAGTGACAACCCCAGTTTATCTATTAGAACTATATCTTTAAATGACCAGCCATTAAGAATAATTTTAGATAGCTATCTTAGGGTTAAACCCCAGTCGAAAATATTACAACAAAACAATGTGAAAGTTTTTTATGGAGCAGACCAAAATTCAAATCTAATAAGGTTAAAAAAAACTAAAGCAGAATTCATTAAAATATCATTATTAGATAACAAAGTTAACCTTATGGAGCTGATGAAATATCTAAATAAATTAGAAATAAATGAATTATGGGTTGAAGCTGGACCAGATTTAAATGGTGAATTATTGAGGTTAGGGTTATTAGATGAGTTAATAACATATACATCACCATACATAATGGGCGGAAATGCTAATAGCATGTTTAATGCACCAATCTTAGAGGATATGAAAGATAAAATTAAACTTTCCATCTTAGATCTCAGAAGTATTGGGGAAGATATTAGAATTCAAACAAAGGTAAGCAAAAAAGATGTGGATTGATTCACATTGCCATATGGACAATGTGCTTTTGAGTCAAAATTCTGAAAAAGTTATTAGTTCATCCTCGAATGAAGGCGTAGATCGAATAATTATTCCTTCTGTCAATAAGGAAAATTTTGATAAAGTTATAACGATAGCTGGTAAGTATAAGCAGTGTGCTTACGCTCTTGGGTTTCATCCGATGTATTTAAATAATTTTTCGGATAGCGACCTTGAATTATTGGAGTATTATTTGTTAAACAATAATTCAGTAGCTGTGGGAGAAATTGGTTTAGATTTGTTTACCCAAAAAAACAACCAGGCCCTTCAAGAAAGTGCATTCCTGGCTCAATTAAAAATAGCAAAAAAATTCGATTTACCAGTAATTATGCACGTTCGTGGAGCTATTGATTTAGTTTTAAAAAACTTAAGGAAAATTAAAGTAAGAGGAGGAATTGCTCATGCATTTAATGGGAGCTTTCAACAAGCCGATCAATTAATTGAGTTAGGTTTTAAATTGGGATTTGGAGGGGCTATGACTTACCCAAGAGCAAAACATATACAAGCACTTGCAAAAGAGCTTCCTATTGAAGCTATTGTCTTGGAAACAGATTCTCCAGATATGCCGCCAGCATGGTTGGTTAATGGTGAAAGTAATCAGCCAAAAGAATTAGGTAAGATTGCTGAGTTTTTTTGTGATTTAAGAGGTTTAGATCCTTCAAAAACAGCTGATATTATAAGGATTAATACTTTAGAAGCTATTCCAAAATTAAGGGAGTTATGCACATGACCTCAACGTTTACTTTAAGTTTTTTAAAAAAAATGAGCATTCTCAATGACATACAGTAAACTATTGATTTTAATAGGTTTTTTTTACGATTAAAAATTAAGCGTTTAAAAAAAAACCTTTAAAATTCATAGGTTGCATTTTTAAACAACATTTATTCACAATGTTATCCACAGATATTGTGGACCCATTATTTACTATATTTGAGGGGGTAAGCTTCATGTTGGTAGAAGGAAAGCATTATAGGACTATTTGGCCAAATAAGGACCTTAGTGGGGTAATAATTATTGACCAAACCCTACTTCCATTTGAGTTTAAATTAGGTGAGCTAACAAGCTTGGATGAGGTCGTAGAGGCTATAAAATTTATGAGGGTGCGAGGTGCACCTTTAATCGGAGTAACAGGAGCATATGGAATAGCAATAGCACTTACAAATAATTCAACTGATCAATCACTAACGGATGCGAAAAAAAAATTAATAGAATCCAGACCAACGGCAGTAAATTTATCTTGGGCAGTTAACCTTGTGTTCGATCAATTAAAAAAAGAAGTAAGAAGTAATAGAGCCTCAATGGCTTGGAAGCTGGCTAATAAACTTGCAAATGAAGATATTAAAACCAATCAAAGCATAGGGGAATTTGGGTTAAAATTAATTCATAAAGTTAAAAAATCGCGAATTAATATTTTGACTCATTGTAATGCTGGTTGGCTTGCAACAATTGATTATGGCACAGCACTAAGTCCTATTTACAAGGCTTTTAAAGAGGGGTTAGATATTCACGTATGGGTTGATGAGACTAGACCTAGAAATCAAGGTATGAATCTGACCGCTTGGGAATTGGGACAAGAAAATATTCCACATACAATTATTACTGATAATGCTGGCGGCTTATTAATGCAAAGAGGCGAAGTTGATTTTGTAATTGTTGGCGCAGATCGAATTTCCATAGACGGGAATGTCTGCAATAAAATAGGTACTTACTTAAAGGCTTTAGCTGCAAAAACACATAAAATACCTTTTTACGTTGCTGCTCCCTTAAGCACAATAGATTCTAGCTATCATGATGAGAATAATTTGTTTGATATTGAGTGTAGAGATGAGGATGAGATTTTAAAAATAAAGGGTATGGACGCTTCAAATAATCTCACTGAGGTTAAAATAGGTTATTCTTCAGCATATAATCCTGCTTTTGACATTACGCCTGCAAAATACGTTAGTAAGATAATTTGTGAAAAAGGTATTTATAATCCAAGTGATATAAGGGAGGCTCTAGAATGAGTAAGAAAAAAAAATCAGCATCTCTTATTGATACTGCAATACAACTCCAGAATATGGGTTTAAATCATGGTGCAACAGGCAATTGTAGTTGCAGGGATGGCGATACATACTTAATAACTCCGAGCGGTGTAGATACGATAAATTTATCAGAAGATAAAGTTATCAGGATGGATTTTGAAGGTAATATTATTGATTCCATTTCTAACTTAAAACCCTCAAGTGAATGGCGCTTTCATCAAGATATTATGTCCCAAAGAAAAGAAGTAGGAGCAGTTGTCCATACACACTCTGTTTATGCAAGTACTCTTAGTTTGTTTGGTGACGAATTGCCCCCATTTCATTATATGATTGCTGTTGCAGGAGGGGCTTCAGTTAGATGCGCTCCTTACGCTATGTTTGGAACCCAGGAATTATCAGACAATATTATTAATGCATTAGTAGATAGAAAAGCTTGTTTGATTGCTAATCATGGCTTAATTGCTGTTGGAGACAATTTAATGGAAGCATTTCATATTGCTGAAGAGGTTGAACATTTATGCCACTTATATATTGAAGCCAAAAAACTTGGTGAACCTAATTTACTAAGTAAAAAACAGATGTCAGACGTTATTGAGAGATTCCAAACTTATAGTCGATGGACAAAAAATTAAACTATTCATTGTGGGACTAATATGTTTAAAGTAAAATGTTTACCCGTCAGCAATTTTTTTAAGATGGCTATCAAATGACCAAATATATTTTTGTAACAGGCGGTGTAGTTTCTTCTTTAGGGAAGGGTATTGCTGCAGCAAGTTTAGGCGCTATTCTAGAGTCTAGAAATCTAAAAGTAACTATGTTAAAACTTGACCCCTATATCAATGTGGACCCTGGAACAATGAGCCCATTCCAGCACGGAGAAGTTTTTGTGACTGAAGACGGCGCTGAAACAGATTTAGATCTAGGCCATTACGAAAGATTTATTTCTTCAAAAATGACAAAAAAAAATAATTTTACGACTGGGCAAATTTATGACACCGTAATTAAGAAAGAGCGTCGAGGAGAATATTTAGGTAAAACTGTGCAGGTAATTCCTCACATAACAGATCAAATTAAAGTACATATTCGTGAGGGTGCAAAAAAAGCTGATATTGCTATTGTAGAGGTCGGTGGAACAGTTGGTGATATTGAGTCACTCCCTTTTTTAGAGGCTATTCGACAGATGGGTTTTGAAGGGGGCAGTGAAACTGCATGCTATATTCACCTAACACTTCTCCCGTGGATTGCGGCAGCCGGAGAGTTAAAAACAAAACCTACGCAACATTCTGTAAAAGAGCTTAGACAAATCGGTATTCAGCCAGATATTCTTATTTGCAGGTCAGAGCGACCACTTCCAGAGGAAGAAAAACAAAAGATTGCATTATTTACTAATGTAACACCAAAGGCGGTGATTTCAGCTACCGATGCTGATTCAATTTACAAAATACCAGTGATGCTTCATGATCAAATGATTGATGAAATTGTTTGTCATAAATTAAATGTAAAAGCAAAAAAAGCCAACTTATCGCAGTGGAGAAAAATAACTAAGTTGTTAGATCAAGCAATCCATGAAATAAATATAGCTTTTGTAGGTAAATATGTCGACTTAACTGAATCTTATAAATCACTAACTGAAGCCCTTATTCATGCAGGAATTCATAATAATGCTAAAGTAAAAATTCACTACATTGATTCGGAAGATATCGAAAAAAAAGGTGTGGAGCGATTAAGTAAGGTAGATGGTATTTTAATACCAGGTGGTTTTGGAAAAAGAGGCACTGAAGGGAAAATTAAAGCTATTAAATTTGCAAGAGAGAATAAAATACCATTCTTAGGTATTTGTTTAGGAATGCAATTGGCAGTCGTTGAATTCGCAAGGAATCAAGCTGGATTGGTCGGTGCAAATAGTTCAGAATTTAACAATAAAACAAAACACCCAGTTGTAGGTTTAATAACTGAATGGCAAACTCAAGATGGAAAACTTGAGACTAGAGATGAAAATTCTAACATGGGGGGCACAATGAGACTTGGCTCTCAAAAGGCGCCAATTAAAAGTAAAACGCTAGCTTATAAAATTTATGGAAAAATGGTTAATGAAAGACATCGTCATAGGTATGAAGTTAATAATGACTACGTTGACGAACTTATTAAAGCCGGTTTAGTTGTGTCGGCAAGAACACCATCAGAAGACTTATGTGAAATCATTGAGTTACCTGTAGCCGAGCATCCTTGGTTTTTGGGATGTCAGTTTCACCCTGAGTTCACATCAAACCCAAAAGATGGCCACCCATTATTTATATCTTACTTAAAAGCAGCACTTGAAAATCAACAGTTAAAAGGTAATTAAATGAAATTATGCAACTTTAATGTAGGTTTAGACCAACCACTTTTTTTAATTGCAGGACCATGTGTCATTGAGTCTGAGGATATGACTATCGATGTTGCAGGACAATTAAAAGAAATAACGGATAAATTAAAAATTCCATTTATTTTTAAATCTTCTTTTGATAAAGCTAATAGAAGCTCCAATAAGACATTTAGAGGGTTTGGTTTGGAAGAGGGTTTAAGAATTTTAGAAGCAGTTAAAAAACAATTAGATGTACCCATATTAACTGACATTCACACAGAAGCTCAAGTTAAACCTGTGGCAGCAATTGTAGACGTACTTCAAACACCTGCCTTTTTATGTAGGCAAACTGATTTTATTGCAGCTGTATCAAAATCAGGAAAACCTGTGAATATAAAAAAAGGTCAATTCTTAGCCCCAGAAGATATGCTTCAAGTTGTAAAGAAAGCTAAAGATGCAAATGGAGGACTAGATAATATTATGGTTTGTGAGCGAGGGGCTTCATTTGGATACAATACATTAGTATCTGATATGCGAAGCTTATCAATTATGCGAGGTACTGACTGCCCAGTTGTATTTGATGCAACTCACTCCGTTCAGCAACCAGGTGGAAAAGGAGATCGAAGCGGAGGTCAAAGTGAATTTGTCCCACTTCTTGCAAGAGCTGCAGTTTCTTGTGGAATTTCTGGTATTTTTATGGAAACACACCCTAACCCGAAAGAAGCATTATCTGATGGGCCCAATGCGGTTCCCTTAAGTGAAATGGCTAATCTTTTAGAGACTCTCAAAGAGCTCGATCAGATCGTTAAATCTAAAGGTGCTTTTTAGAAAGAACCGACATGAGTAAAATAAAAAAAATTCATGGTCGTATGATTATTGATTCACGAGGAAATCCAACCATTGAAGCTGATGTAACTCTTGATGACGGATCCTTAGGAAGGGGGGCTGTTCCTTCGGGAGCATCTACTGGAAGTAAGGAAGCAATCGAATTAAGAGACGGTGATAAGAATCAATATCACGGTAAAGGTGTTTCAAAAGCAGTTAATAACATTAATGAAATAATCGCAAAAGAAATTCAAGGGATGGAAGTTGAAGATCAGACCAGTATTGATGAAAAAATGATTTTAATGGATGGAACTGAAAATAAAGTAAATTTAGGGGCTAATGCAATTCTCGCTGTATCTATGGCCGCAGCTCAAGCGGCTGCAAGTAGCCAAAAAAAGAATTTATTCGAATATCTAAACCCTAATGGCCCTTACTCACTTCCAACTCCGATGATGAATATCATTAATGGAGGAGCACATGCAGATAATAATATTGATATTCAAGAATTTATGATTATTCCGGCTGGAAGACCGACTTTTTCTGAAGCAATTCGTTGTGGAGCAGAAATTTTTCACTCTCTTAAGTTGAATTTAAGTAAAAGAAAGTTAGCAACTACCGTTGGGGATGAAGGTGGTTTTGCACCTAATTTAACTTCAAATGATGAAGCTTTACAACTCATTATGGAGTCAATTGATAGTGCTGGCTACGAAGCTGGTAAGGATGTTTTTTTAGGGCTAGATTGCGCAAGCACTGAATATTACAAGAATGATAGTTACCATTTAAATTCCGAAAACCTTATTTTAAAATCAAACCAGATGAGTGATTATCTAAGTACTTTGTGTGATAAATACCCAATCATTAGTATTGAAGATGGAATGAGTGAGGATGATTGGTGTGGATGGGCAAAACTTACCGAGGAATTAGGAAAAAATATTCAGCTTGTAGGAGACGACCTATTTGTAACAAACCCTAAGATACTTCAACAGGGTATTGATAAAAAAATTGCAAATTCAGTTTTAATCAAAGTTAATCAAATAGGTACATTAACAGAGACTTTTAAAACAATAAATCTAGCGAAGACTGCAGGCTATTCAACGGTAATATCTCATCGATCAGGTGAAACTGAAGATACAATGATCGCAGATATCGCAGTAGCTTTTAATGCTATGCAAATCAAAACTGGATCCATGTCTAGATCTGAAAGAATATCAAAATATAATCAACTTCTTAGAATTGAGGAGTTATTAGGCAAGAAGTCAAAATATGCTGGTTTATCACCTTTTCTTAAAAAATAATTGAATAAACTTACCCTAATTTTTTTTCTGTTAATTATTTTAATTCAGTACCCCCTTTGGATCGCCGATGGCGGTTTTATTACTGTTGTAGAAAAAAATAAACAGATTAAAGAACAACAAAAAATTAATTCAACCTTAAAAAAAGAGAACGGAGCTTTAATTGCTGAGGTCAATGACCTAAAGAAAGGTACTAAAGCCATCGAAGAAAGAGCAAGAGGTGAACTAAATATGATTAAAAAAGGTGAAATTTTTTACCAGATAATTAATAAGAAAAAATAATCTAAGATTTATCTTGTAATGCGAATGATTCTCATTTACAATAATGACATGATGATAAAAAAAATAGAATTAAGCCAAACAAGTAATGCACATCTTAAGAAGTATGTAAGAGAGGTAACTGACGATCTTGATATTATGGCTGAGAAAATGACTAAAAATGAAATGGATGTGGAATCATATCATCAATGGTTTAGTTTAATTTGTTCAGCTTTGGATTTAATAAAGCATAAATCAAAAACAAGTAATTAAAAAAATACTCCTAATATTTTTTTATACCAGTCTTTTCTTCTAAGTTAAGACTGGTTTTTTTTACAAAAAAATTAAAATTCTGAATTAACTTATTTCTTCTATTAAAATTTTACTGTTACCTAGCATTAAATTTGAACCAAGCTTTTCAATAAGAATTTCAAATAAAATCCCATAAAGTCCAACGTCTTTTTTACAAAAGTTAATTATTTGTCCTACTCTCTCGCCACTTACAGAAATTTCATCTCCTAATTTAGGAGATTTTTCAACATTGACACTCCCTAAGTACATCCTTCTTTTTGGTTTGCCTAGGTAATGCGTTCTAGCAACAATTTCCTGACCCGTATAGCAACCTTTCTTAAAGCTTATTGCATTTATTAAATCAAGGTTTAATGATTGCGGTATAAATTTATCTTGAGTTTCTATAAAAATATTAGGAATTTTAGTCTCAATATCAGATTCATGCCAAGAATTATTATCAAGCCCACCTGGGTTTGAATAAACTTCTGAATATATGCCTTCGATAACCTTATTATTTCCCAATACAAAATATCGATGATTCTTACCCGATAATCTTGTTACAGTAAAAAGTTCAGAGTTGCTATCCTTACTTGACTGCTGAACAGTTTGCATTAAATTATTTGGAACAGTACCTCCAAAATTTTTAAAAGCTTCCTCCTCCTTACTACCCTCATAAAAACTAAAATATGAGATATCTTCTGATAAATAACTTAAAGATACTTCTGATCTCATAATATACATAGAAAGCTTCTTACTGATTGCATTACCAATCGATGAAGGACAGAAAAGAAAATAGTTATCCAAAGCTTTAATAATTAAAAAAAATGCTATTAAGCGACCCTTTGGGCTGCAGTAGCCAGCATATATTGCTTTTTCTTCATTTTTAATAAGCTTTATATCGTTTGTAATTTGCCCTTGAAGGAAAGTTTCTGCATCTTTACCTTTAACAACAATAACATCAAGATTATTAATTCGTATTTTAGGTTTTGCCATATTTAATTTTTAATAGTGATTTAACTCTGTTAATTGTTAAGAATTGAATTATAAAGAAGATTAGTGCAAAAAAAGAAAAAATATTTCTCAGCTGAACCTCGGTATCATCTCGCCAAGCGGAAGGTTGCTTTTTCATAGCGCTTAATATATTTTTTATATCGTTCCCATTAACATAATTACCTTTAACCTCTTGAGCAAGTGATTTTAAATATTTTTCATCTAACCTTGATAGATAGCGGTCATAAGTTGCATTTGAAACATTATCATCTCTGCCACCAGCGTTCTGTGCAGATATTTGAGCAACGCCTGGTTGTAATGCAAAGCTTTCATTTGACCAGTAACCAATTAGTTGATTTTTATTATCATATTTTGGAATAGGGGTTCCCACGTCAGATCCAATTCCTACAAATAGCCAATTGTTTGCACCTTGAAATTGATTAAGATCCTCAGTGTTAAAAGCATGTAAAAATGGTGCTTCTTCACCATCGGTAAAGTAAACTACTTGAGCTGCTTCAGGGAAACTCCTGATTAATCTCGCTAAATTAATCATCGATGCTCTCAATCGAGTATTTCCAGCCCAAACAGATCGCCAATCAAGCCGCTCTACAGTTTCATTAATTGCGCTAAAATTTTCACATATTTCAATTGGTGTATATGTAGCAGCAACACTAACGCCAGCAAACATTCCAATACTAACT
>Ga0209816_1001076_pt1 | contig 20584 bp, 17 predicted proteins | sample CoawatmetaG01DNA_FD_187509 | JGI IMG/M metagenome (GOLD analysis project Ga0209816, IMG submission 187509) | Marine microbial communities from the West Antarctic Peninsula - Coastal water metaG017-DNA (SPAdes) (version 2) | ecosystem: Environmental > Aquatic > Marine > Coastal ... | reverse complement strand
TTTCTGATGCTTTGAATCATGCATCAATCATCGACGGCGTGCGGCTTTGTAAAGCAAAACGTATGCGCTATAGAAACCGAGATATGGCCCACCTGGAAGAGCAACTTCAGGATTCTGAAGATGCCCGATACCGACTCATAGCAACAGATGGTGTGTTCTCCATGGACGGCTATATCGCCGATCTGAATGCTATCTGCAATTTGGCTGAAAAGTATGATGCCTTGGTGATGGTTGATGACAGCCATGCAGTTGGCTTCCTCGGTGAGAACGGTCGCGGCACATCTGAGTTTTGTGATGTCATGGGACGAGTTGATATCTTAACTGGCACACTGGGCAAAGCACTTGGTGGTGCATCCGGCGGCTATGTTTCTGCCAGTAAAGAAATTGTTGAATGGTTACGCCAAAGATCGCGTCCGTATCTGTTTTCAAATACGCTGGCACCTGTCATCGCCGAAACCAGCCTGAGAGTACTCGACCTCCTGAGCAGCTCGTCAGAACTAAGAGAAGCGCTTTGGCGCAATACCGCGAAGTTCCGCACTGACATGACGAAGCTTGGTTTCGAGCTGTTACCTGGCAAACACCCGATCATTCCACTGATGCTGCGGGACCCACAACTTGCGCAGGACTTTGCGACGCACTTACGCGATGAAGGGGTATTTGTAGCAGCATTTTCCTTCCCTGTTGTTCCGAAGGAACAAGACCGTATCCGCACACAGATGTCAGCATCGCACAGCACAGAAGAACTTGACCGTGCAATAGCAGCGTTTGCAAAAGTAGGTCGCCAATTGAATGTTATCAAATAGGAGATTATCTAATGTTTACCCTTAAAGGGCACACCGCTATTGTGACAGGTGGCGCTAGTGGTATTGGACTGGCAACTGTTGGTATGTTGTCGGAATTGGGTGCCAATATCGTGATCGCAGACTTGAATGCGGATGCCGGAAGCCAGGTTGCAAAAGAGCTGAATGATACAGGTGGAAACGCCTTATTTGTAGCCACAAATGTCTCAATCGCAGATGATGTGGATGCGCTGATACAGCAAACCGTTGACAGATTTGGGTCACTTGAAGTCCTCATGCATTTCGCAGGAATTGGGCTGGAGCAACACGCATTGGATACCACACGTGAAAATTGGGACAAGATCATCGCAGTCAACCTAACGGGGAGTTTTTTGATGATGCAAGCAGCTGGTCGTGAAATGGTGAAGCGCGGCTATGGGCGGGTTGTCGCAATGTCTTCGATAGCAGGTATTCGCGGTGGCACTGGTCGCACAGCATACGCGGCCTCAAAAGGTGGTGTTGCAGCCATGATGCGGGTGATGTCGATGGAATGGGCAACAAGCGGGGTTACAGTGAATTCCCTCGCTCCAGGCGCCATAGAAACCGCTCTGGTTAAGAAAATGCATGACGAAGAAACACGGCGCGCTTATCTGGCAGGCATTCCTATGGACCGTTACGGCACCCCGGAAGAAGTAGCAGCAGCGGCAGTCTATCTTGCTCTGCCACAGTCGAGGTATATTACTGGTGTCAATCTTGCGATCGATGGTGGTTTTGAAGCTGCCGGCGTGATTAAAAACGGCTGAGGAGGCTATATCTATATGACTGAAAAACTAGAATTGGGTTTTAACGTCCCTGCCAAAGTTGGGCAGGAGTTGAATGAAATTTGCACACCTGCACTGATTGTGGATCTTGATGTTTTCGAGCGGAACGTCGCAACGATGAAGTGCTATGCGGAAGACAACAATATTCGTCTTCGCGCGCACGCAAAGACACACAAATCAGCAGATATTTCAGCGTATCTTATAAAAAGTGGCGGATGCTGTGGCATATGTTGCCAAAAACTTTCGGAAGCCGAAGGGTTGATCCGAGCAGGCGTAGAGGATGTTCTACTGACCAACATTGTAGTTGACCCCATTAAAATTGAACGCCTGGTCGCGCTCACCAAACAGGCTCGCATTATTGTCTGTGTTGATGACCTTGAAAACGCAAAAAATTTAGCGGTGGCAGCTGAACGAGCGAACACCGTCCTGGAGTGTCTCGTCGAGATCGAGGTTGGCCATATGGTTTGCGGTATACCGATTGGCGCCGATATGATTGAACTTGCAAAGTTCGTCGACGAAAGTCCATCGCTTAAATTCGAGGGCATACAAGCCTATCAGGGGATGGCGCAGCACACTTACGAATTTTCCGACCGTCAAGCTCTTTTAGATATTGCCATCGACGAAACAAGAAAAGCTGTCGAGCTATTGGCAAGTGAAGGTTTAACCTGCAATACCATCGGAGGTGGAGGAACTGGAACCCATCCTTTTGAAACGAAAAGTGGTATCTACAATGAGTTGCAATGTGGCTCGTATATTTTCATGGATGTTGACTACCTTCGCGTAAAAATGGATGACGGTTCTTACCTCAGCGACTATAAACCGAGTTTATTCGTCTACTCTACTGTCGTCTCCAATGCGAAGCCAGGGCGTGCAATTTGCGATGCGGGCCTGAAAGCTCAAAGTGTTGACAGCGGCCTTCCAGAAATATTTGGTATGGCCAATGTTGAGTATGTGAAATGTATTGACGAGCATGGTGTGCTTCTCGACCCCGAAGACAAACTCAAGCTTAACGACAGAATTTCTTTGATACCGGGTCATTGTGACCCTACATGTAATTTACATGAATGGTTTGTCGGTGTACGAAATGGTGTAGTCGAAAGCCTCTGGCCAATCACTTCTAGAGGCAAGTTTTTCTAGAACAACTTAATTCAACTCTTAATCTGCCCAATTGGATTAGACGTTTCCTTGTTCATTTACATCTCCTTATCACTGAATACAGTGAGTTAACAACAATACTAAATAGGGTATATCCAACCAAAAACAAAGAGACTCTGTTCCAGTAAAGAAGGCTGGGGCAGACAAAAGTGAGCGTTCTCGCCAAGGCCAAGCGCGCTTGGTGAGTGCCGCGTGTTTGGACATAGTTCATCACGTGTCTCCTTAGAGTTTTCTGCACAATCACTTTGGGTGGTAGTCAATTCATTGAGACAGAGGGTAATTCAAAGCCTTTGTAATACGAACAATCGTATTTAAACCTGCACTTTTTAAGTCTCGTCCAATTTGTCACGCTGCATAGGTGCTTTTTAAGACACCGCTTATAGGCACTTTTCTATCGTAAAAACAATAATATTATAATGATATTAATTAGACTAAATGGATTTATAAATATTATAACCAGATAAAAGAAACAGTTAATGATTAATAATCATAGTGATGGGTATAGGCATACAAGACGGAGTTTAATTTTTACCAGTCTAGACCAAGAGGTAGTTTAGGTAATTTTGCGCTATATTAACTATTATTTATGACCTTAAAAAAGATACGATGATAAAAATCAGCATGCTTGCGCAGTGGTTCAACCGTTTCGTTGTCTCTTTTATGCAGAATGTCTTGCTCGGTTTGGACGCGTTGCTTGATGATCTTGCCGCATCAGTATTTTTTATATCACTCATATATGTGCTGTCTCTGCCAAGCCAATGATGGCCAAAATATTGTTCATTCATTGGTTCGTATTGCCCTTCATTTAATGGATTCAGTAGGCTTCCAGCGATGTGCTATGTCAATGTTAGTTTTGGAAAAAATAAAAACAGGCACCCGGATGCTATATTGAAGGAAAAACTAAGGCTTATTAACTACCCAAAGGCTATTTCTTGTGTCTTAAGTGAGTGTCTTGAAAATTTGCGCATTCAATCCACTCGGTTACACTAGCCCTTGATCTGCTGCCTTTTTAAATAGGACGTGGTTTTTTAAATCTTAATGGGTTGCTTTAAATATGCAATATAGCAGTTCATCACCAGAGCATTTTGTAGCCAAAGGTTGGGCCCGCAGTGGGCAGGATGCCAAGCTTTTAGCGTGGGTTAAAAGTGTGCGTGACCTGTCGCAAACCATTTATAAAAGCCCTGCTAATGCGCATTGGTGGCGCCATGATAAAACCTGGTTTGTAGGGGTGAATGTGTTACCTAATGATGTTTTCGGCAAGGTGCCACAGGGCTTGGCTTTGGGGCACAATATTCAGCGCTGGCTAAGGCAATGTTTGCAGCTACAAAACACGCACCGGTTTGCTTTTGAACAAGGGCAACTTTCGGTCATTGGCCCTTCTTACCCACAGCAAGATAAAAACGAAACACGCCTTGTGCATAATTTTAGGCGGCTGCGTGATGCTGCGCATGTAGATGGTTTATTGCCCGTAGGCATACATCGCAGGCGCATGCCGCAAGAGTTTCACCAGTTTATATTAGGCATCCCTTTGCAGCTTAGGCCTCGCCATGCGGGCACTACCGTGGTTTGGGAAGGGTCACACACTATCATACAAGAAGCCCTCACCAAGGCTTTAAAGGGAATTGCACCGCACCAATGGCCTCATACAGATGTGACAGAAATCTATCAGCACGCCAGGCAACAGGTTTTAGCTTGTTGTAAGCGGGTGGAAATACACACCCCACCGGGTGAAGCCTATCTCATACATCGTTTAGCAGTGCATGGTGTAGCGCCATGGCATGCGCGCCCAGAGGATAAAGGCAAGCTTAGACCGGTGGTGTTTTTTAGGCCAGAGTACACACACCCCAAAGAGTGGCTCACCAAATTTTAATAATAAAAGGTAATATTAGAAACCGATACATCGGCCTCAAAGTCACGCCCATAGCCCACAATTGCAAACCGAGTAATGTCTTGCGCCAATAACTTAGAGCCATTGGAGCGGCTGCGTTTAAAGTCTTTAAAAGGCAGATCAATTATCTGCCAATCTTTAGAGGCGATAAAAGTAGCATAATAATAGTCTGAGTATGACCGAGTGTCTTTGGTGCGGATAAACACATGATAAACCTCACCATTGCCCCTAGCGGTTAACTTTGCACCCGATATACTTTGGCCTTGTGTTTGGGTGTTTGCAAATGAAATGCCTGCGCGCAGCTGGATAAAGCCACCGTTGTTTTGGGTGCTAACCTGCCCCGTAAGCCTAATAAAATTAACCTCGTTTTCGCGCCCCAAAGTCACTTTTCCATTAGACACCCCGCCCATGGTTCTATCACTGATATATTGCCAATAGTCACTACTTTGTGGACTGAATGGAAAATGTAAATCTTGAGGTTTGGCATGGGCATAGGTGGTAAAAATAAACACCAATGCAATCACCATAGTGCGTATGTTGCTCATGGTGGCGGACCTATTTTTAATCATATAATACTCCCAAACCAGCATACTAGTTTACTTGCGCTTGCATAAGCGCGCGTCAATTTCAGATAACTCTACAGCTGAGTAGTTTTAGCTTCAGATTTGCAACGCTTTGAGCAATAGCGAATAGAGTCCCAAGTCCGTGCCCACTTTTTTCGCCACGCATATGGTTTTTTGCATGCTTCGCAAATCTTTTGCGGTAAATCACCTTTTTTTACCATTTTCGCCATCTTATTCCTTTTTATCTTCGGTTTTACTTACATAGCTTTTATTCGACGTTGAAGGAAAAAATCATAAACCGCAGTTCATCGACTAATAGGCCAATCTGCAGCATCTACCGAATCTAAGTGGGTGTCAAATTGATGGCCTGCCCACTGCTTAATAAACACTTGGTGAGGGTCGTAAGTGAGGGTTTGTTTGTTTAAATCAAATCGACGGTGGCCTCTAGGGTCTGCACCCACACCTGCAAGGTATTGCCAATTGCCCCAATTAGAGGCAACGTCATAATCAACCAAATGCTCTTCCATATAAGCTGCACCATAACGCCAATCTAGCCCTAGCTCGTGCACAAAACAACTTGCCACCAACTGACGTCCTCGATTACTCATGTATCCAGTGCTGTTTAGCTGCTTCATGCATGCATTGACGATAGGATAAGGCGTATTGCCACTGCACCACTTTTGGAAACGCTCGGCGTAAAAGCTAGTTTTGGGCTTAACTGTTTTAATACCACTGACGCGGAACAATTTTTTGCCATGGCAATGCCCATACCACTGATAGTATTCACGCCATAATAGCTCAAAATATATCCAATACGTTGAGTCGTTGGCACCTTGTTCTTGCTCATAAAGCTTTAAGCAGTGTATTACCTGGCGTGCTGATAGGTTGCCATTGGCAAGCCATGGCGAAAACTTAGTGGAATAGTCCATACCATCTAAACCATTTCTTGTAAGCTTATAGTCACTGGCTAAACGGGTGCTAAAGTAACCCTCCAAATGAGCCAAGGCCTGCTCTTCACCTCCTTCAAAAAGAGGTACTTGCACCAGACTGTAGGGTAGGTTTTTCCAAGTAGAGGCGCTCACAGGCGATGGAGGCAATTGCTTTGGCGCAGCCAAGGGGAGATTGATCGACAGCGATTCAACGTGTTTTCTAAATTTTGAAAAACCATCTGGTATCTTTTCAACGGTAAATGGAAGCTGAGCTCTGTGAAATAAGGTGTGTGTGTCAAGGCGATGAAACCCAATAAATGGGTATCGCTTCGCAAGTGTTTGCCAGTTTTTTTGCTCATAATACCCAGGGCTTACACTAGAATAAATATGGTCTATGTTATGCACTGTGATCAGCTGAGGGATTACTTCAAGCGCAGATTTTGTTGTGACCACAAGGTGCTGGCCTAATTTTTTTAGACTAGTTTGAAGGTCGCTAAGCGCTTGAGCCAAAAATACCTGCCGGTGCGGTGATAGTGAACTAGGCGCCTGTAAAGTTGCGCTGGATTGGGTCGTTTGAGCACAATAAACACAGATTAATTGATCAACCTGCGCAGCTGCCAGCGTGAGTGCTTCATTATCATGAAGTCGTAAATCGTTGTTAAATAGAAAGAGGCCAGTTTTATGGGGCATCAATAGTTACCTGTGATTAGATTGTTCGCCTAGCAACACAGTTTAATACGCCCTCCACCAAAATGCCTGTGTCTGACAAAAGTTGACAACTTTTTACAATCTGTGGATGGACAACCGGGTCAGACATTGAGAGCATAGCTACAGTAAAACTAAACAGGTAGCACAACAGGCTGTGTAATTACTTTAAGCCACCTTTAGTAAACCATTTCTAGCGGATTAAAAGATGAAAACACACTCAATTATTTGCGCACTGGCAACCACTGCGCTAGTTACGTCCACTTTTGCCAACGCAAATGATAACTCCTCCTTCGACATAGGCTTGGTTAGCGTTAATGGTGGCTCTATTTATGAAGGTGCAAAAAGCACATCGGCAGTCATGCCCTCCATTAGTTTCGAGTCAGATATTTTAAGTGTGAGTGTGCAAGAAGGCCTTGAGTATCAGTTGTCCAACGATGGAGCGCTCAAATTAACTGGTGCCATAGTGCCCAATTTTAGACCTTACAAAAGCACAAATTCTGCAAGCCTTGCGGGCATGACGCGTAAGATGTACTTTGATGCAAGTGTAACGGCTGCCTTCACTCTTGCACGCGGGCTAGACGCCAAACTGAGCATGGCCACCGAGCTTAGTAACCAATTTAATGGCAACGCCATAGACGCTTCAATAAGTCAGTTTGTGCCAGTGATGGGTCAGCCCATTATTTTTGGAGCTGGACTAAAATACCAAGATGCCTCACGAGCAAATTATCTTTATGGTGTTAAAGCTAGTGAAGCAACTGGCCAAAGAGCCCAATACGACACTGGTAGTGCTACTTCCACGTACCTTAGTGTGAGCACCTTCCATTCGTTTACGCAGCAAGTGTCTTTGTTTGTTAGCGCCAATGCGAGCTTTTTGCCTAGTAACGTGAGTAACAGCCCTATTGTTTCTAAAAAGCGCACTGTATCTAGTGTTATTGGCCTAAGCTACAGTTTTTAACGGCATGACCCATATAAAGAAGATATGTTTACTCGCTGTAACTGGGCTTTTGGCTGGGTTTGTTATTACCTCCTGTAGCAATCAGGAAATCTTCAGTAACACCAACCCTAGCGTGGTGCCTAAAGACTTAAGTGACGTGTTTAAATGGCGCATGACCAAAGACGCATCCCCTAAAAGGGAAGCCATAACCATCGCTGAAGATTGGCGCAGCCTTACACCTGATTCAAGTCATTATGCGGTGTGGGTTGGCCATGCCACTTACCTGATTAATACAGGTGATGTCACCTTGCTCACAGACCCTATATTTTCTAAGAGAGCCTCGCCTGTGGGTTGGGCAGGGCCAGAGCGCCTAATTCCACCCGCGATGACATTATCGCAACTACCTCCCATCGACGCGGTGGTAGTAAGCCATAATCATTACGACCACCTAGACCTGCCTAGCCTTATTGCATTGCAAAAAGCCAATCCAGACATGGTGTTTTTAATGCCACAGGGCGACAAGGCGTTGCTGGAATCTAAAGGTTTAAATAACGTGTCTGAGTTTAGATGGTGGGAGACACAAAAAGTGAATGAAACCACTTTCACCTTCACCCCCGTGCAGCATTGGTCTGGCCGTGGTATTACTGGACGCAATACTAGTCTGTGGGGAGGCTGGTTTTTAACTGGCCCAGACTTGTCCATCTATCATGCTGGAGATACGGGCTATTCGAAAGATTTCCTCACCACTAAAGCCCGCTTGGGCAAACCTGATGTCGCTTTCATCCCCATTGGGGCATATAAACCTAGGTGGTTTATGAGAAACCAACACGCAGATCCAGCAGAGGCTGTACAAATCGCATTGGATTTAGAAACTAAAAAAGCGTTTGGTATGCATTGGGGTACGTTCATTTTAACTGACGAAAATATTAGCGAACCGCCAGTTATGTTGGCTGAAGAATTAGTTAAACGTGACCTAGAGCCACGTTTTTTCACAGCCCCCAAACCAGGTGAAGTGCTTACTCTCAAGCCGAAGTTTTAAGAGCGCTTGCTCAATCAGTTTTATCACCGCTCTACTACCGTTCTAAAAGTTAAGTTCACTCTAGGTGTGTGTACTTTTTTGGAAGGTGGCAAGCGGTGTAGCCAGTGGTCTTGAGTGGTGCCTTGCATCACTAGCAGGCTGCCGTGTTGCAAAAGTGTAGTGTGGGTTTGCTGGGTGTGCTTATGCTTAAATGCAAAGTTGCGTTGGGCACCTAGGCTTACTGAAGCAATAGCGCCATGGCGCTTTAATTGCCTTTCATTGTCACTGTGCCAAGCCATGCCTTCATCGCCTGTGTGGTATAAGTTAAGCAGGCAAGAGTTGAATGTTTCTGAGGTGATGGTTTCTATCAACTGCTTTAGCTCTAGCAACTGGCTTGTCCATGGTAAAGCGGAGCGGGTGATTTTTGAATAGGTGTAATCAAAGGGTCTGCTGCCATACCATGCCACTTTGCGCTTGGTGATTATCTTTTTGTCAAACACAATGGCCTCGTCATTTCTCCACTCTATGGCATTAAGAAAATGCTCTAAAAAGAAATCTGCTGCGTTATCTTCTAGCACTACGCCATGATAATTTGCTTCACCGTCTTGGGGCAGCACATTAATAGGTGGGTCTATGCGTTGAGAAAAAAGTGACATATCAAACCTTACTTAGTGCACGGCGCAAAGCCATTGAGGCCTCCATGAAGGCTAAAATGGCTAAAAATACCAACACCGGTGTGTAACCAAACTCTACAATGCCAAAGCCTACTAAAAGTGGAAAACCAAAAATGCCAATAAAATAAGTAAGGGCGAATATTTGTAGGGTTTGTGGCCCTAAATGTTCTTCAGCGTCATTGGCCGCCATGGCCACAAGAATAGGATAAGACGCTCCATAACCTAAGCCAAATAAGATGGCTACGCTAATGTACAAAGGTATACTGTCGCCACTGACTAAAAATAGCACCACACTTGCCGCCATGACGTACTGCAGCATTGCAATGGTGAGGTAAGGGTTATTACCACCCTTAAACTTTACCAACACCAGCCTGAAAAACACCACCGTTAAGGTATATACAAAAAAGAAGGTGGCGTAGTTTAAGCCTCGGTCATCAGCAAATACAGTTTGGAAATTATTCATGCCAGCAAATACGCTGGCGCCCATACACACCATTGTCACTGGCAAAATCGCCCTAGACTTAAGCACTTGGCGCAAAGCACTTAAAGTGATGCGTGAAGAGCGCTCTGGCGTTGGGTTTAGTGCATGCACTTTGATAGGCTTTATAAGTATAAAGAACAAAATAGCGCTGATAACACATAGAATAGATGTAAGGTAGAAAACCGTTTGTACTGGGTATCCAAAGCCTTCCAGCACAGATGCAAATACAGGTGACAAACCGAAACCTGCCATCACAAAAATAGATAACAAGGTGAAAAAGCGCACTCGCTCTTCAGAGCTTACAAGCCGTGTGAGCACAATGGGCCCCAAAGAATATGTTAAACCCCAACCAAAACCTAAGCTAATACTTGCCACTAAAAGCCCTAATCCCACAGAGCTTACATAGCCATATAAAAACAAAGACACGGCAATCGCTATACATGCGATGCCAAGGGCACGCATTCTGCCAAATTTATCTGAAATATGCCCAGAAAAGTACACTGTAACAATGGTCGCTATGGCAGTCACAAACAGCATAGCCCCTACTACTTTTTCACTGGCGCCAAATTCAGCAAACAACCTTGGCAACATAAAGGTCAATCCGTAGGCTCCTGCTTGAAGAAAAATAGCTAAAAAATACATGGCAAAAGTGAGGGATCTAGACATAAGTTATGCTTCTTATAGTTATTTTTGGGTATCGATTAAAAAGGTCTTTTTGGGGGGCTAGTATCGCCCTCACCTAGGGTTAATTGAAGCATCACAGAGTCTAGCCAACGCTCAAATTTATAACCAATCGACTTTATCACCCCTACTTCTTCAAAGCCCATCTTTTTATGAAAGTCTATGGACATATGATTCTCAGAATCTCCCACCACAGCAATCATTTGGCGAAAGCCTTCTTGTGTAGATTGTATAATCAACTGGCTTAAAAGCTTTTGGCCAAGCCCCATGCGCTGGGCAGACTCTGCTAGATAGATAGAGTTTTCAACAGTGTATCGGTAGGCAGGTCGTGTGCGATATGCAGATGCATAAGCATAACCAAGCACTTGGTCGCCACGCACAGCCACAATATAAGGGTAGCCGTCTTGGGTAATGGTCTTTTGCCTTTGTATCATTTGCTCCAAACTTGGGGGTAGCTCTTCCCAGCTTGATACACCATGAGTTACCTGCAGTGCATAAATAGCTTGGATGGCTGGTATGTCTTTATCCCACACGTTACGAATAGTGATTTGAGTAAACACTGGGTTATCCTTACATCCATTAGTTAAATTTTAGAGGGTAAATTTAGACACAGCTAAGAAGCCAGGCCACAAAGTGTTGTTTGGCAGGCAAGCTATCATTTGTATTGGTTTCTACTAGGTAGTAGTCCCAGTCTGAAACGATACTAAAAGATTTCAACGCCACTAGCATGCCATTATCCACTAGATCGTCCACCAATGTACCCCAGCCAATACCCACACCTTGGCCTGCGATGGCAGCCTGCACTAGTAGCGTGTAGTTATTAAAGGTGAGCACAGGTTCACTAGGTATCACTTTATTTGATAGCTGGCTTGGTGCTTGATTTGGCAGCTGGTTAAAAAAACCACGCCAATTTAGCCAGCCATTGCCAGCTACATCTGCAAGCTTTAACAAGGGTAAGCTGGCCAACTGTTGAAGGCCATCTATGGGGGCATTTTGGGCTAATAATGCTGGGCTGCACACTGGAAAAACATGCCCTATGGACACAAGATGAGACCTGTATTTATTAGGCTTACCTTTAGCAAATATAATAGAGATGTCATTTTGTTGGGCAGTATAGTCTGGCTGAGTTTGTGAGGTGACAATGCGCACTTCTATTTCTGGGTGAAGTTTGCGAAAGTCGGATAATCTAGGCAATAACCAAAATGCAGCAAAAGCAAAATCTGTTTCTACATTGATACATTGGCGCATGGGTGTTTTTTGTAGTTTTGTTAAGCAATTTGTAATCTGCAAAAAGCCAGACTCTACCGCTTCATATAACTGCTGACCAGCATCAGTGAGAGCTACCCCACGATAAATACGTTTAAAGAGCTGTAAATCTAGCTGCTGTTCTAGGCCACGCATTTGTTGGCTCACTGCCGATTGAGTAGAGCCCAGCTCATGTGCGGCAGCTGTAAAGCTTAAATGACGCGCAGCCACTTCAAAGATTAATAAGCTTTGTGCCGAAGGCATAAACTCTTTTAATAACATTAGCACACCTAATACTTACCATTAAATTCTGACTAGTTTACACCGTTATCTGTGATGTTAGAATACTGGCATTAAATCACGTATGTTCTATCAAACATAAGCATAATAAGCCGAGCATTAACTAACATGAAGATTGAAAAAATCACGCCAGCTATTGGCGCCGAAATATCCGGCATTAACCTTAATAATCTTAGTGCACAAGAATGTGATGATATTTATGCTGCGCTGATTGAGCACAAGGTGATATTTTTCCGTGACCAAGACCTCACGCCTCAAGCGCATATCGATTTCGCCAAAAGTTTTGGCGAGCCTGAGCCACCTCACCCCATTTACCCAAGCGTTGCAGGCTATGACAACATTGTTTTACTAAAAACTGGCCCAGACAGCAAACCAGATGCCAATGACTGGCACAAAGACATGACCTTTAAAGCAAACCCTCCGTTTACCAGCATTTTGCATGCTGTAAACGTGCCTGATGTAGGTGGGGACACGCTTTGGGCCAACACTAATACAGCCTACAATGCGCTTCCAAAAATGTGGCAAGACTACCTAGCCGATAAAGAAGCCATACACGACATAGGCACCTTTAGAAATGACCTTTACGCCAAAGGTGGTATAGAGGCGGTCAATAATGGGCTTAAAAATACGGGCTCTGCAGTGCATAAAATCGTGGGCACTCACCCTGTCACTGGGCTTAAGTACCTTAATATTAATCAGTCATTTACGCGCCATATCATGGGTGAAGTACAAGGTGAGAGTGACCGAATTTTGCAGTTTTTGTATCTGCATATGGCCAAGCCTGAGTTTCAGGTGCGCTTACGCTGGCGTAACAACACTGTAGCGATGTGGGACAACCGTATTACTCATCACTACGCCATTTCAGACTATTTGCCCAAAATACGCCACATGCAACGCGTTACTGTGCTAAACGACAAGCGTGAGCCTTAAGACCTTTATCGCTGATAAATTTAAACGCTAAGTAGTTTGTATGTCGGCATCTACTGAATGTTCTACAACGCAGTGGGCGTTGGGTATGTCATTGCTCAGTGCCCGCAGTTTTGCAGCCTCTGGCTCTAGGCCGTGCTCTAGCCACCTTTTAATCAAGCGCTCTTCAAGCACGTCTATCCCTGGGTTGATGAAGATGGTTTGATCCCATAATTGACTAAGCGCCGCCCACAACCCTTCTTTGAGAAGCAGGTAATTACCTTCCACAAGCAAAACTCTATCACTTATAGAGACCACCTGCGAGCCTGCAATACAGAGGTCTTTATTCCTGTCAAAGGTAGGAATAACTACATTATCTTCAAGGCTCACTAGCCTTTTAATTAAGTGCACAAACCCTGCCACATCAAAGGTATCAGGTGCACCCTTACGATCTGTCAGATGGCGTTGGGCCAAGAGCACATTATCTAAATGAAACCCATCCATAGGGATTATTCTAGCTTGCACGGCTTTTTTTGAAAGTAGACTTAGCAGCTCACCAGCAAGGGTAGACTTACCCGCCCCTGGCGGGCCAGCTATAGCCACTATAAAACGCTTATGACCTTTGGCGTTGTATATGATGTTGTCCACAAGGGTTGGTGTGTTCATGACATTCTAAGCACCTTGGCTGATTAATTATTTGATCATATTATCATCTGCCACAAAAAAGCCCATAGCCATTTAAGTAATGGCCTATGGGCTTTTTTAAATCAACGAGGCGATAGCCCTATAGATGACTTGCGATTTGATCACAGGACGCTTTTGCATCACCAAACAACATTTTAGTGTTATCCATAAAGAACAATGGGTTTTGCACGCCGGCATAACCTGATGCCATACCACGCTTAAACACAATCACTGTTTTAGCATCCCACACTTCAAGCACTGGCATACCTGCAATAGGGCTACCTGGCTTTTTAGCAGCCGGGTTTACCGTGTCATTGGCGCCTATGACTAACACTACATCAGTGTTGGCAAAGTCATCATTGATTTCGTCCATCTCTAAAACAATGTCGTAAGGCACTTTAGCTTCGGCTAGCAATACGTTCATGTGGCCGGGCAAACGCCCTGCAACAGGATGAATGCCAAAGCGCACTTCTACACCTTGTGCTCGCAGCTTTTGGGTAATGTCTTGCACTTGGTATTGCGCTTGAGCTACTGCCATGCCGTAGCCTGGGGTAATCACTACAGACCTTGCATTAGTTAGCATACCCGCCACTTCTTCGGCCGTAGTAGGCTGCACCTCACCTTCTTCTTCGTCATCACTTGCAATAGGGTCATTACCAAAACCACCAGCTATTACAGAGATAAATGAACGGTTCATCGCGCGGCACATAATGTAGCTCAAAATAGCGCCAGAGGAGCCTACCAAGGCACCTGTAACAATCAACAAGTCATTGCCTAATAAGAAGCCTGCAGCGGCAGCTGCCCAGCCAGAATAAGAGTTCAGCATAGACACTACTACGGGCATGTCGGCGCCGCCGATAGACGCCACTAAATGCCAACCAAACACTAAGGCAATAACGGCCATAATGACCAGATAAGTGTCGTTGCCACCTTGGTTTACAAATTGTACCAGCATCACCGCACTTACTAGCAAAGCCAGCAAATTTAGCTTGTGGCGTTGTGGCAAGTTAAGGGCTTTGGAGGACATAATGCCCCGCAGCTTACCAAAAGCGACCAAAGAGCCAGTAAAGGTGACTGCACCAATAAACACACCCAAAAATACTTCTACCAAGTGAATATTTTGCATCACCGGCGTAAGCACTTGAGAATGGTCTAGATAACTATTTACGCCCACAAATACAGCAGCCAAACCCACAAAACTATGGAGTATTGCCACAAGCTCTGGCATTTCTGTCATGGCTACTCTTTTAGCCATATAAACACCAATGGCAGAGCCAATTAACATGGCAATAAGAATGTAGCTTAGGCCTGTGGTAAGTGCCATTACTTTTGGGCTTAACAAAGTAGCCAATAGCGCTAACGCCATACCAATGATGCCAAGCCAAATGCCACGTTTGGCAGATTCTTGTTGAGATAGCCCACCAAGGGCCATGATAAATAATACAGCGGCGATAACGTAAGCTGTGATAACCATTCCTGCTTGCATTAGTCGTCTCCTATTTCTGGAACATTTTTAACATACGTTTGGTGACATAAAAGCCACCCACGATGTTAATGGATGCGATGAGCACAGAGATCAAAGCAAGAATAGTAACTAGATTAATCTCGTCACCCACCTGAAGCACCGCTCCCACTACGATAATGCCAGACACCGCATTGGTGATGGCCATCAAAGGCGTATGCAAGGCGTGCCTAACGTTCCACACCACGTAATAGCCAATAATGCATGACAGAACAAATACCGTGAAGTGTCCTAGAAATTCAGCGGGTGCGTTTAGGGCAATCCATCCTACAAGCACTGCACTTGCAGCGCCTAAACCATATTTCACTGCGGCTGACATTTCCTGCTTAGTTGGCTCAACAGGTGCGCTATCTTGCGCTTTCTTTGCTGGCGCTGCTGCCACTTGGATGGGCGGCGCTGGCCATGTCACTGCGCCATCTTTACTGATGGTAACGCCACGCATGATAGGGTCTTCAAAATCGATCACCAACTGGCCATCTTTTTCAGGGCAAAGCAGCTTTAGAAGGTTAACTAGGTTAGTGCCATAAAGCTGGGATGCTTGGCTAGGTAAGCGTGCCGGCATATCGGTATAACCAATCACTGTAACGCCATTGTCTGTAGTGATCACCTTACCAGGCTGGGTAAGTTCACAGTTACCACCGCCACCAGCGGCTAAATCTACTATTACGCTGCCTGGGGTCATAGTAGACACCATTTGCGCCGTAATAAGCTTAGGTGCAGGCTTACCAGGAATCATAGCCGTAGTGATAATAATATCCACTTCCTTAGCTTGGTCAGCAAATAAGGCCATTTCAGCGTCTATAAAGGCCTTGCTCATCACCTTGGCATAACCATCGCCAGAGCCACTTTCTTCTTCTAGCTCTACTTCTAAAAACTCAGCACCCATAGAGTTAATTTGTTCTTTTACTTCTGGGCGAGTATCAAAGGCTCTCACTATAGCGCCTAAGCTACCTGCTGCACCCAAGGCCGCGAGGCCTGCAACGCCTGCGCCTATAATCAGCACTTTAGCTGGGGGCACTTTGCCTGCAGCAGTGATTTGGCCAGTAAAGAAACGACCAAAATGATGGGCTGCTTCAATCACTGCGCGATAACCGCCAATATTAGCCATAGAGCTTAAGGCATCCATCGACTGTGACCGGGATATACGCGGCACAGACTCCATAGACATGGCAGTAATATTGCGCTGCGCTAATTGTTTAAGCTGGTCTTCGTTTTGGGCGGGTGCCATAAAGCTGATCAAGTGGCCACCATCTTTGAGCAAGTCTAGCTCATGGCAAGCTTGAATAGGATGCTCTAAAAGCGGATTCACCTTAAGCACCAAATCACTTTGGTACACGGCTTTAGTATCCGTATTAATCGAGGCGCCAGCAGCTTGGTATGATGCATCATCAAAGTTTGCTGCAAGGCCTGCATTAGTTTCAATACAAACATCAAAGCCAAGCTTTATGAGCTGCTCTACTGTTTTGGGTGTGGCAGCGACTCTAGTTTCGCCAGCCATAGGTTCTTTGGGTATACCGATAAGCATGGAATTACCTGTGCGTGTGGTAGAAAAATCTATATGAGTGATGTACCTGTTTTGCTAACAGGTCGCTTAGAAAAAGCGATCTACATTTTTATCAATAACTCGACAAAAGTGCAATGGAAATGCCTATAGAAGTGCTAAATACTCAACATATTACAAAAAATAAATGAAATAGGCCTTAATATAGGCGAAAAAAAACTTGCACTGCCATTTGACTAGCAAAACACAGCGCATAGTGCTTGGTGAAAGTTAGCTATTGATTGCTAAGTGCACCCAAATACTCGCCCCATAACCTAGGGCAATAACAGGCGTCCATTTAAGGTGGCTAAAAAACGTGTATTGGCCCCTAGCTTGGCCCATTAAGGCAACCCCTGCTGCAGAGCCTATAGATAATAAACTACCACCTAAGCCAGCTGTTAAGGTGACCAACAACCACTGCACATGAGGCATATCTGGGTTCATAGACAATACCGCAAACATCACTGGTATATTATCTACCACAGCAGACATAATGCCCACTAAGATATTGGCATTAGTGGCGCCAAGCTCACCATATATAAATTCAGACGCCATACCTAGGTAACCGATGAATCCTAGGCCGCCTACGGCTAAAATAACACCATAAAAGAAAAACAAGGTGTCCCATTCTGCTTTGGCTATTTTTGAAAAAATGTCAAACTTATAAGGGTCTTCTTTTGATCCAGGAGGGATACTAATACCATGAGACCATGAATGTGACTTACGACCCAGGTAATAGCCGTAAAGCTGCAAATACACCAAACCTGTCATCATGCCAAATATGGGCGGCATGTGTAGGAAATTATGGAAGCTTACCGCAGTGGCTATAGTCATAAGAAATAAAATCACGATGGTAAATCCACCATATTTCATGCCTATGTTGCCCGCAGACACTGCACCTGGTTTGCCATGGGGAATTGCAAAATGCATGATGGTTGCCGGAATCAAAAAATTCACTACAGAAGGGATAAATAGGTGGAAAAACTCTGTGAATTCCACCACACCTTTTTGCCAAACCATAAGTGTAGTGATGTCTCCAAAGGGGCTAAATGCGCCGCCCGCATTAGAGCTCACTACAATATTAACACACGCAATGGCTACAAAACGCGGCTCTTTATCACCTACTGCCAATACCACAGCACACATAATTAAAGCTGTGGTAAGGTTGTCTGCGATAGGAGAGATGAAAAAAGCTAAGATGCCTGTGAGCCAAAAAAGGGCTCTATAGGAGTAGCCTTGCTTCACCAACCATAAACGTAAAGCGTCAAACACACCACGCTCTAGCATGGCGTTAATGTAAGTCATGGCCACTAACAAAAAGAAAAACAGTTGAGAGTATTCTAAAAAGTTGTGCTCTATGGCAGGTTTAATGGCGCCAGATTGGCCTTCTATATTTTAAGCCACTGCAATAATGATCCATATCAAACCCGCTGCAAGCATCACGGGCTTAGACTTTCTAAGGTGAATCTGCTCTTCAAATATCACCAACACATAAGCGATAAAAAACACAGCTAATGCAGCCCAACCTACCCAATGGTGAGTTAAATCTATAGGGGTGGAAGCCAGTGATACGTCACCAGAGGCCAAGGCCGTAGTGCTAAATAAGGCACTAAAAATAAATCCACCAAACAAGGCGATGGTGTTTTTCATGATCAAAAATCCGAAGATAAAGTATAAAAAATGTTTAACAACACATTGTTACACTAGCTTGGGTAGGAAACAATTCTTCTTGTGGTTTAGGCACCTAAAAGCGACTAAAGTGCTACAAGGGCTGCATGGGTTGCAAAAGCTGAAAGGGCTAGAGCATTTTTGGATAACATAAAAGATCCATAGGCGCTTATTTAAGGATCGCTTGGTGGTGCTAAGATGTCTAGCTCATCCAGAATAGCTTGCGCAGCAACAGTGTTCAGGGTACTAAACTCTATAGAATAATTTGCTGGGAAATACCAGGTCTTCCTGACAAAATTGCCATCTTGAATATATGCCTTTACCAAATCATCAGTATCCACTACTATTTTATTTAGCACTCTAGGGTGTCTAACAAGCAGTGCTTGTTTGTCGCCATATTTTTTTATTTCCCAAGTGCCAGGCGTAGCAGATGCTAAAGGAGCTAGAGTTGCTTGCCCCTCCGTTATTTTGAAGTACTTAACTGTGCCAGAAGCATCACCAACACTACCAGTGAGATGGAATCGCACGTCATCCGCCAAATATTCATTAAAGATGTAGTCTGTGGTGGCAGAAGCACCTTCTGCCACTATTAACTCGTCTAAGCTTTTAACGTGTCGGTTGGCTACAGAGCCATAAACAACATTACAGTTGCCGCCTAGCGTGGCAATGGCGGTGCCACCACATGAATTATTTTCACCATAACCCTCTTGATGATAAATAGCTAATGAGTCTTTTAAATACACAATGTCATATTTATACATTGCGCTGTTGGCTGGAAAAAGCACATCGCCTTTGACGCGCGAGCTGAACAGCTTGGCATATTCAGGCATGATAGTGGTTATTTTTTGATTAGATACATCGTCCTGTGAGAAAGAAAAGCGGATTTTTTCTAAACCATTGTCAGCCTCAAATTGCCCATTTTCTTTTGGGGTGATCGAGTAGGTTCGAGATGTTGACTCGGTAATCTCTTCCCATGTTTTAGTTCTGTAGACGTAAGTCAGACCTTCTTCGTGGTGAGAGTCCTCTGACCACGTACTAGCATCAGCATTGTAGTAATAGCCTTTATTCCTGCGCAGCTCTGTGGGGGTCAATGAAATACTGCTGTAATCAATACTTAATGATTCAGTCTCGTCAGAATCGTTGGGTGTGTATGAACTTATTCTTAAATTAACAGAAGTAAGTTTTTCTAGCTCAGCCGATGTGATCTTTTCGCGCTTTGCAGCAGCCTTTTTTTGGACAATTTGGGCGCTGATGTCTTTGGTATCTAGCTGGATGTTTAACTCAGTTTTAAGGTCGGCAACATTAAAGTCTTTTGCGGATGTTGCTTTATCGACGCTTATTTGGGCAGTGATTCGCGCCAAATGTTTGTTGATGCTATCCATTATTAAAGCAAACGATTCTTTTTCGTTTCCCGTTGAAGCGCCTTCAGCGCTTAATGCACTCTCCAAAGCCTCAGCCTGCTCTGCTATTAGAGCAGCTATAATTCGTGCAGTTTTATGTAAATCGGTGTATTTTTCTTTGTTGGCACTAGTTTCATCACTGTTTTTCTTAGCGACATAATCTTCAAATAAGCTAATTTCTGCGTGGTCAACCATCGATAATGCTGATTTTACTTTAGTTTTTGAGTCTGCAGCGCTAAGTGCTGGGTTATTTTCGATCTCTTGCTGCACCAAAGTTGTGATGGGGCTTACAAACTGGTGCTTACCAGCAGGGGCTTTCATAACATAAGGCTTGCCTACTTCCCCACCAGTATCTTCATCAATCGTGTGCGCACTCACTTCTACTAGTAAGGGTTTATCGATATCAATACCCGGTGCAACTGTAATGACGTAAACGCCGCCCACTATCGTTATGTCGTGTGGTTCCGCGGTTTCACAAACACCATTTTCATTGACATCAAGGCAAACCTTGGCGCCACGTAGATAACCGTCTGCGGCAGTGCCAGTAATGGTGCTGGCAAGCGGAGTAGTTGGAGTAGTTGGAGTAGTTGGAGTAGTTGACTTATCCACTGCTGTTTCGCTACCGCATCCATAAAGCAATGAAAAAACCAGGCTCGAGGAAAGGATTTTTAGTAAAGAGTGATGTTTT